>Ga0307995_1001287_pt1 | contig 15898 bp, 17 predicted proteins | sample EllFjometagen262_FD_203132 | JGI IMG/M metagenome (GOLD analysis project Ga0307995, IMG submission 203132) | Marine microbial communities from Ellis Fjord, Antarctic Ocean - #262 | ecosystem: Environmental > Aquatic > Marine > Unclassified | place: Southern Ocean | collected 2014-11-02
TATTGCTGCAGATACCTCAGAGAGCTTTGAGTCAGGTCAAGGAATTGTTTGGGAGCTTGATCCCAATAATACTATAGATTGGACAAATCAAAGTGGTGGAACTCCTTCATTTAATACAGGCCCCTCAACAGCCTTTGATGGTTCATATTACATGTATACTGAAGCTTCAGGTAATGGATCAAATAAAGAAGCTATTATGTATACATCATGCGTTGATCCACTTGCTTGGAATCAACTATCTTTTGTTTTTGCTTACCATATGAGTGGGACAAGTATTGGTTCTCTAACGATCGATGTTTCAACAGATAGTGGTACTACTTGGATCCAAGAATGGACTATTTCTGGTAGTCAGGGTAATCAATGGAACGAAGCTCAACTAGATTTAAGTTCATATACTCAAGATATTTCAGTTAGAGTTCATGCTGTTACTGGTAATGGCTATAGTTCTGATATTGCAATTGACCTACTAAGGTTTGAAGAATATCCTGTTTCTGGATGTATTGACCCAACTGCCTCTAATTTTAATCCTCTTGCAACTATTGATGATGGATCCTGTTTGTATACTGGATGTACGGATGTTTATGCCGCAAATTACTGTACTGGATGTAATGTGACAGATAACACACTTTGTATATACTATTTATGTAGTAGTCTTAATTTTAATGATAATTTTGAAGGTAATAGTTTATCTTCAAATGGATGGACTGCTTTTTCAGGATCTTCAGCCTCTATTGAATTAACAAGCTCAAATTCAATAGCTGATAGTATCAGTGTAGAGTTTGAAGGAGCTTCTGGTGGTACTTGGTCTGGATATCAAACTGAATCAGATGCTTATGCTAATACCTTACATATTGCTTCTGTTTCAAAATGTATTGATTTTACTACCATTGGAAATAATGATTCTATTGCTTTAACTTTTGAAACTAAAATGTACTCTGGTTTTTTAAATGAGTATTCTTGGATACGCGTAAAAGTAGACGGTAATGTTATTGCTGATAATTTAGGTAATACTGCATATAATAACTTAACACTACCTATTGATACTTCATCTAATAACACACTTTTAGTTTATGATTTAACTTCATTTGCTGGCGGAGATCATTATGTAACTTTTGAATCTGTAAATAAATATGGAGCGGGCTCTGGATCATTAAATAATGTATGGATTGATAATGTTAATTTTGCAATAAATTTAATTACTGGCTGTACAGATACTGGTGCTGTAAATTATAATGCATTAGCTCAATTTGATGATGGGAGTTGTCTTTATAATTGTTTTAATAGTTTAATATATCATACTATAGAAACAGACTCTAATGGTATAGATTGTTATTGGAATATCTCAGATCTTCAAGGCAATATTATTACTTCTTATAATGGATATGGTTCAGGTCTTAATAGTATTAACGATTCAGTATGTTTAAGTGATGGCTGTTATTTATTAAATCTTTTTGATTCTTCTGGAGATGGTTGGGTTTCAGGAAGTATTGGTAATGTTTCTATATTTGACAGTTTAGGAAACACTTTAGCTTACGGAACTTTAGATAATGGTTACAGTTCTTCTTTTGGCTTTAATATCGGAGTGTGTAATCAGCAATATCCTGGCTGTACTGATAGTGCTTCTTCTAATTTTGACCCTTTAGCTGATATAGATAATGGTACATGTTGTGTAGATGGTTGTATTGATTTAGGTTCAATAAATTATGATCCACTAGCTACCTGTGATGATGGCTCTTGTGTTCCTTTTATTTATGGTTGTACTGATGTTAATGCTCTTAATTATTACCCTGGAGCAAATGCTGATGATGGTTCATGTATTTATGCAGGATGTACCGATCCTAATGCTTCAAATTTTAATCCTAATGCATCCATTGATGATGGCTCATGTATTTACTCACAAACTTGCACATCTCCAAAACCAACTGGTCTAACAGCTTTTGATATTATTGACTCCAGAGCTAAGATAAGCTGGAATAATATGAATGATAGTTCTTGTATGGTGTTTAAATATTTTGTGAGATATAGAGAAGTAGGATCAAACTCTTGGATTACAAAGTCTGCTGGAGTTGGTAATGGCCTTTGTAATTTTGGATTAAATACGGTTGAAAAACAATTATTAAATTTAAATGCTAATTCAACATATGAATTTAAAATGAAAGCATTTTACTGTGGAGGTACTTCTTCGAATTATTCTCCATCTGTTCAGTTTACCACTTTAGATACATGTCCACAAATGTTTAATCTTTCTGTTCAAACCTTTAATTCTAACCAAGCAAAAGCTCGTTTTTCATGGGATACTACTGGTTCATATGTTTTTGCAAGACTAATATTAAGAATAGATACTTCTGGTTCCTCTTGGTTAACTGCAGGAGGTTTTGGTATTTATTATCCAACAAATTATGTTAATAAATTTGGTTTAATTCCTGGTGAGTCATACAGAGCACAAGGAAGATTGTTTTGCGATTCAAATATTACTGCTTACCGATCTCTTAGTTGGATTAATCCACCTGTTTTTTGGACACAGCCTGGTAGTATCAAAATGGATGGTGGAGTCTCAATTAATCATTTAAATATTTATCCTAATCCTTCTGTTGATGTTTTTAATATTTCTTTCTCTAGCGATAAAGTACAGGCTTTAGAGATTAAAATTTTAAATGTAGTTGGTGAAATTGTTTATTTTGAAGAAAAAGAATCTTACATCGGTGAATACACTAAAACGATAAATCTTACAGGATATTCTAAAGGAGTGTATTTTTTAGAAGTGTCTGATAAAGACGGGTTTGTGCGTAAGAAGATAATCCTTCAATAACAACTAATCATTTAGTTTTTGTATATTTACAATATATTTAATTTTATTTAAAAGATGTATTAAGCTTGTTGAACCTGTAAGATTTTATTCGAATATATATTGAAATTTGCAAGACGCACTATATTTTTGGAGACTTAATTTAGAATTTAAAAAATTATTAAATACAAAATAATAAAAACAAATTATGAAAAAAATTTACCTATTACTTCTAACATTATCTCTTGCATTTTCTTCTTCTGCTACTCATTTAATGGGTGGCCAGATATCTACTTCATATATTAGTTCAGATTCAACTGGAGCCTCTTTATATGTTGTAGAATTAGATTTATATAGAGATACTATTGGGGTTAATGTTGGTCTTCAACAACCTCTTGATATTTATCAATTGGACCCTTTTACTGGAATCTATAGTCTTTTATATTCTATGTCCCCAGCTTTTGATACTACTACTGGAGGTTTAGTAAACTCAATTTCAGTTTATGGTATAGAAGTTTATCGATTTGTGGATACGCTTTCTTTTCCTTCAGACGGATATTACAAAATTGAATGGTCTAAATGCTGTAGAAATGTTGCTATTGCAAATATGTCTAATCCTGATGCTGAAAATATGGATTTAACAACATATGTAAATGTAGATAGTAGTGATCCTAATTCTACCCCTTTATTTTTAACTCCACCTGTTGCTTATTTACCAATCACACAATTATGGAACTATAATCCTCTTCCTTTTGATCCAGATGGAGATTCTTTATCATGGTCTTTGGTTGATCCTTTAAGTAATGGTGTAGCAGTGGCAGGATATGAATCTTTATCTGACACACTTTTATATTCTGATCCTGCTGGAATCTTTTCTTTAGACTCTGTTACTGGTGAAATTTCATGGCAGGCAACGATGGTTGGTAATTTTGTTATTTCTCTTATTATTGAAGAATTCAGAAATGGTATTAAAATTGGCGAAATGAGAAGAGATATGCAGTTTATAACTGTAGTACCTGATTCTAGTTCTATTCCACAATTCTCTTACATACAAAATGTTCCTACTAATTTAGCAGGTTATCCTTACGTTAAGCTTCTTTATGGACAGAGCTATCAATTAGACTTGATAGGAAGTGATAATGATCCAGGTGATGTTTTAACAATGGAAGCATACGGAGAGTCTTTTGCCTTAAATAATTCTTCTTCTTTATTTAATAGTTTTCCATACGGAAGTGGTAATGACATAATGGGAGTATTTAATTGGTCTCCTAATTTTTCTCAGATTAGACCAGAGCCTTATATCAATGTGTTTAGAGTGTCAGATGGTATGTTTAATTTTGATAAAACAATTTTATTTGAAGTAGTTGCTTCTTTATTAACTATTAATGAATTTGAAGGAGTTACTGTTAATGATATATATCCAAACCCATCAAATGGTAATTTTATTCTTTCTCTGAGTCTTGATAAGCCTGAAGATATTTATGTTGAAATATATAATTTACTTGGTTTAGAAATTTCTAAAAAGAAATTAAATTTATCTTCTGGAAATCATATATTATCAGCAGATAACAATTTATCTAGTGGTCAGTATGTAATTAATATTTTGAATGCAAAAGGGGTTTCAATTACCACTCAAAAGTTAATTGTTGTTAATTAGAATAATTTCTTCTTAATCTTGATTTATAGCTTTTAATTTATTGTTTTTGAGGTGTTCAATATTATTACTTATAGTATATGTTCATGATATTTTGTTCACGTATTATTGTCCTATTGGGATTACAGAGAATGATTGTAAGCAGTTATCTTCAATACTCAAGTCAAACTCAAGTGGGTTACAACAAACCTCACAGTCTTCAATGAAATTCTGGGTATTTATAGATGGGTCAATCATTTTTAATTGATTCTCCCAACAGTGTGGACAGTCAAAGTAATGTTCAAGCATATTAATTTTTAAATAGAAATACCACTACTTATTTATTCGTTATAAAAGATATTCATAACTATTGCATGTGGTAAGGTTATCACTGAGATTATAACTATGGATAAAAAAGGTATTGAATAAGGTATATAGCTGTAATAAGATAATAAAAGAAGTATCGTGGTAAAGAATATACTCAAGATAGAGTAGGGGGCTAATAGTTTAAGAAAATCTAAAATTGAGAATTTTGGGTTATCTTTTTTGAAAAACTCTATTTCATCTTGCATTACTTTTAGAGAATGAAGAACTACAAAGTAAAGTGTAAAGCCAATAATAAATGGAAAAAGAAAAAACGTTATATGAATTAAAAAAAGAAGGAAAAATTCAGATAGAAGTCTTTCAATTTTTATTTGTTTGTAAACAGCCATTAGAATCATTGAGGCTATAGTGATAATATTTGTAACATAATATAGTGCTGTTACCTTTTTAATATCGTAAACCTTCTCAAAAGCTAGCGTGTCATCAAAGTATGCTGTTACGTTCGCTAGTTCATTTATGTTATAGTATATTAATGTGGCAAGTAAGGCAATGCCCCAGAAAAAGAAAAAAGTATTTTTTAGAACTTTCGTTATTTTAATATCTTCAAATTGTGATTCTCCAAAATGAAAGGCTGATATAAGTAAAAACAAGATAAGGCTAAGAACGGGTGCAATATGCCACATTAAAACAAATCCAACAATTAGCCCAAGATAAACTAAGTAAAATTTTAGTTTAGTTAATTTTCTTTTTTTAAAAAAAATAATGTGATCAATTGCCCCATGAGGGATTCCAAAAAGTAAAATAGAAAGGGAAGAATATATAAGCTGATTTTCAATACTGATTTCCTTAAAACCTTCAAAAATATTAAGCAGTATAAAAATCCCTATAATGTATATGAATGTAAATAAATTCATAAGCTAATATAAAAAATAAAAGCAGGCCGTGAAGCCTGCTTTTATTAATTACTAATAATTTTTAGAACAAATTATTTTTTTGACTCAGTGATTGCAATGTTGTAAACAACTAGACCAAATCCAATTTTATTTATTGCATCAGCAATGTTGTACCATAGGTCAACATTTTCTGATCCCCATCCTAAAGCAGAGTTTATCCATCCACCGTCCATGCACATGTATCCTATTGGGTAAATTGCCCATCCTACTAATACAAACCATGCAAGAGTTCTTACACCTCTTTTTACAGCGTCAGAATTACTTGCTTCAGCTAACTGAGCAACTTCACCTAACCATACAGTGTAAAGGATATATAAGTAACCTAGAGTTGATAATACTCCCCATTGTACTGAATGACCAGTTGATCCATCCGACATAGATTCTCCAATGTAACCACATACTAACATCCATGTTGATGCAATGATTAGTTTCCATAGAAGTGATTTTGTTGCTCCTGCAGCTTTAGTTAATAAGTAAAACTCAACACACATTAGTGGTACTGTAAGTGTCCAGTCTACATATCTGAAAAATGTTGGGCTTTCTTGGTGAACTCCCCAGTAATCACGCATGTAGCCGTAATGTACAGCTGCTATTCCAGTAATTAATGCTGAAACAAGTAATGACATTTTCCATTTTTCATCAACACTACCTCTTTCGATGAAGAAGAAAACTGCTGCTGCTGCCATTGCCATGTAGCCAATGAAGAAAGTAAAGCCCACGTAATCATCCGGAGCCATTTTTGTAATAATATCTAATAACATATTTTTTATTTATTGGTTAAAGTACAAAAATATTATTTTTTTGAATTAACTAAAAAATTATAATGTAAATATAAGTAATTTGATAAAAATTTATATTAAAAATATATTTTAAGTGGTTGATTTTAAATTATTTAATCTAGTATTATTAAATAATATGATTTTAATTTATTTTTTTTTAAATGTAATTTTTTGTAATTTTTATTATATTAAATGTGCCAAATTATGTTCTCGGAAATATCTTTTTTTCTTACTTTTATATCAGGTAATGTGTTATACATACCCAAATACAGAAAACCTAAGCATCTTTGACCTTCTTCTAATTCTAAAAAAATATTCATTCTTTTTATATATTCTGGAGAACTCCAATAACAACCAATATTATTAGCTGTGCAGGTAAGCCACATATTTTGTACTGCCATTGAAGTAGCGGCAATTTCTTCCCACTCAGGTACCCTGTTCTCTTGATCTCTTTGCATACATATACATATAACATGACTTGAAGTAGTAATTTTATCTTTTATTCTTTTCTTTTTATTATTGCTTATCGTATCCTGATTTAACTTAATTGTTTCCTGAGCAAGAATATTTTTTTTATCTCCTGAAAAAACATGAAATCTCCATGGATACGTTAATTTATGATTTGGAGCAGTATTTGCATTTTCTAAAATATCTTTAATTATACGCTCTGGTATTTTTTGGCCATTATATTGAGATGGATAAATTGATTTTCTTGACCTAATTATCTCATTAATTATTTTTTCTTTCATCTTTAAAATGTTTTTCAAATATAAAAATTGTTAAACTATGCTTTGCATTGTATTTTAGAATTTATGATTTTATTTTGTCAAAAGTTTTTTTATGAAAAAGATTATAATAATATTTTTAATTTTCCCTTTGTTTTCTCTTGCAAACCCTACATTAAAACCAGTATCTAAGGATGTTGATAATTATAAAGAATTAAATGTTGGTATTTGCTATTTAGGTTTTCCTTATCCAGGTTTCTCTTTTTTATGGGGTAAATCAATCTATTACTCAAATAATACAGTGTTAGATTATCAAGCTGGCCTTGCATTTCCAACTTTTGTAACAGGAAAGATTGGATATGGTTTAGGTAATATTAATTCAAAGGTTTTACTCTCTATTAGACCTTTCCCAGGAACTATTGGTTTTCAATATGATAGAAGAAAAATATTATTTAGTATAGAAAAAATGGTAGGAGGATTTGCTGAGAGCTTAGGAGATAATATTATTGGTGATGGTTGGATTGTTACTCTTGGTTTTAGATTAAGATAACTGTTTCATTATTTGTTAAATACTAAATTAAATTTTTAACTTTAAATATTAATAATTATCTAAACTCTCTTAATTTTGTAAAAATTTTATTCATGAAAAATATTGTACTTGCTTTTTTGTTTTCTCCATTATTTTTATTCTCTCAAAATGGAAATTTAAACTTTAATCAAACTCAGGATAAAGAATTTTGTAAAAAGTATAAAAATTACTCTGAATTCAGCTCTTATTTTTCTAAGGATGGATTACTGATAAATATTGGCGATACATTAATCTTAGGTAAAGCTTTTAAGAAAAAGGATAAGTATTTATTTAAAGATAAGTTTAGGTATGTTGCTAAAGGCAAAGCAAAGGGAAATACAACAGAAGATTTTAATTTTTTAGAACATACTCTTAAATCTAGCTATGTGGTTGTTAAAAATATATTTATTACTCATTCTGATGACGATAGTTATAGACTTTGGACTAATAGAAGAGAAATGCCTCTTTATGTAAGTATCTATGTCATGAACCCTGAGCTAGGCTCTAAATCAGCATCTTTTCTTTCTAAAGTCGCTAAAACATCAAAATATACTGTTCTAGATATAGAAAAGGCCTTTGAATTTGGAGAGGTACTTAATCCTAATCAGCCTCTTTCTAGGTCAGAAGCTATTTTAAAGCTTAAAGAATCTAAGGATCTGCTAGAACTGGGTTTAATCGAGCAAGCTGCATATGAAACTCTTAGAAAGAAGCTTACTCCAATTATTATGAAAAATTAATTTACTATATTTAAGAAAATTAGTTTTATGAAAAAAATAATATATCTCTCTTTATTAACTATCTTTTTATCTCCCTGTCTTTCAGCTCAAGATTTTGGGGTTTCTTGTGAATACTTTGGTTTTAAAGCAACTGCCTTAAATGCTCAATCAAATGAGCAGGATATGGCTGCAGCAGTAATTAAATTATATGAAAAATTTGAGATTAGCGATAATCTAAATGTTGTCGCAAAAATTGGATATGCATTAAATTTTGAATTTATTCCTTTTGAATTGGGTCTCGCTCTTAACCTTTCCAATAATTTGCTTTTAAATATTGGAGGTGGGCTTTATCAAATGACTGATGAGAGATGGGTAACTTCTGGTCTTCAAGGGGGATCTGCTAGCGATAATGAAATAGGATTATATGCAGGTATTTCTTATAACTTCTCTAAAAACCTTTCCTTATTATTAACTTTTAATTCTTTTGAATTTCCTGATAGTGAAAATCCAAATTCTGGCCTATCGTTGCAAGGGTATTCTGCAGGAATTTCTTATAACTTTGGTTCTAAATTTTAAAATTTTAATTTATGATTAAAAAACTGCTATTAACTCTACTTCTTATATTCAATTTCTCTTTCTCACAAGCTCAAACTCAAGTTGATATATTTACTAATTATGGTGATATTAGACTTGAGCTCTTTGATTCATTAGTGCCAATCACAGTAAATAATTTTGTTGATCTTGTAAATCAAAATTTTTATGATGGAGTTATATTTCATAGAGTTATTAATAATTTCATGATTCAAGGTGGAGATGGTTCTCCAGCGCCTCCAGCAATAACGGATGAGTTTGATAGTACTCTTAGTAATGTCCAGGGAACAATATCTATGGCTAATAGTGGTCCTAATACTGGAACATGTCAGTTCTTTATTAATTTAGTTGATAATACCTATTTAGATTTTGACCAAGCTCCCTTAAGCTCCAAACACCCTGTTTTTGGTTATGCTTTAACTGGATTTAACATAGTGCAAACTATTGGTGGAGTTCAAACTAATTTTAATGATGTTCCTTACGTTGATGTTGTAATGGACAGTGTTAGAGTAGTAGGTGTTTCTTTAGGAGTCAATATCAACTCATCAAATAAGAAAAGAAAACTTTTAAAGGTTATTGATTTTATGGGAAGAGCAGTAAAACCCAATTCCTTTTTGCCCCAGATTCATATTTATGACAATGGTCAAATTGAAAAGAAAATTTCTATCTTTTAAGAACACCAATTTTTCATGTTTAAACAATCGTCTATTTACTTTATGTCTTTTGCATATATATATGTAGGTATAAAGCATTTTATTGAGCCTGAATGGTTTGTTCCTATTGTTCCCGACTATTTACCTTACCACTATTTATTAGTATATATAAGCGGTTTTTTTGAGGTACTCTTTGGATTATTACTTCTTTTTAAAAAGTATAGAAAAATGGCGTGCTGGGGGCTTATCTTATTATTGATAGCTGTTTTCCCCGCAAATATTTTCTTAGCACAAAATTTAGAGGCCCAAGCTGCCATGAATATTACCCAAGAATTTGCTTGGTATCGATTACCTTTTCAATTTTTATTTATAATAACTGCTTACTGGCATTCAAAATAATTATTTATGATTTACAATAGAACTTACTCTGATAATGATACAGAAAATGAGATTAATAATTTAATAGGAAAGAGTTTTTCATTTCTAAAAATATTAAAATTAGGAGGGGTAGGCTCTAGCAGATTTATTATTGAATCAGCCTCAGAAAAGTTTTTAAATTCTCTTAACAAGGTGGCTGATATTAATTACTGCAATATTGAACTAAGACCAAAAGGAGTAATGGTAAATATCACTCAACAACTTAACCTTCACTCTTGGGTTATCCCTTATTACAAGCTTGTAATATTTGACAGCCAATCATTTAGTATTCATTGCGATGGGTTGAATATTAAGCTTACAAAAGATAGAAACTATCGTAATAATAAAAGCTTTAACTCTAAGATGATGAAATTAAAGAATGAGTATCTTAAAAATATAGAAAGTCCTTTAAATTGATTTATTCAAAAACAATTTTTCTCTCTACTGTTCCATCAGAATAAATATATAATAAGGGCTTGTTAGGAATGTTTTTTGTTTTATTTCCTAGCATATCTGTTATCATAAATAATTTTTTATTTGACTTATCTCCTTCAGATATTCCGCTTAGTGAGTAGCTGTAGAAAGAAGTGTCTGAAACACAGCCATTACTGTCAGTTACTAAAAGCCAAAAAGTACCATTTCCTGTTGGGTCTAATATTGAGGATGTTTCTCCTGTGCTCCAATTATAGCTATAAGGAGGTATTCCACCGTAAGCGCCAGCCTCTAAATCTTGGCCTGAAGGACTAATATAAGCAGTTGGATTACTGCTTGAGTTAATAAGTAAATGTATTCTTCCTCTTTCCGGTGGAGGCTCATGAAAATATGATCCAGAAGGTGGGGATGTAGTAGACAGGGATGACTGAACGCCACACCAATGTATTGCTGTTAGTTTACCATCTAAAACAATTGCACTATCGCTAGTAGAATAAGAACTAAACATTTCTCCTGAACTAATTTCATTCTTAGCACCTACAACGGCATAGTATTTATTTTTTTCAATATTCACGTTACAACTTGTCCAGCCATATGGAACATTCTGTGCTCCAAATAATAGGGTGTGTGGGTTAGTAACTCCAGCCAATAAGTCTGTATAATCATACGGCATTGTATCCGTATTATTTAATGCTGTAAACTCAATTATTTCTATTGACTGGTGCATAGCAAATGCTCCAGGTCCTTGCGGGTCACCATCACCAGTTAGAAAACCAATTATCTCAAACGCAGATTCTGCTTTAAACCAAAAACCTCTTGTTCTATTTAGTTGTGCATAAGGGGTGCTCTCAGGTCCAAACATTAATGAATCTGTCTGCTCACATTGAAATTGAGAGAATGATAAAAAGGGTATAGTTACAAAGAAAAGAAGAGTTAATATTCGCATGATTAAATTTTATTTTATTCTCAAAAATAATTAAATTTTATTTATTTTTAAAAAATAATTTTAGAATTTATAAAGATGAGTAGAAATATTAAAATATTAATTTATTTTTTCCTTTTAGGAATGACGCTTACTTTTCTTTACTTTAGATTTAGTAATACATAAATGAATAGACATGAGTTATTTAAAGCAGAAAGCAGATTTTAATCATAAAATAGGTATAAAAATCTATATGATTTCCACTACATTACTTTTAGTAAAATTTTTTCCTCAATTAATTTCCTTAGATTGGTATTGGTATGCAGCAATTCTGTTGTTAGCTTACTCTTACTGTATTAAAAGGGCTTTCATGGATTAGTATGCGTTTTATTATACTGATTTTAATACTTGTTTTATCTAATAGTTTATTTGCTGCAAAAATAGATACTGTTATAATTTTTAGTAAGGCCATGGGCAAAGAGATCCCTAATCTTGTTATTTCTCCAAATAGTACTTCGAACTCCTCAGTTTCTTACCCTGTAGTTTATTTACTGCATGGGGCAGGAGGAAGCTTTTTAGATTGGAGCTCTAATGTATCAGGCTTATCCCAATATTGTGATAATAATGAGCTTATACTTGTTTGTCCTGATGCCGGATTTAATAGCTGGTATTTTGATAGCCCAGTGGATAGCTCTTTTAGGTATGAGACCTATATTACTAAAGAGCTTATAACTCAAGTGGATGTTCTTTATCCGACAATAATAAACTCGAAGTTTAGAGCAATTACTGGACTAAGTATGGGCGGGCATGGCGCATTTTATTTAGCAATTAGAAACCAAAATATATTTAGCTTTGCAGGTAGTATGAGTGGGGGTTTAGATATTCGTCCATTTAAAAACAATTGGAGTCTTGCGGATCGGCTAGGCGATTTTACTAGCAATCAGAAAAACTGGCAAATAAATACCGTTACAAATATGGTCAAGCAATTAGATAATTCTGATCTTGAATTAATATTTGATTGTGGTAAACAAGACTTTTTCTTTGAGGTAAATAATGTTTTTCATCAAAAGCTTTTAGATAACAATATTCCACATATTTATAATGCTAACGAAGGAAGTCATAATTGGAACTACTGGAGTAAGGCTATTTTTACTCACTTAAATTTTTTTACAAATAAATTTCAACAACAATGAAACCTATATTTTTTCACTTCTTAATTATACTTTTTAGTCTATCTACATGCTTTGGCCAAAATACTGAGGTCAATTATTTTAAGAAACTTAACTCTAAAGAAAAGAATGTGATTGTTAATAAGGGAACAGAATATCCTTTCACTGGAGAATATAATAAACACTTTGAATTAGGGTCTTATCATTGCAAGGCCTGCGATAGTCCTCTTTATCGTTCTAATTCTAAGTTTGAATCTAATTGCGGATGGCCTTCTTTTGATGATGAGATTAAGGACGCTGTTACCAGACATTCAGATAATAAGTTAGGATATAATAGAATAGAAATATGTTGTTCTAAGTGTGGAGGTCATTTAGGCCATGTGTTTAAAGGAGAGAAGTTAACCCCTAAAAATGTGCGTCATTGTGTTAATTCTATTTCTTTAGTTTTTAAACCATTAGTGCCCAATAAATAATAATAAACTTAACTATCTTTGTAAAAAAAATAATTATGAAAAAAATAGTTCTCTCTATTTTCTCAATCTTTGTTATCTCTTCTGTTGATGCACAGGTACTTCATACCGTAAATAGTGGTAATTTTTACTATACACCTACATCATTAACAATTAATATTGGTGATACAGTTAAGTGGATAAATGATAATGGTTATCACAATGTAAATTTTGATATTAACTCTATAAGCGGTTCTAGCTATAACAATCCGGTATCTTTTATTTCTTCTCCAACTAATAATGCAGATATGTATACTTACGTTTTTACGGTATCAGGAACATATCAGTATGACTGTTCAGTTGGATCACATGCAGCAGATGGAATGGTCGGAACAATTATTGTAAATGGTTCTTCTACAGCTCTAGCGGAACTAGCTACCACATTCCCAAAAAGTTTCCAGATTTTTAATCTTTACGGAAAACGTACTACAAAGAAATATAATACCCCATTAATCTATATCTATGAGGATGGCTCTTCACAAAAGAAGTTTTTAATAAAGTAGTATGATTATAAAATGAGAATTAATTATTGCTTGTATGTTTTTGTTGATCTACCCATAACATTAATAGGGATGCTATACAAGAAATTATATTTTCTCTTTTTACTTTTCCCACTATACCTGTTTTTATAATAAGTCAGAATAAATACATGAACTACTTCCTAAAAATAATTTTAACTTTTTTTCTAGTGCTTTCTTCACTTTCTTTTTCTGGACAAAGCTTAAAGGACATGACCTTTGGGTCTGAATACAGCTTGGATGTTGTTAGTTGGAATTTAGAGTGGTTCCCAAAAAATGGACAAACAACTTTGGATTCACTAGCATTAATTATTAATACTATTAAGCCCGAAGTAATTGCTTTGCAAGAAATAAATGATGTATCTGCTTTTAATACTCTTTTAACGATGCTGCCTCTTTATGAGGGCAGCTACTCTAGTTTTTCTAATCTTAAGCTTGCTTATATCTATAAGAAAAGCTTAACCATTAATAATATATTTACTATTTCTAGCAATGCTACATATAATTTTGCTGGAAGGCCTCCTTACTGCTTAGAATTAGTTTATGATAATCAAACCTTTTTCTTAGTAAATAATCACCTTAAATGTTGTGGAGATGGTGCCCTACAGCTTTCTGACTCTTCAGATGAGGAGTGTAGAAGGTTAAATGCAATGACAATTATCAAGCAGTATATTGATGATAATTTAAATAATGAAAATGTAATTGTCCTGGGTGATCTAAACGATATCCTCACAGATAATGTTGCTAATAATATTTTTCAGGATATTATTAATGATAGTAGTAATTATGTATTTGCAGATATTGATATTGCTAATGGACCTTCTAATAATTGGTCTTATCCTAACTGGCCTTCTCACATAGACCATATTTTAATTACTAATGAGTTGTTTCCATTATTTGAAAATGATAGTAGCTATATTGATCTTATTAATGTAAAAGATTTTCTTGCAGGAGGTTTTTCTGCGTACGATAATATCCTCTCTGATCATGTGCCTATTGGGATGAGCTTACATACGGGGAATTTCTCGTCACTTATTAATATTAATAATAACAGTGATAAGCAGCTAATAAAAAAAATTGATTTAATGGGTAGAGAAGCAGTACATGCTTATAATCAACCTTTAATCTATATTTATAACAATGGAGAAGTTGAGAAAAAGATATTTGTTAAATAATTATTTCTTGTATTGCTTTAAAGATATGAACTGTCAGATAAAGAATCTATTTTTTGAATAAATGGATATTAAAATAAATAAACTCTCTTCCTATATTAAAGGCTTTAAAAAACCTTTAATAATTGCTGGTCCCTGCAGTGCAGAGTCTAATAAACAACTTTTAGATACCGCTTATGCATTGCAAAAAACTAAGACCTCAATTTTTAGAGCTGGCATTTGGAAACCAAGGACTAGGCCTAATAGCTTTGAAGGAGTAGGAGTAAAGGGCTTAGAATGGCTTAATAACGTTCAAAAAGAGACTGGCTTGAAGGTTATGACTGAGGTTGCTAATGCCAAGCATGTAGAACAGGTTTTGAAAAGTAATATTGATATGTTATGGGTAGGAGCTAGAACTACTGTTAATCCTTTTGCTGTGCAAGAGATTGCAGAATCTCTTAGAGGAGTTGATATCCCTGTTTTTATTAAAAACCCTATTAACCCTGACATGAACCTTTGGCTTGGAGCAATTGAAAGGTTTGCCAATATTGGCTGTGAGAAGCTAGTAGCTATCCATAGGGGTTTCTTTTCTTATGGCTCTAAAAAATACCGTAATATGCCTCAGTGGCAACTTCCTGTAGAGCTCAAAAGAATACTCCCTAATATTCCTATTATTTGTGACCCCTCTCATATAGCTGGTTCTAGAGGTCTTATTGAATCCGTATCTCAAAAAGCTATAGACTTAAATTTTGATGGTTTAATGATTGAATCTCATATAGATCCTGATAATGCCCTTAGTGATAAAGGTCAACAGATTTCTCCTAATGAGCTGGGTATTCTTGTGGCTAAGTTAGTTATTAGACATAACACTATAAGCGATAAAGATTTTGAATTGTCGTTAGAAGAATTAAGATCTCAAATAGATTCTTTAGACAATGATTTAATCGCTACTCTTATGAATAGAATGAATATTGCTGAGCTTATTGGAAAACATAAAAAAGAAAATGATGTTACTATTTTACAGCCTTTAAGGTGGGAATATATATTAGAAAA
>Ga0307995_1001288_pt1 | contig 15896 bp, 16 predicted proteins | sample EllFjometagen262_FD_203132 | JGI IMG/M metagenome (GOLD analysis project Ga0307995, IMG submission 203132) | Marine microbial communities from Ellis Fjord, Antarctic Ocean - #262 | ecosystem: Environmental > Aquatic > Marine > Unclassified | place: Southern Ocean | collected 2014-11-02
CCTTCAATTGGATTAGAGCCAAGATATATTGATATGGTTTTTGAAATTTTAAGAGACCTTCAAATAACAGAAAAAAAAACAATCATTTTAGTAGAACAAAATGCTAAAAAAGGATTAGAGTTTTCGGATATTGGTTATGTTTTAGTATCAGGCCAAACTGCTATTGCTGGCAAAGGAGATGACTTATTAAAAAACCCCGATGTTGGTAGACTATTTCTTGGTGGTTAATGAATATTAAGTATTTTTTAAAAGGTTTTTTTTGTATTAAGAGTGCAGACAGTCCTGCAATTGCATTATTCGCAAGTTTTATAGCTATTGGAGCTTTATTTAAAAGTATTGGTCTTAATATTCAGGAAAGTATTTTTTCAACATTTTTAACTTATGCTTTACCAGGCTCATTAATAATGGCTGAATCTTTAATAGTTGGCGCTTCTTTATTAAATATTTTTTTGGCAGTTTGGTTGGTTAATGCAAGACTTTACCCGATGACTGTCTCACTATTTCCATTGCTAACCCATAAAAGTCAACCAAGATTTAAGTACTATTTGGCCTGCCATTTTATTGCTGTTTCAGCATGGTTAATAATGAAACAAAATTGTAAATCTGTTGAAAGAAAATATCGTTTAGATTACTGGATTGGCGTTGGTGCAGCTAATTTGTCAGTTGCAATGTCGGCTACTGCATTTGGTTTTTTTATAGCTGATTATCTGAATAAAGACATGATGGTAGGATTAGCAATAGTTAATCCAGTTTATTTTACATGTGTGATGGTTGGAGCTATGAAAACTATTCAAATGAGCTTAGCTGTTATTTTAGGATCTGTTTTAGGAATTTTGTTTTATTTTATATCACCAGAATGGTGCATATTACTTGGAGGCTTTACAGCAGGGACTTTGGCATTTTTTATAGGAGAATTAAATGGCAACTAATATATTTTTGGCAATTTTAGCAACATCCTTAGCAACTTATATTTCAAGATTTCTTGGAGTAGTAACGTCTAAAAAAATAAAAGAAACGTCAAAAATTTTTAAGTGGTTTAACTGCCTTGCTTATTCAACTTTATCAGCGTTACTTGCAAGAATAATTATTTTTCCAGCAGGAGCGCTAGCTGAAGTTGATTATTTTATTAGGTTTATAGTTGTTTTTATTTGTTTGATTATATTTCTAATTAGTAAAAAGAACTTTGTTTACCCAACAGTTTTATCAGCCTTACTTTTAGCACTTTTAAGTTCAAATTTATAATAATTGCTTTTTTTACTAAGTTTAACTAACATCATGTATGATAAAAATAGATGGCTTTGAGATAATAAGTCATGAAAAATCTCAAAGAATTGTAAACATTAAGATCAAAGATGAAATTTTAGACAAATTAATATTTCCATTTCATAAATTTGACACAACTGCTCTTGAGTACAAACCATTTACACGATTTACATTAGCTAAGAGTTTAGATGATTTAACGGACAATAAATTGAGTGAATTAATGAACTCGATTATAAGAGATAGGAATACAGGATGTTTTATAATTGGACCAAAAAATATCAATTCAAAAATTAATGATAGTTTTTTAATTAAATTGTCAACAGCAATTGCACATTTGATAGGCAACCCTAATCATGATGCTATGACGGACAAATATTATGCTAGATTTATTGTTAAGCATGAGGATGAAAGTGACTCTTATTTAAGAAAGGCTTATACGAATATGGATCTTCATACAGATGGGACCTATGTAAAAGAGGTGACAGATTGGTTGCTTATGACAAAAATTGAAGAACAAAACGTTGAGGGAGGAGAAACAACCATGCTCCATCTTGATGATTGGGAGCATTGTGAGGATTTGTTTAACGATCCTGTTGGTAAACAAAATTTTATTTGGGGCTCACCTAAAAGTAAGAATATAGAGTATAAAGTTGAACATCCTATTTTTTCAACTGATGAAGATGGAAAACCACATATTTCTTACATCGATCAGTTTCCTGAACCTAAAAATATGGAACAGGGCAACTTTTTACAAAAATTATCTGATGGATTAGAAGAGAGTAATAATAAAATAATCACAAAACTAGCTTCCAGATCTACAATAGTAGCTAATAACTATTTTTGGTTACATGGGAGGAGAGCATTTAAAAAAAATAAAAGATTAAGTAGAGAACTGCTTAGAATCAGGGGATCTTTTTTTAATTAAATCTATTTTAAAATAAGTTTTTTTAATCAACCAATGATTGAAATTACATCAAAATTAAAATTGCATAAAAAAGCCTATCATTAAAGGGTTATTTAGTTGTAAAAATGCAACAATTTTTTATAAAATGAATTTTTACTGTAAAATGTTTTAATTTCTTTAAGTAAATCGCTATAAGCTTCTCATATTAATATTAATAAACAATAATTAGAAAAAGGAAATAATATGAAAAAACTTATAATAGCATTTTTGGCTATGTCACTTGGTTCTTTCTCTATGGCTTCTGCAGAGCTTGGAGTAAACATCGGTGTTTCAGGACAAATGGGTGTTTTCAGTGCTGATGGTAGTGAAAGCGAAGCTGACACTAAAGAAAGAGCTGGAACGACTACAGTAGTTGGATACAGTTCAGTATTCATAGAGAAAACTTTAGGTAGCAGACTAACAATTGGTTTTGATTACGTACCTTCAGCTTTATCAACAGATACAGCAGAGAGCACTAGAGTAACAGATATAGGTACTACTGGTACTAACTCAGTTGCAGCTGATTTTGAAGATTTATCTACTGTGTATGCATCTTTTAATATAACTGAAAACTTTTATATCACAGGTGGTATGGTGTCAGTTGATGTAATTACTAAAGAATCATTAGCTACAGGATCTGCTTATGGAAATGCTTCACTTGATGGTGAAATGTACGGAGCAGGTTATAATTATGACTTTGACAATGGTCTTTTCTTAAGAGCAGAAGCAAACGTAATGATGATGGATGGTTTTACTTTAACATCGACTACTAACGCTGACAACGTTATTAAACTAGATCATTTAAATGGTGCTAATGGTAAAGTTTCAATTGGAAAATCATTCTAATTAAATAATAAATTTTAAAATTTAAAAGCCCCTTTTTAGGGGCTTTTTTTTTGTCTGAGGTTTTAAGTTTTTGTTGATATAGTATTAGTTATGAAACTAGGGTTTATAGGTACTGGTAAAATAGCTTCGTCAGTAATTACAGGAATTTGCAACTCAAAAATTTCTTTTACTAAAATATTAATTTCACCCCGGAATAAATTAATTGCCAATACTCTCAAAAAAAAATTTAAAAAAGTAAATATAGCTAAAAATAACCAAGATATAGTTAATAATTGTAATTGGGTTTTTTTATCAGTAACGCCTGTTGTTGGAAAAAAAATTATCAAAGTACTTAGGTTTAAATCTAATCAAACCATTATTAGCTTCATATCTACAATCACGTTATCGCAACTTAAAAAGATGATAAAAGTTAATGCAAAAATAGTAAGAGCTATACCTTTGCCACCAATATCTTTAAAAAAAGGCCCTGTTCCAATTTGCCCTCCAAATAAAAAAATTAAAGATTTTTTTAACAAGATTGGAACAACAGTTGAAATTAAAAATGAAAAATTATCAGTTAACTTTTGGGCCACCTCAGGAATGATGGCACCTTTTTATGAGTTATTAAGAGTTATGACCGCATGGTTAGTTAAAAAAGGTGTTAAAAGAGATGCTGCACAAAAATATATTACTTCATTGTTTTTAGCTTTATCAGAAGATGCTGTGGTTAACTCAAAAAAAGATTTAAAATATTTAGTAAAAGAGTCACAAACACCCAATGGATTAAATGAACAAGGAGTGAGAGAGCTAACCAAGTCAGGTTTTTACAAAAAATTAGAAAAAACACTTAATAGCCTTCATAAAAGATTAAATAAATAATATTTTATGAGTGAAAATATTTTACAAATTGAAAACTTATCTAAATATTTTGGTGGATTGGCTGCTGTTTCAGATTGTTCTTTAAATATTAAAAAGGGATCAATTACTGGAATAATAGGACCAAATGGATCTGGTAAAACTACTTTATTTAATTTAATTGCAGGAAACCTTAAAACCTCAAGTGGAAAAGTTTTATTTTATGATGAGGATGTAACAGATGTTCCTTCTTATGAATTGTTTTCAAAAGGAATATTAAGAACTTTTCAAATTGCTCATGAGTTTACTAATCTTTCAGTGCTTGAAAATCTAATGATGGTACCAGCAAATCAATCTGGTGAAAATTTAATGACAGCCTTATTAAAACCAAGCTTAGTTAGAAGCGAAGAACTTGTAGTTAAACAAAAAGCTAAAGATGTTGTTGATTTTTTAAATCTAAAACATCTATCTAATGAATTTGCTGGAAATTTATCAGGTGGACAGAAAAAACTATTAGAACTCGGTAGAACCATGATGATTGATGCTAAACTTGTATTACTTGATGAAGTAGGTGCTGGTGTTAATAGAACATTACTTAAAGACTTGGGCACTGCAATAATTAAGCTAAACAAGGAAGAGGGATATACATTTTGTATGATTGAACATGATATGGAATTTATAAGTAGGTTATGTGACCCAGTTATTGTTATGGCAGAAGGCTCTGTTTTATTCGAAGGAACAGCTGAAGAAGCTAAGAAAAATGAAAAGGTTATTGAAAGTTATTTAGGTAGAGGATCGAAATTAAAGGGTGAATATTAATGGCTTTTTTTGAAGGAGTAAAAATGACTGGCGGATATGGTACTGGACCAGATATTATTAGCTCTTGCTCTGTTGATGTGAATAGAGGAGAGATAGTATCGATCCTAGGTCCCAATGGTGCTGGTAAATCTACTGCCATGAAAGCATTACTTGGACTTATAAATTTAAAATCTGGTGCTGTTATTATTGATGGAAAAGATATTTCAAAACTCTCACCTCAGGATAGAGTTCGAGAAGGTATTTCATTTGTACCACAAACAAAAAATGTTTTTGCAGGTATGAGTGTTGAAGAAAATTTAGAGATGGGTGCTTATTTAAGAGATGTAGATTATCAAAATATTATAGAGGAAATTTATGAACTTTTTCCAATATTAAGAGAAAAAAGAAATCAGTTAGTTGGTGAGCTATCAGGTGGTCAAAGACAGCAAGTTGCTCTTGGAAGAGCGTTAATGATCAAGCCATCAGTATTAATGCTTGATGAACCTACAGCAGGTGTGTCTCCAATAGTAATGGATGAATTATTTGACCATATCATTAAAGTTAAAAGAACGAATGTCGCAATATTAATGGTTGAGCAAAATGCAAAACAGGCTCTTAAAATTTCTGATAGAGGATATGTATTAGTTACGGGAGAAAACAAGTATGCAGGAACAGGTAAAGAATTATTAAATGATCCAAGAGTAAGAAGCTCATTTTTAGGAGGATAATATGGATTTTTTAAATGCCATTATATTGTTATTAAATTATATTTTTGTACCAGCCCTTACTTATGGTTCGCAGTTAGCACTTGGTGCAATATTTGTAACTTTAATTTATGGAATTTTAAGATTTGCTAATTTTGCAACTGGAGACATGATGGCATTTGGAGCAATGGTAACTATTTTAATTACGTGGTACTTTCAATCAATTGGAATTTCTTTAGGTGTTTTACCAACAGCACTGCTTGCAATACCTTTTGCGATAATTTTTATGATTGGATATATGCTTTTCATAGATAAATTTGTATTCAGGTATTACAGGGTTAATAAAAGCCCTCCCGTTCAACTTGCAATGGTTAGTATTGGTGTAATGTTTGTAACACAAGCTGTTGTTAGAATAATTATTGGTCCTAGTGACAGACGGTTTTTTGATGGAGAAAGATTCATTATTAAAGCAGGTGAGTTTAAAGAAATGACAGGGCTTAATGAGGGGTTAGCAATTAAATCAAGTCAAGTAATGACAATATTCATAACATTAGTACTGGTCTCCATTTTATTTTGGTTTTTAAACAAAACTAAAACTGGAAAAAGTATGCGTGCTTATTCAGATAATGAGGATTTAGCTTTACTCTCTGGGATTGATCCAAAAAGAGTAGTTATGATTACATGGACTATTGCCGGTATTTTAGCAACTATTGGTGGAGCATTATATGGTTTGGACAAAAGCTTTAAACCATTTACCTACTTTAATAACATGTTACCAATTTTTGCCGCAGCAATTGTAGGAGGTATTGGAAATCCTTTTGGAGCATTTTTAGGTGGCTATGTCATAGCTTTTTCAGAAATATTCCTTACCTACGCTTACAAGAAATTCTTTATGTATGTTTTACCAGCAAGTATGGAGCCAGAAAGTTTAGTCCAACTTTTATCAACTGATTATAAATTTGCTGTATCATTTTCTATACTTGTGATTGTCTTGCTCTATAGACCTAATGGAATATTTAAAGGGAAGGTACTGTGAGAAAACACCTAAATGTGATTATAGCCTATACAATAATGTTGGGACTTATTGTTTTAGTTGGAATATTTCAATCTTGGAATGTAGCTCTATCTATTTTTAACATGTGTTTAATTTCTGCAGTGATGACAATGGGTGCAAATATTCAATGGGGATATGCAGGTCTAATTAATTTTGGTCTCATGGGTTATGCAGCATTGGGAGGACTGGCTGCAGTTTTAATATCTGTTGAACCCGTACAAGAAGCATGGGTTGCAGGTGGCTTTAATATTTTAATGTGTTTGTGGTTAATAATAGCAATGGTATTTGCAATACGCTTTGTTTTAAAAAGTTTTGAAAAATCAAAAATTAGAACTTATGGCATCGCAGCAATTATTATTGCTGGAATTGTTATTATAAGAATAACATCAGAATCAAGTATTGAAGCTATTGAAAGTGTTAACCCTGCAACAACAGGATTTCTTGGTGGACTTGGTTTGCCCATATTATTTTCATGGATCGTAGGTGCTTTTTTTGCAGCAGGTCTAGCATTTATAGTAGGTAAGGTTGCTCTTGGTTTGCGTGCTGATTATTTAGCTATTGCGACATTACTTATATCAGAAATAGTTATAGCTATTATTAAACATGAAGACTGGTTAACAAGGGGAGTTAAAAATGTAATTGGACTAGATCGACCAGTACCCTATGAGGTTGAACTTCAAACAAAAGATTGGTTTATAAATTTAGTTGCAAAGTTTAATTCTAGTAAACTAGATTTAATTGCAAGTATATCTGATAAACAGGCAGCTCTTAACCAACTAGTCATTGAAGGATCTTCAGTATTTGTAAAACTTTGTTATTCGGGGTTATTTTTAATTGTTGTGATAGCCTTATTAATAGTTACTCAAAAAGCACTTTACTCTCCATGGGGAAGAATGATGAGAGCAATCAGAGATAATGAAGAAGCAGCAAATGCTATGGGTAAAAATGTTGTTAAGCAGCATTTATTAATTTTTATCTTAGGCTCAGCTATAGTTGGAATAGCTGGAGCTATGCTAGTTACTCAGGATGGTTTATTTACACCAGGTAGCTACCGCCCAATGAGATATACCTTTTTAATTTGGGTTATGGTTATTGTTGGAGGAAGTGGAAATAATTTTGGTGCAATTTTAGGTGGTTTTGCAGTTTGGTTTTTATGGATAGAAGCAGCACCAATTGCCTTATTCTTGATCAATCTATTTACAGAAGGTTTAGCAGACACACATTCATTAAAAATACATTTAATTGAGAGTGTTCCATACTTTAGATACTTAATGATGGGCATGGGTCTTTTATTAATTATGAGGTATAGACCTAAAGGTATACTTCCTGAGAAAATCGAAATAAAATAAGGATATTATGAAATATATTATATTAGGAGCTGCAGTAGCCTGGGCTATGTACATTGGCGATAAATATTTTTTTTAATGAATAAAAATTTATGGTTGCTGATTTTAAGTCAGGTCTTTGCTTTCACAGCAGCACCCGTAACAGTTTTTTTAAGTGGAATAATTGGTTCTCAATTTAGTCCGGTAAAATCTTTGGCAACTCTACCCATGGCCCTATCAATTGTGGGTATAGCTATTTTTGCATTTTTTGCAGCAAAGGTTATGAGTATAATTGGACGTAGAGCAGGCTTTATGCTTGCTTCTGTAGTGAGTTCATTGTCATCTCTTCTAGCTGCTTACTCAATAATTAACGAAAGTTTTATTCTTTTTAATTTTTCATGTTTTTTACTGGGTGCTGGAGTAGCCTTTAGTCATCAATATCGTTTTGCTGCTGTTGAAACAGTAAAAAAAGATATGGCGCCTAAAGCAATATCAATAATATTATTAGCAGGAATAGGTTCAGCTTTTATAGGACCAAATGTTGCTAATATAACAAAGGATATTATAGCTGAACATTTATATGCTGGATCTTATTTTGCACTTGCAGCTTTAACTCTCACTTCGATAATTTTTTTATTATTTTATAAAGATGCACATAAACCAAATCGTGGTAACAAAAAAATCAAACGTAGTTATTTAGAGTTAATTTCTCAACCAAGATTTCTACAAGCTTTAGTAGCTTCAGCATTTGCTTATGCTGTGATGTCATTTTTAATGACCGCAACCCCAATAAGTATGCATTTAATGGAGAAAATAAGTTTAACTAAAACAGGGTTTGTAATTCAGCTTCATATCGCAGCAATGTTTTTACCATCATTAGTTACAGGTAATTTGATTAGAAAATTTGGTCACAGTAAAATAATGTATGCAGGTGTTGCTTTATTTTTAATAACAATTTTAGCAAGCTTGTTTGAGCAAAACTTTGTTAATTATTTAATTGCTCTAATATTTTTAGGATTTGGTTGGAATTTTTTATTTATATCTGGAACAAGTTTATTAGTTTTATCTTATAGAGAAAACGAAAAATTTAAAGCACAAGGTTTTAATGATCTAATAGTTTATTCAATTCAAGCAACTGCAAGTTTATCTGCAGGAGTTTTTTTAACCTTAACAAGCTGGAAAACAATGAACTTAGTTTGTATAATATTTTTAGTTTTAATTATTTTATCAACATTAAGAGCAGATTTTAGGGAAAGAAGTTAAAATGGATTTTTTAACTTATTTTCAGCTTAGCTTAATAGAAATTTATTATGTAATATTTATAGTGTTTATCGCATCTATAATAAGAGGCTTTAATGGCTTTGGTTTTTCTGCAATATGCATATCTGGTTTTTCTTTTATACTTCCAGCTATTGAAATAGTTCCAATAATACTAGCGTTAGAGGTGGTAATTAGTATTTTTATGGTTCCATATATTTGGAACAAAATTGATTGGAGATTTGTTTTTAAAATATTATCGGGAATAATGATTGGATCTCCAATTGGCCTTTATTTACTGAAGTATTTAAATCCGCAAACAACTCACTTATCTGTTTGTCTATTAATAATATTTTTTTCAGTTTTATTAATGAAAGGGTTTTCCAATCAAAATATTAATAATAATTATGGAAAATTTTTTACAGGTATAATTTCTGGAACACTAAATGGGCTTACAACACTAGGTGGTATGCCAGTGGCACTTTTTTTATTAATTACAAGTGTTCAGCCAGCAATAATTAGAGGTTCATTAGCAGCTTTATTTTTTTTAACAGATATTTATGCATTTGTTCTAAGTTTTTTTTCAGGAATTGTTGATATGACAACTATTTATAGGGTAATTCCATTAATTATAATTTTACCACTAGGAGTTTTTATTGGGAATAAATTTTTTGTTAAAAGTAAGGAAAAAACTTATAGAAAAGTTGTATTTTATTTTCTAATAATTATTTCAATTACTGGAATTATAAGAATTATGAGTAATTTTTAAATAAAAAAAACCCCCAGCAATTCTCACTGCTGAGGGTTTTAAAATTAAGAAAACAATTATCTTTGTTTTTTATTTTTAAATTTTCCACCTTTGATTTCTTTTTCTAAGAAAGAACCTTCAGCTTCACCTACATCAGTAAAAGCAACTCCAGTTGCTCCCTCGTAGTTAATCTTTTTACCTTTAGCTAATAAATCTAAACCTTTTTTAAGTTCACCTGGATAAATTTTAGTTCCAGGACCGTTAGCAACATCCATTACATTTTTAGCAATAGAAGCTCTATCAGCTGATCCACCTGCTTGCATCGCAAGAACGATTAAAGCTGCTGCATCATAAGATTCACCAGTGTAAGGCCCAGACGAGTCGATACCGGCTGCTTTAGCAACAGACGCAAAAGTACCTGCAGTTTTTTCGTTCATTGAACCTGGCATTGAACCAAAAGATTTATTTAGATCTTTTCCAAATGCAGCAGTTAATGAGTCACCAATCATACCATCAGATAATATAAATTTATCAAATGCACCAGAGTCTAATGCACCTTGAATAATTCCTTTTCCACCTTGGTCAAGATAACCAATTACTGCAACTGCATCACCACCTGCTGCAGCTAAAGTAGCTACTTCAGATGAGTAGTCTGCTTTTCCATCTTCGTGTGCAGAAATAGTTGTTACTTCGATACCATGAGCTTCAACAGCTGCTTTATAAACATCAGCTAATCCTTTTCCATAGTCATTATTTGTGTAAGTAATAGCAACACTTTTAACTCTTCTATCTTTTGTAATATCAGCCAAAATTTGTCCGCCTCTAGCGTCTGAGGGAGCTGTTCTAAAAAAGAGTCCCTTGTCATCTAAAGTTGTAAGTCCTGGAGATGTTGCTGAAGGTGAAATCATTACCACACCATTTGGTACGGCAACATTTGATGCAATAGCACCAGTTACACCAGAACAGTCAGCACCCATAATAGCTGCAACACCTTGTGAAATAACTCCTTCAGCTGCAGCAGTTGCCGCCGCTGAGTCAACACAAGTTGAGTCTGCTCTAACGACTGAAATAGTTTCTCCACCTAATAGTGAACCTGAATCAGAAGCTTCTTTAAAAGCAAGTTCTGCAGATGCAGCCATAGCTGGTGTTAGAGATTCAATAGGACCAGTAAATCCTAATATAATTCCCATTTTAACTTCTGCAAATGTATTCGTTGTAAATGTAGAAACGAATATAAATGCAGCAATAAATAGTTTTTTCATTATTTTCCTCTTTGATTGTTAACAATTTATAAAAAACAAATTAAAGCCTATTTGAAAAAATTTTCAACAGATGATTTATCTTATTTTTTGAAGTTGATAGACAGAAATAATCACTATTGTCCCACCAATAGCACTAAGCATTGTAGGAATCTCACCAAAAATCAAGAAAGTTAGAATTAAACCAAATATTGGAAATAAAGAATAGAATGGCATAACTTTATTAATTGAATAAAATTTATAAAGATAAAACATAGAAGTATGAGCAATTACTGAGACCATTATTCCATTATGAAGTAATAGGAGCCAGGTATTAATATCTATGTTAATTAAGTGACCGACTGTATTCCCTTCAGAAAAAATTGAAAATAATAATATAGTTATAAAACCTGTAAATCCCATAATCATATTTGTAAATTTTACATCAATTTCCTTTATGTATCTCGAAAACACATTTGCAATTCCATAAAAAAAAGCTGAAACACTGCATAAAAAAATTGCATAAATTTCTTCCTTTAAATTTGGGTCATATCCAATCAGAAAAATACCTAAAAAAGAAACTAATATTAATAACCATTGTTTTGTACTAACTTTTTCACCAAGAAAGATTGAACTAGCAAGAAGTGCAAATGGTATTGCAAGTTGCGCACCTATAATAATTGGAGCAACGAATGTTGCTTCCCCTAATGATAGGTTTAAAAAAAAGAATACACCAAAACCCATAGATAAACAAAAACCTAGCAAGGGAACAAAGTATTTTTTATCTGGAACTTTGATTGTACAAAATGGAAGAAGACAAATAAAAAGTATAAACATTCTTAAAGATCCAGCTAACATTGGTGGTAAAGATGTATTTAAAGCAAGTTTATTTACCGGATACGAACTTCCAAAAATAACCATAATAAATAAAACTAATAAATAATGCTTAGTAGTCAACTAATTATCCCATTGTGAATGGGTCTGTCATCGGTTTGTCCGAAGAATTATACCATGTAGTTTTTATTCTTGTATATTCTTTAATAGACTCGATACCTGCTTCTTTACCATAGCCACTATCTTTAATTCCACCAAAAGGTGCCATAGGTGAAATTAGTCTATATGTATTTACAAATACTATTCCAGCTCTTACTGCCTTTGAAACCCTCATGCTCCTCCCAAGGTTCGCCGTATAAATCCCAGAAGATAAACCATATTTATTATCATTCATTTGCTTAATTGCATCTTCTTCAGTATCAAATTTCATTACAGATAATACTGGACCAAATAATTCATTTTCTGCAGTAGGTAAGTTATGATTTTCACATTCAATTATTGTTGCGGGAAAATAATATCCTTTATTAGATATATCTGATCTTTTTCCACCACATCTAATTTTTCCACCTTTTTCAATAGTAGCTTTAATATTTTTTTCAATATTTTCTAACTGTTTAAAGCTATTTAAAGGACCCATTTGAGTATCCTTATTCATTGGTGCACCTAATTTTATTTTTTCTGCCTTGGTTACTAATTTTTCTAAAAATTCATCATAAATTTTTGATTGGATATAAAGTCTTGATCCAGCAATACAACTTTGACCACTTGCACCAAAGATTCCAGCAGTAATACCATTAAGTGCATTTTCTTGTTCTGCATCGTTAAATACTACAACAGGACTTTTACCACCGAGTTCTAAACTTACCTGTGATAAATTTTCAGCAGAATTCTTTATAATATTTTTTGCAGTTTCTGGGCCACCAGTGAATGCAATTCTTTCAACAAGATCGTGACTAGTTAATGCTTTACCACAAGGCTCACCTAACCCTGTAATTATATTAACAACTCCTTTTGGTATTCCTGATTTTTCAATTAATTTAGCAAATTCTAATAAAGTTACGGGTGCTAGTTCGGATGCTTTTATTACAACAGTATTTCCCATAGCAAGTGCAGGAGCTAATTTTACAGCAGTTAATAACATCTGAGAATTCCATGGAATAATTGCTGCAATTACACCAATGGGCATTCTTGTTGTTGTAACTTGCATATCAGGTTTATCTATTGGTACAACTGTACCCTCTACTTTATCTGCAAGACCTGCAAAGTAATCATAGTACTCTGCAATATAATTAGCTTGTGTTTTAGTTTCTCTAAAAATTTTTCCTGTATCAATAGTTTCTATTTTACCAAGATGTTCGGCATTTTCTCTTAATTGATCTGCAAGTGATCTTAAATATTTAGCTCTATCTCTTGGATGTAAGTCACCCCAAGAATTTTTAAAAGCTTTATTTGCAGCGTTAACTGCTTTATCAACATCTTTTTCGTTAGCTTCGGGAACTGTTGCCCATACTTCATTATTTTCCGGGTTTAAAGTTTCAATTCTTTTCTTAGATTCTGAATCAACCCACTGACCATCTATAAACATTTTAAAATTTTGAATTTTTGTCATTTATTTATTAATAAAATTTTTAAGGTTTATATTAACATCATCTGCACACTCTATACTACAAAGATGTTTTCCATTATTTATTTCAATAAAACTTGAATTTATTAAATCATCAGACAAGGATTTTGACATCTCAACGGTAGACCCTAAATCATCCGATCCTGTCATGACAAGGGTTCTTGTTTTAATATTATTAATTATTTCAACATTATCTTGATGATATGTAAATAGCTTGTAGGCTTTTAAAAAATTTAAATGATCTTTACTATCTTTTGTCAAAATTTTTATAAATTGATTATAAGTTTCTGGATGATCATTCAAATATTTATCTGTGAACCATCTTTTTATTGCTTGCTTTGAAATAGGTTTATTTAATTTGGCCTGTTCAAATCTTTCTATAACTTGAGACCTTTGTGCAACTGTTCTTTTGTAAGTGGTTCCAATTAAAACAAGTTTATTTAATTTTTTTTGAAATTTTGATGCAAAATCTAAAGCAATTAAGGATCCTAAAGAAAAACCAATAATATTAATCTTATCAATTTTCAAAAAATCCAATAGTGAAGTAAGTTGATTCGAAAAATCAGTTAAGCTTACCTCTTCATTATTAAATGGCGTTTTACCGTGTCCTAATAAATCATAAGTAATTGTTGAATATTCTTTTAAAGCCTTAATTTGAGGCTCCCACATTAGATTGTTAAGTCCAACCCCATGAATAAATACTATTGGAACTGTATTCTTGTCATTAAATAAGTAATAATTTTGATTTGGATCAAATCCTATGGTCATTGATTTATTTAGATTTCAATCCCATTTCCTTCATGTCCTGGTAGCGGTCACCAGTTCTAGCGTGAGCTCTACCACTTGATGCACCACCAATTGCTATTACTATTTCATCATCAAAAGGGGCGTCATGAATAGTGAATTCATGTGTAAGATAATAAGGTCTTAGACCAGAATCTGTTTTATGCATCATTGGAATTGACATTTTAGACCCAGCAGGACCTCTTGTATTAGTAAAGCTTAAATATGAAGTGCCCCCAACAGCATCTCTAAATTTGTTTCCAAATCTTAACGTATGAATAAATGCAGACGCATGTTCAATTTCACCATTTAATCCAACAGTTCCAGCCTTGCCATAAGCTAAAATTTTTTCTGGAGAGCCCATTTCTTTTATTAATTCTGAGACTAGAATAGTACCTAGTTTAGGAGCTAAATCTAAAATAATTGGCTTTAAGTCTTCAACAAAACCTTTTCCATGCCATGGATTTTTAAAGACAACAGCAACGGATACTAATAACACTGGCTCCTTAGCTTCTTTACCACCTTCAATAAAAGTCTTATCTACAAATTTTGTAAATTTTCTAAGCTCTAGTTGAATTATCTAAATTAATCTTTGGTATAACTTCATCATTAAACAGTTTTATACTTCTCATGCAACTTTCATGATCTATCCCAGGAAAATTAGACCAAACCTGAAGATTTTGTAAGTTTAACTCTGATTTTAATTCGTTTATTTTATTAACAACATACTCTGGTGTTCCAAATAATAAATTTCTTTTATGCAAAAAGTCATAATTAAGTAAGTCCAATTTATGTTTTGTTTCTGGCAATTTTTCTTCTGGATCCATATGATTGCCTAATCCCCTCCAGTGACATACCCATTTCATATAATTGATAATATGTTCACCAGCCATTTTTTCTGCTTCCTCCATAGTTTCTGCTACAAACATATCTCTAACTAAAGATATACCCTCTCCTAATGGCACATCTCTATTTTCTGCTTTAGATTTTGCATCTCTATAAATCTCAAATCTTTTCTTTAAAGCTTTCACAGTTGGTATCCACATTATAGTGTTTAAACCATTTTGTGCAGCCCATTCAATCGATCTTGCTCCATCAACTACTTGCCATATAGGAGGGTGAGGATGTTGCGTTGGTTTTGGAACAACACTTATCTTTTTTATTTCACTTGTTTTTGTATCTAAAAATTTATCACTAGGCGGACTCATATCATGTTGCCAAGTAAAACCAGGAGTAGGGTAGGTATAAAACTCACCCTGATGACTAAAAAATTCTTCAGTCCATGCTTTTTTCATCACTGTTAAAGTTTCATCAAATAATCTAAAATTTTTTGCCTGATCTTTTAAGTCAGCCTCTTTGTTCATGTTGATAGCTTCTCTGCCATATATTCCTCTTCCAATACCAACGTCGACTCTCCCACCTGATAGTTGGTCCACTAAGGCTATGTCTTCTGCAAGACGTATTGGGTTATGAAAAGTAATTACATTACAGGCTTGACCTATTCTAATTTGTTTTGTTCTAGCGGCAGCATCAACTCCCATCATTAATGGATTTGTACAAGATTCCATACCTTCGTGATTGAAGTGGTGTTCTGTATACCAAATAGAGTCCCAATTGTTTTCATCACAATAAGTAGTGATTTCAT
>Ga0307995_1001289_pt1 | contig 15890 bp, 17 predicted proteins | sample EllFjometagen262_FD_203132 | JGI IMG/M metagenome (GOLD analysis project Ga0307995, IMG submission 203132) | Marine microbial communities from Ellis Fjord, Antarctic Ocean - #262 | ecosystem: Environmental > Aquatic > Marine > Unclassified | place: Southern Ocean | collected 2014-11-02
CAGCTTATCGATCAAAAAACAATTACCCTACCCTTTGGTATTCGTTACTACACTCTTCAAACAGGAGACTATAAACAAGGAGGATATATTCTGAGGATAAAATCAGAAACCATCGATCAATCGTTTCAAGTGATAAAAGAATAAGGATGAAAAACTATAAACACTTCACGGGCTTTATACTAGTACTTCTTTTGGTGCACTGTCAAAAAACAGAATTACCTGCAGATCCTGGAATTGCTAATCTGATCTCCCCTGAAGATAAAGAAACGTGTTTGGACGGAGTATCCGTTAATGATACGCAAAGTAATGTGACCTTTGAGTGGAGTACTGCGACTGGTGCACTTTCCTATGAGCTAGAAATAGCGAATCTTTTAACCCAGAACACCCAAATCTATTCAAGTGATACCAATGAACTTTCCATAGCGCTCTCTAAGGCAGAGCCTTATTCCTGATTGGTAAGAAGTATAGGAGAAACAGGAACTGCTCCTTCGGTGAGTGATCCGTGGAAGTTTTATCTCGCAGGAGATGAAGTAGTTAATTATGCTCCTTTCCCAGCTGAGTTAATCACCCCTCGTTCTGGCGCGAACACCACCCCTGATATCAATAATTTAGTGATCCTGAGATGGGCCGCTGATGATGTGGATGATGACTTGAATCGTTTTGAAGTTTATCTCGATGCGATAGATGGAACGACCTTAAACCAAGAGATTGCGTATCTAGCACAAGAAACACAACTGGAGGTGGAAGTAGAAAACAACACAGTCTATTATTGGAAGATAGTCGCCATTGACTTAAATGGAAATCAAAGTAGTTCAGGGGTTTATACCTTTAGAACGAATTGATGTAATTAAGAAATACTAATGATTTATTTTTCAAAAGCATCATTAAAAAAGTAAAAGCCTTTTAAATAGTCTCAGAGTTCCAGGATTTTATTATTTTTAATCTATGCCATTATTAATAATTTCTTTTGGAATTTTATTCCTCTTCTTACTGATTATCGTTTTTAGACTCAATGCATTTATTGCCTTTATACTTGTTTCTATTGGTATCGGAATAGGGCAGGGCATGGAACTTAACACGATTGTAAGCTCCATTGAAAAAGGCATAGGAAATACGTTAGGTTTCTTAGTGATGATCTTAGGGCTAGGGGCTATGCTTGGAAAGCTTGTAGCTGAGAGTGGAGCTGCACAAAAAATAACCAATGGTCTTATCACTTTCTTTGGTGTTAAAAACACTAAAACTGCGGTAATGATTACTGGTTTTGTGGTTGGAATTACCATGTTTTACTCTGTTGGCTTTGTGATTTTAGTTCCCTTAGTCTTTACTGTTGCTTCGGCAACTGGTTTGTCTTTAATTTCCATTGCCTTACCAATGCTGGCTGCTCTTTCAGTGACACATGGTTTTTTGCCTCCCCATCCCGCTCCTTCTGCATTGTCTGTAATGTTTGAAGCTGATATTGGAAAAACTTTGCTTTATGGTATTGTAGTTGCCATTCCTGCAATTCTTATTTCAGGACCATTATTAACTCGTTTTATACCGAAGGTTGAAGCAAAACCACTCAAAGAATTTATGGCTTCAAAAATATTTGAGGAGTCTGATTTACCTAGTTTATATAACAGTCTTCTTACTGCGTTATTACCAGTTCTACTTATAGGTTTTTCAACGATAACTCTCAATTTTTTAATCCCTGGGAGTACTGCTTTTTCATTAATTAAATTCCTTGGAAATCCTGTTATTGCTCTTTTGCTTTCACTTTTAATAGGTATTTATACACTGGGATTATCAAGGGGTAATTCTATGGAGGAAGTCATGAAAATTTTTGGTTCGGCTGCTTCTGGAATTACCATGGTTTTGTTAATTATTTCTGGGGCAGGTGCTCTAAAGCAAATTTTAATTGATAGTGGGGTAAGTCAGTACATTGGTAGTTTGTTAGAAAGCACTTCTTTGTCCCCTTTAATCCTTGCTTGGTTAATAGCAACTTTAATTCGTTTTTCAGTGGGTTCAGCAACTGTTGCAGGTCTTACTACTGCTGGAATTGTTCTTCCCCTAGTTCAAAGCTCTGGTGTGAGTCCAGAACTTATGGTTTTGGCAATTGGATCTGGAAGTCTAATGCTTTCACACGTAAATGACGGTGGCTTTTGGCTGTTCAAAGAATATTTTAACTTAACTATTAAAGACACCTTATCTACATGGACGGTAATGGAAACTTCCATTGGCATATCTGGATTGTTAGGAGTTTTAGTATTAGAAAACTTTATTTAAATGAGTGCACAATTAAGAGAAAGAATAGAGGCAATGGGCTTAGTTTTACCACCAGCTCCCCCTCCAGCAGGAGTTTATAAGCCCGTACTTATTTTAGATAACCATTTATACGTTTCGGGTCAAGGACCTGTTTTAAACGATGGAACTTTGATGCAAGGAAAAGTTGGATCCGTTTTAAATAAGGAAGAAGCTAAACTCGCTGCTCGTCAAGTAGGGCTTACCATGTTGTCTTCTATTGTTACTCATACAGACTCTTCTGTAAAGATTAAACGTGTTATAAAAGTTTTAGGAATGGTAAATGCCACTCCTGAATTTGAAGATCATCCTTATGTGATTAATGGATTTAGCGAATTAATGGCAGATATTTTTGGAACAGAATATGGTATTGGTGTTCGTAGTGCAGTTGGAATGTCATTACCTCAAAATATTGCTGTAGAAATAGAAGCGATGTTTTTATTAGAATCTTAAATAAAATGAATACATCAGATTGGTATAAAGTTGCTGAAGAAGATAAACTTCAAACTCCAGGTTTATTGGTTTTTCCTGAACGGATTAAAAAAAACATTGCTTCCATGATTAAAATTGCTGGAAGTCCAGAACGATTGTGGCCCCACGTGAAGACTTATAAAATGGCGAAAGTGGTTGACCTTCAAATGGAAGCGGGTATTCGGCGTTTTAAATGTGCCACCTTAGGAGAAGTAGCTCTTTTGATATCTAGCGGAGTTGATCATATTTTACTGGCATTACAACCTACAAAGGAAAAATTAGCCCAGTTTATAAAGTATCAAAAAAGACATACTTCTATTCAATTTTCAACCTTAGTAGATAATCTTGATTCATTAGCAATCTTTAATAAATTAGCCCAAGAACAAGATGTAAAATTGAATTTATGGGTTGATATCAACAATGGAATGAATCGTACTGGGATTGTGCCAGAAATAGCTGCTGAACTATACCAAGTCATAGTGGGATCTTCTTCTTTAACCTCATTAGGCTTACATGTATACGATGGACATCTTAGGCCCTTAAACTTAGAAGATAAAATCATTCAATCTACCAATGCTTTTGAGGCAGTTGATCGACTTATAAAAACACTTGATCAAAAAGGGATGAAAGTTCCTACTGTTATAGCAGGTGGTTCTCCAAGCTTTTACCCACATTCGCTTCGTTCAAATGTGATGTTAAGTCCCGGAACAACTTTACTATGGGATTTAGGTTATAAACGTATATGGAAAGAATCTCCTTTTCTAAATGCCGCAGTAGTTGTCACTCGATTAATCAGTATACCAAACAAGAATATTTATTGTTTTGATCTAGGCCATAAAGCGATAGCTTCTGAAATGCCTTTACCTCGAGTAGAGATTTTTGGATTGGAAAAAGCTGTTCATAAAGGGCAAAGTGAAGAGCATTTAATTTTAGAGTATAATCATAAAAATAATTTTAAAGTAGGGGACTTATTTTATGCAATACCCTACCATATATGCCCTACTGTTGCTAAATATAATAAGGCATATGCTGTAACTGAAGGAGAACTTGGTACTCCTTGGGAAATTGAAGCTCGTTCATATCATTTATCTTTTTAAATAATGAAATTTATATTTGATGCTCATTTAGACCTTTCCATGAATGCAATGGAGTGGAATCGTGACTTGCGAAAAACAGTTGGAGAAATTCGTCTGCAAGAAAGTGGAATGACTGATCTTCCTGACAGGGGCAAAGGAACGGTTAGCTTTTCAGCCCTTCGTGAAGGAAATATTGGACTTTGCGTTGCAACACAAATTGCACGTCATGTAAAACAAGCAAATCCTCTACCAGGATGGAAATCTCCCGAGCAAGCTTGGGCACAAACTCAGGGTCAGTTAGCTTGGTATAAAGAAATGGAACAAGCAGGAGAGCTTAAACAAATTAAATCTAAAAAAGAACTTTCTAAACATTTGTCAGAATGGGAAATAGGCTCCATAAAATGTCCTATAGGTTATGTGTTAAGTTTGGAGGGTGCAGATTCAATTGTTTCTCTTGATCATCTTCATAAAGCTCATGATCAAGGCCTACGCGCTATAGGTCCTGCCCATTACGGTCCAGGAACCTATGCTTTTGGGACAGATTCTGTTGGAGGAATAGGTGTCAAAGGGAAGGCTTTAATAAAAGAAATAGCCTCGTTATCACTTATTTTAGATACAACACATTTATGTGATCAAAGTTTTTGGGAAACATTAGCAGTTTATGATGGACCCTTGTGGGCAAGTCATAGCAATTGTAGGAAATTTGTTTCTCACAATAGGCAGTTTGATGACAGTCAAATTAAAGCACTATTGGAACGTGGAAGCGTTATTGGAATGGCTTTTGATGCTTGGATGATGATTCCTAATTGGAAACGAGGAATTAACGATCCAAAAAAAAGTGGCTTGGTGCTTGAAACAATTATTGAGCATATAGATCACATATGTCAATTGGCAGGAAACTCGAAACATGTAATGATAGGTTCTGACCTTGATGGTGGCTTTGGTAAGGAACAATGTCCCCATGATTTAGAAACAATCGCGGATCTTCAAAAATTTGATAGTCTTTTAAAAAAACGTGGATACTCAAAAGGCGATATTGAAAATATATTAAGTAAAAACGGTATAGATTTTTTAATAAAAAACTTACCCTAATATTTTAATACTAAATCAAAGATCTTTGTATTTATTATATTCTCTATAAAATGAAGAATATGTTTTGTAGCCGACTATTGTGCTGACTTTTTTAAGTAAAATATCCCCTTTATTATTTTTGATTATTCTAATGGCTTTGGAGCACTTCTTAAATCCGAAAAAGTTTACATATCTGCTTCCATTCCTAATTTTTTAAATCCAGTTAAGTTTGTAAAAGACAATGCTTTTATAAGTTCTGAAAAACCACCTATATATTTATTAGCTGGAACATCAATAGACACAGGCGTATTTGGTTCAAAACTAAAGCCTTTTATAAGTGCCAAGCTTATACCAGACGGACAAAATCAAACTCATATTGGAGGAACTTTTGATTTTAAAGATACTGTAGAAATAGGAGGAGGATATAAGAGTATAGGTTATTCTAACATTTTACTTATTGTTAAAACTAAGTTTGGACTCTCGGCGGCGTATGCGTATGACTTTGGTATTCCAAATGGGGAGTCTGCAGTTACCAGGAGTGGAAATGAAATCTTTGTGAAGTTCAGATTTTAAATCCATTTAGCAAAGAAACTACCTCCCCAGTAAATCAAATTGATAACTGTATTTGATGGTAATACTTTGATTATTATACCGGTCCATAAAACTAGTGTCCTGAATGATATTAAAAACCACAAAAAGGCCAGTATTTGCATTTTGTAACCAGCCAAATCTAGCATTCACAGAGGTTATATTTGACACATTGTTATACTGAACCAAACTTTGTAAAAACATTCGAGGTGTAAAGGAGTAGGCAAAACGAGCACCACTAATAACGGCGTCAACATTACCATTTGCTAATTCTAAGTGGTTGTAATTTAAAGTTCCAGAAGCGTTAAATTTATCTCCTAAACGTAAGGTGACTTTATTATTACTTGATACACGATCTCCTCCAAAATACCCCCCTATAACTGTCCTTGTTTGAAAGTATACTTTTTTATTAGCGTTACTCATCAAGACAAGCTGGAATTCACTGTGTTTGTATTCACCGATTGGAATTATTACATCTGAAATAGAAAAAGGATTTAAGACCCCTTCTGTTGTAAAATTAATTCCGGTATGAATTTCAAACCCACTTTCCCATACCCAGTGATTATCAACATGCAAAAATCCTGTAACCAAGGTATTGTCAAAATCCCAATAACTTCTGTATGAAACATGTGGGCGTACTTCTAATAATTTCCCAGTGTTTTTTGGACGCCACTGCTTGAAAATTAAAAATTCAGGTTTTTTAAAAGCTGATCTTAATAAAAATCCAACCTCTGGATTAAAGCCCTCTCCAACCTCAGTATAGCCAGCCCTAAGATTCCAGCCATTCCAGTTATATACTCCCAAAAATTTAAAAGCATGATCGTTTGTTGTAATTCCTGGAGTTGTGCTTTTTGAGATAAAGCCCGTAAGTTGTGCTTTTTTACCCAATCCTAATTTTCCATCCATTGCAAAAACACGGTTGTAATTGTCTGGAACCCCAATCCCTGAGCGATTGACATAAACCCCACCTAAAGAAGATCTACTACTTGCAAAATCATGATTAACTCTAGCAACAGAAAAACTATTTTTGACTAAATCATTCCCTTCTATTTCATCGGTAAACATACTTAGAAGGCCAATATTTGTTTGCCCTACTTTTCCCGAAACTCTTGAACCTCCTATAATAGGGACAAGCTGCCCATCGTCACTTATTCCGATTCGACGACTAAAGAAAAGATCAATTTCCCCGGCACTTCCTACACTAAATTGACCAGCATTCTCAAGGAAGAATGGTCTTTTTTCAGGAAAAAATAAATTAAATCGATCTAAATTCACTTGTTGCTCATCTACTTCAACTTGGGCAAAATCTGTGTTATAGGTAACGTCTAGTGTTAGTCCAGGTGTAAGACTATATTTAATATCTCCTCCAATTGCCGCAGATGAAGTTTTATTAGTAGCGCTTTTATCATTAATGCCTTGTGTTAATCCATAAGGAATTATTTTTAAATTTTTGGGAGATTTTAAATTTAATCCGTTCATCTTTCCTGCTAAGGATAAGCGTTTTATATCAAATCCTAAAGGTAAGTTTGCCCAATATGCGGTTTCTGATCTTTTACTTATGTTGCGTTGAAAATTAATTCCCCAGGTTTTATTAGTTCCACTATTGAATCTTATGGATCGAAGGGGGATTGCAAATTCTGCGCTCCAACCATAATCCCCTGTTTCTGTTTTTACTTCCCATGAGGCATCCCAATTAATATTAGTTCCGCCCACAACTCCTCCCTGCTGTCTATTAGCACTAAAATTTCCTTCACCTTCTCGGTCAATTTGTGCATCATACTCCATACCATTGGCATTAGTGCCAAATAAAAAACCGTTTTGCTGGTCATTATATGTATCTAGTATAAAAAGGAAACTATCATCATCATTAAGATCTGCATCTCTTCTAGAATCTGAGACCACAATGTTTTCAGGTGAAGTATCATAACAGACTACAGCTACATAAAGTGTTTTTGCAGTATAAGCAATACGAATAACTGTTTTTTCAGAAGCAGCCATTCCATAGTTAGGTTTTATTTGCTTTAAATTACTAATAACGGGAACTTCATTCCAGATTGATTCTCCAAGAATATTACCATCAATTATCGGATCAATATCTAAGAGATTAATATTGAAATTTAAAGAAGGGTTTGGATTTGAATTTTGTGCAAAAACCACTGAAACTAATAGAAAATTTATTGCTAGGAGTATTTTTCTCAAAAGATTATTTTTAATAATAAGAGTTACTCCAAAGTACAAATTTATTTCTTTTATAATAAATCAAATTCTCCCTATTCAAATTTATATATTTGAATAGGTGTATTTTTCATTCAAGCCAATAAATTAAAGTATATGAAAACAATTATAAGTATTTTTATTTTTGTGTTGGGTTCTTTTCAACTCCAGGCTCAACGTGATTATCAAGAACAAGCTCGTACTATGGGGATTGATAATATAGAAAAGTTTAAATCTTTTTTAGCTCTTCCAAATGATGCAGCCCAAAAAGGACAAATTAATGCAAATATAGATTGGGCAACACAAGAGTTAATAGCATTAGATTTTGAAGTAAAAACATTAAGCACCTCTCATTTACCTCTTTTATTAGCCAATAAGATTATTAAGAAAAACCTACCAACAGTTGCTTTTTATTTACATTTAGATGGACAAGCAGTCGACCTTTCTAAATGGAATCAAGATGATCCCTACTCGGCTGAGTTAATGCAAAAAACTAGTCAAGGGTTTGAATCAATTGGCTGGGAAAATATCACCAATGCTGATAATGAGGATCTCCGTATTTTCGCTCGTTCCAGTGCAGATGACAAAGGACCTTTTGCTATGTTCTTAATTGCTTTGGAGTATTTAAAGAATAATAACAAAAACCCTGCTTTTAATATAAAATTGATCATTGACTTTGAAGAAGAACAAAGTTCACCAGGACTTCCTCAGGCTGTAAAGAAATACAAAGAAGAGCTTTTAGCAGACGTATTATTGATTTTGGATGGACCTATGCACTCTAGCGGATTACCCACGTTGGTTTTTGGAAATCGTGGAATTGCCACACTAACACTTACAACATTTGGTCCTTTAACATCTCAACACAGTGGACATTATGGCAACTACCTACCTAATCCTGCTTTAGCCTTATCAAAGGTTTTAGGTTCTATGAAAGATGATAAAGGAAGGGTGCTGATTCCAGGATTTTATTCAGATATTTTTTTAAGTGATACTGTTAAAGGAATTTTAGAAGGAGTTCCATCCGAGGAAGCTTCAATTAAAGCACGAACACAAACTAAACTAAATGATTTGGTAGGTTCAACCTATCAGGAATCACTTCAGTATCCTTCTTTAAATATTAGGGGTATGCAAAGTGGTTGGGTAGGAAAAGAAGCAAGAACGATTATTCCTTCTTCAGCAACTGCTGAAATGGATATTCGTTTAGTATTGGAGAGTAAACCAGAAATCCTTATAAGTAGTATTAAAAACCATATAGAGGGATTAGGCTATACTGTTTTAGATCGAACCCCTACAAGTGATGAGAGACTTCAGTATGATAAAATAATTCAAATGAAGGCTAAAGTTCATTATCCGGCTTTTAGAACAGACTCTAAGGCAAAAGAAGGGCAGTGGCTAACTAAAATTTTAAATGATTATTATCAAAAATCACCTGTTATTATAAGAACCAGTGGAGGCTCTGTACCTATTTCCCCGTTTGTTTCTCAGCTTGGAGTTCCAGCTATTGGAGTTCCAACGGTTAATTTAGATAATAACCAGCACAGTCCGAATGAAAACTTACGTTTAGGTAATTATTTTATGGGAATTGAATCTTTTATAGCGATTCTAACAAGTTCATTTTAAAATTTTATCATGAATTAAAGATTCCAAAAAAAAAACAGTAAGAAAGGTATTTTGAAAACTAAAATATTATTTTAATAAGGTTACTCTAATTTTTTTCTTTTTAAGGCGAGTATTGTTTAGTTTATTAATTAATTCCGAAGCAATTACTTTAGGAACAGCAATAAATGCACAATCTTGTTTTAACTCAATATATCCGAGTTGATCTTTAGTAATCAACCCTTGTTTAAAAAATAGTCCAGCAATATCACCTTTTGAAATTTTATCTTTTCTCCCGCCAGAAATAAATAATGTTTCCCAAAATTGTGGTTTATGGATTGGCTTTTTTGATATATCAACACCTTTTGAGTTTTTGACGTATAATGCTAATTCTTCATTTTCCTTTTTTAAAATATAGGCAGTTCCTTTAGAATCGACTCTAGCAGCTCTACCATTTCTATGCGTGAATTCTTCTTCAGCTCTAGGCATTTCATAATGAATGATGAATTGTAATTCTGGAATATCAAGACCTCTAGAAGCCAGATCAGTAGCAATTAAAACTCGATGGGTTCCATTTCGGAATTTAATTAAAGCACGCTCTCTTTCTTTTTGATCCATTCCTCCAGAAAAACAGCTGTGGTTTATCTTATTTCGATTTAAAAAATCACTTACCTGTTCAATACTCTCTCTTAAATTACAGAATATAATTCCGTTTTGATTTCCTAGAAATTGGAGGAGCTCTAAAAGACTAGGCAATTTTGTTTTAGAGGTTGATAATACAGTTTTAACATCTAGTTTGGAAGCTATTTTTTCTTGTAAATAGTTTATGGTAGTTGGCAGGTTTAAACGAACAAAATCTGGCACTTTTAATGTTTTGGTTGCAGAAGTGAGTACTCGTTTATTGATATGAGGTAGTTGACTGATAATATCTCTCATTTCAACTTCAAAGCCATCTTCTAGTGATTTGTCGAATTCATCTAAAATTAAAGATTTTATATTTTTTAAAGAAAACCGATTGTTACTAAAATGATCAGCAATTCTTCCTGGTGTCCCAATTAAAATAGCGGGTGTATGCTTTATTTCTATTTTATCTTTAGACATTGGCCTGCCGCCATAAACTGCATTTGCCTTAAAACCAGACCCCATATTTCGAATAACTTGTTCAATTTGAATCGCTAATTCTCTAGAGGGTACAATTATTAGGGCCTGAACATCAGTACAATTTGGATCAAGGATTTTGATAATTGGTAATAAGAAAGCCAATGTTTTGCCAGTTCCTGTTGGTGAAAGAAGAATAGTGTTGGTGGTATTTTCAATCACAGAAATAGCCTCTATTTGCATTGGGTTAAGCACATGAATATTCAACTTACGTAATATATCCTGTTGATCTTTTGTGGTGTTTGCCATAATAACTAGTTCTTATTTCTGTTTTTTGAAGATGATTCTTTTGAAGTATTCGTATTTTTATTAATCAAATAATTAGCAAGAACCTTATCTATTAGCTCTTCTTTTGTAAGATGATGAAAAATAGTAACTATTTCTTGTCTGAATTTTTCAGAAATACTTCTGTTTGGCTTTGTTTTAAATATTTTTTTGGCCCATAGCAATCCATTATTTTTTTCAATTTCAACAGGATTTGCTTTAACTAAAGCATTGAAATTAATTCCTAGTTCATTTTCAAAATTCACAAGCTCTTTAACTTCCTCTTCTTGCAAAACAGTTAATGAAAGTCCTTTGAAGCCTGCTCTTGATGTTCTTCCACTTCTGTGAACATATGCCTCATAAGTATCGGGTAAATGATAATTAACAACATATGATATTTCTCTAACATCAATCCCACGAGCAGCTAAATCTGTTGCCACTAAAATATCTATGTATCCCTCTCTAAATTGTTCCATAATTCGATCTCTAATACCCTGGGTTAAACTCCCATGAATAGCACCAGAAGAGAATTTATTAATCGCTAAATTTTTACCCAACTTATTTACTGCCGCTTTTGTTTTACAGAAAACAACTCCTCTTTGACCTTGTTTGGAACTTAAAAAGTGTAATAATACCTCAAGTTTTTCTATAGGTGCGACCACTATATATTGATGCTCAATTCCTTGGTTTCCAACCGTTAACATGTCTGCTTCTAATTGAATAACATGTTTTGACATGAAATTTTGAATCAATTGCTTGACTTGACCAGAGAGTGTTGCGGTGAATAATAGAGTTCTGTGTGACGCTGGAATTTCTTTAATAATACGTTCTAAATCATCTTTAAAATTACAGATCATCTCATCAGCTTCATCTAGAACTAGTGAGGATACATTTTTAAGAGAAATGGCACCACGGCTTATTAAATCTAATATCCGACCTGGTGTAGCTACTACAATATGAGATGCGGTTTTTAAGCGCTCTATTTGAGGTTTAATTGGAATGCCCCCAGATACAACAGTAACTTTTGTTGCTGGATTTTGTGAGCCATATTCAGTTAAATTAGAATAAATTTGTTGACTTAATTCTCTTGTTGGGGCAAGTATTAAAGCTTGAACTGCACTGTTTTCTGTATTTATTAACTGAAGTAATGGCAGTCCAAAAGCAAGAGTTTTGCCAGTCCCAGTTTTTGCTAATGCCACTACATCTTCTTTTTGAGTAAGAATTACTGGAATTGTTTTGGATTGAATGTCGGTGGGAACTAATATTTTTAGTTTAGTTAAACTTTCTCGAAAGGATAGATTTATTCCTAATTCAGCAAAGGTTTTTGACATAGTATAATTTTGGGTAAATGTAACCATAGATAATATGGTTTCGAAGAATTGCATTATAGATTGTGAGTAAAATTAAATTTCGTAGTTTAGTTAATTAATAAAACCCGTTCCATGAAAAATATTGACCGAAGAAATTTTTTAAAAAAGACTTCACTTTCTGCGGCTTCTTTCTATTTAGCAAGTAGTGTAGGCTGTTCTGAAAAAGAAAATAATCCTTCTGGAGGAACCTACATGGGAGATTTTTCAGCACCCAAGCTAGACACTGTTCGAATTGCATTAATAGGAGTTGGCGCAAGGGGGAGTGGTCACGCAAAACAGTTGGCAAGTATTGAAGGGACTCAAATTGTTGCCATTTCAGATGTATATGAAGATCTAGTTGATCGCTCAGTTGGTTACTGTGAAGCTATTGGAAACGGAAGACATACTGACATTGCACGTTATTTTGGAGATGAAAACGCTTGGAAAAAAATGCTTTCAGAGGTGAAGCCTGATGCTGTTTTTATAGCCACTAATTGGAGGAATCACGCTCCTATGGCCATTGAAACTATGATGCAAGGAGCTCATGCTTTTGTAGAATTACCCATTGCAGTTACACTCGATGAAATGTGGAAAATTGTTGATACTTCAGAGCAAACGCAAAAGCATTGCATGATGATGGAAAACGTTAATTATGGACGAGAGGAATTACTGTATTTGAATTTGTGTAGACAGGGTCTTATTGGAGAAATTCTTCATGCCGAAGCAGCATACATTCATGAGTTACGTTTTCAGATGGAGGAACAAGAACGCGGTACAGGTTCGTGGCGAACGCATCATTATGCTGAACGTAACGGGAATCTATATCCTACCCATGGCCTGGGACCTGTAGCTCAGTATATGAGCTTAGCAAGAGGAGAGGATCAGTTTAATACACTGGTTTCATTTTCTTCACCTGCACGAGGTAGAAAAGCCTATGCCAAAAAGAATTATGCTAGAGACCATAAGTGGAATGCACTTGAGTATACTGGAGGTGACATGAACACTTCTATTATTAAAACAACCTTGGGTAAAACGGTTATGATTCAGTGGGACGAAACCAGCCCAAGGCCTTATACAAGACTTAATTTGGTGCAAGGAACCAAAGGCATCTTAGCAGGTTATCCAATTCGCGTTGCACTTGAGGGCGGAGTTGAAGGAGCTACAGATAGTCATCACCGTTGGGCGCAAGGAGAACAATTAGAAGGGCTTTATAACAAATATGAACACCCAATGTACAAACGCCTAGGAGCTTTAGCAACTAAAATGGGAGGCCATGGCGGAATGGACTTCATGATGCTATACAGGATAATAGAATGTTTACGCAGTGGAAGTCCGATAGATCAGAATGTTTACGAAGGTTGTCTATGGAGCGCAGTCTCTCCCTTAAGTGAAGCTTCTGTTGCCCAAGGTGGAACACCTCAAAAATTTCCGGACTTCACAAGAAATCAGTGGCAAAATACTCAACCTCTTAATATTATACTTTAGAAAAGTTAAAATTTAAGTTAACCCTCAATGAAATTTCAGAATATACCCTTCCAAATAGAAGGTCCTTTTATGTTAGAGTAAACCTTAAAAATTAAAATTTAATTCTAGCATCTTGACAAACTAATATTATATTTGCGCTCTGTTAATTGAAATTTTGAAAGGTCATGTTTTTAACTACCATGCAAATTATTATGCAAATAGATGTTTTTAGCAACTATTTTTAAAAAAAAAACCTTCTAAAGTATTGATAACATTAAAATAGGACGCGTAGCTCAGCTGCCTTAATGGATCATGTTTTACCAATTTATAATTGGGTAGCTACAAATTCAGCTGGACAGTTAGAAAAGAAATGCAAGGCTCTTATAGGTAGGAAGGTGATTTTATTTCCTGACCATAATCAATATGATAAAAACTCGAACTGGAAAGCCATAGGGGATAAATACGGCTTTGAGGTGAGTAAGGATTGTGAGAATTGGTATAAGGCTGGATTAATTAAAGAAAAGGATGATATTGTAGACTATTACCTCATGAATTATAGTAAGGTTATGAAGCATGATAAAATAGATCCAGAGTGGAATGACTTTGTTGACGATAACCCAAAATTAAACCTAACTAAAAACCAAGATTAGTTAACTTTTGTGGGTGTTGAGGGATTCGAACCCCCGACTTTTACCCTGTCAAGGTAACGCTCTAAACCAACTGAGCTAAACACCCTAATGCTTTTAAGATTATTAACATTTAAATAGTGCCCATTTAAGTGCCCAAATGTTTTTAATCCTTTCAAAAATATATTATTTTACACTCAATTCGTACCTTAACTGATAATACTTTGAAGCACTTATTCTTTCACCTAAATATAGGAATTGTAACTTACCATTAACTACTTTCTTCGTGGGTTTTGACATACTTAATATTATTGTTTTGAATGTGAAATAAATCTACTCCTGTATCTGTTTGCGTGAATATTTCTTCAAATTCAAATTCGTAGGCATTCAGTACAGATATATAATAATCTTCTAATGTTTTTGTTTCTATTAGTTTTTTCAGGTAGTCAGCAAATACATTTGTTTGTAGCATTATAGCGTAACATTCTTTACAGTAACCTTCTTCATCTATTCCATTTACTTGTAGAATAAAGTGTGGATAGAATACTAAAGAATCATTAGTACTATTAAGTATGCAATGTATTTGGCTATTAGGTTGGCTTATATGGTGTCCTACTGTAAACCTTTTACTGTACTTCTTATACTTTGGTTTTCGTATTCTTAAAGCTACTCCAGATAATCCACCATCTATCATTAAAATGGCATCTATACCAGAGCGTTTATCCATTTCTGTTTGTGAAATGTTATACACTAAACTTGCTCCTGTAATTTCTTGAATCAAGGCACTATTATTTTGAACGAATGTTTCTTCGTAATCCTTTCTTTCTTTAAAACTGTAATTATAGTTTTTCAAACTTAACATTTAGGTTCTTTAATGTTCTGCTATTTTGCAGATGTACTGAATGAATCCTTATAGGATATTTCCATTTTTTAGTAGTTAATACTATATATCCTTTGAATCCATACTTATATGATTGTATATCACTATCAAGTATTTCAACCCAATTAGGTTTAATTAAAACGCATTTTTTGCCCTTCGTGTTCAACACTATCAATTTTTCCATTTAAATAATGATATTCAGTTTGTCCATTTTTATAACTTCCAAATAATCCAAAAGGGTTACTACTTGATATTAATGCAGCCTTGTGGCTTTTATAAAATCCGTTTTCTAATTCTTGACCTTTAAGCCAATTCTTTATTTTTAAAGTTTCCGATTCCAAGTTTTCTTTCTATTTCTGATTCAATTACTTTTTCATCTTCATCAATAAGCCATTGTAAGCCATCCCCAATTTCAAAGCTGTTAGTTTGTCTTACTGACTCCAAACGTGGCATTATATAGGGTTGTATAGCCTTTAAATAAGCTATCTTTTGACCATCTGAAAGCAAATCAACATCTATACTATCAAGTAAATGATTAGTAAGCATCTCAATCTTTTTCTTTGCTTCTTTAACTTCGTTTTTCATACTGTATAATATCTATTTGGTCAGGGTCTTTTAGTAGCATCTTGATTAAGGATTTAACTACTATATCTGGTGCGGTGTTTGTCTGAATACCTATCATTTTTCGTAGTTTTTCAGCTTCGTACTGTTTTAGTTCTATTTCTATCTTCATATTTTAAAATAGGGTATCAGGTGGGAAGAAATATATATGAAACCAAAACCCACCCTAACCCAATGTTTTGCAGAAAAATGGGGTAAAGAACCGTGAGCAAAATTTTATTGGTATAGCTCCCCC
>Ga0307995_1001290_pt1 | contig 15874 bp, 18 predicted proteins | sample EllFjometagen262_FD_203132 | JGI IMG/M metagenome (GOLD analysis project Ga0307995, IMG submission 203132) | Marine microbial communities from Ellis Fjord, Antarctic Ocean - #262 | ecosystem: Environmental > Aquatic > Marine > Unclassified | place: Southern Ocean | collected 2014-11-02
GAGCTTTGGCCTACAATAACAATATTGAGTATTCTCTTGTTGAGATTAGCGAACTAGAAAATTTTAAAGAAAAAAAAATTATTGTTGCATCTAATCTTTTAGATTCTGTCATTAAATCTTGTGAAATAAAAAAATTTAAGATTCTGAAAACTTTTAATGGCGATGAGTTTGAAGGCACTATATGTGAACATCCTTTTAAAACATTATCATACAATCACGATGTTCCTATGCTTGAAGCAAGATTTGTAACTTTAGAGCAAGGAACTGGCATTGTTCATTGTGCACCAAGTCATGGCCCAGATGATTTTAATTTGTGTTTAAAGCACAACATACCGTCAAAATATACCGTTGATAATTCTGGATACTACACTGATGAAATACCTTTCTTTACTAAAACCCATGTTTTTAAAGCTGATCCAATAGTTATCGACAAACTAAAAGAATTTAAAAGACTTTTAAAAAATGATAAACTTAACCATAGTTATCCTCACTCTTGGAGATCCAAAGCTCCACTAATCTACAGAGCAACACCGCAATGGTTTATTTCAATGGAGATAAATTCTTTAAGAAATAAAGCAATTAAAGCAGTAAGAGAAACAACCTTTTATCCACCCAAAGGAAAAGAAAGACTAATGTCCATGATAGAGAGCCGACCAGATTGGTGTGTGTCAAGACAGAGATCTTGGGGAGTTCCTTTGCCAATATTTATAAATAAAAAAACAAAAAAACCCCTACAAGATCAAGACGTAATTGATCGTATAGCTGAAATTTATGAAAAAGAAGGTTCAGACTGCTGGTTTGTCGATGATACGAGTAGATTTTTAGGGGATAAATACAATAAAGACGATTATGAAAAACTCACAGACATTGTCGAAGTATGGTTTGATAGCGGATGTACACATAGTTTTGTCTTAGAAAAAAGAGAAGATCTTAAATGGCCAGCAGACATGTATCTTGAAGGTTCAGATCAGCACAGAGGTTGGTTTCACTCCTCATTACTAGAGTCTTGTGGAACGAGAGGAAGAGCCCCCTTTGAAAGCATTTTATCTCACGGATTTGTTGTAGACGGCAAAGGAATGAAAATGTCAAAATCTGCCGGAAATGTTATTTCACCTGATGATATCTTAAAAAATTATGGAGCAGACATACTAAGAGCTTGGGTAGCATCGTCTGATTATGCTGAAGATTTGAGAGTAGACAATACTATTTTAGCTCAACACGCAGAATCGTATAGAAAAATTAGAAATACATTTAGATTTATTCTAGGAAATATTCAGGATAATTTTGAAGAACAAAAATTTGAAAAAATTGATCTTAATTCTTTACCAGAATTAGAAAGGTACATTTTAGGCAGATTATTTCACTTAAACAATACCACAAAAGAACATTTAAAAAATTACAATTTTCATAAACTTTATAAAGAACTTCTAAATTTTTGTTCTTTGGAACTTTCATCGTTTTATTTTGATATAAGAAAAGATGTTTTATATTGTGATGACATAGGTTCAAAAAAACGTAAAGATTGTATTATTGTACTAAATATAATTTTAGAGTGTTTGCTCAAGTGGTTAGCCCCAATATTTGTTTTCACAACTGATGAAATATTTAATTTATTAAAAAAAGATGGAAGAAGTATTCATGAAACAGTATTTCCAGAAATTCCAAATAGATGGGAAGACAATGAGTTAACGAAAAAATGGAAGGAACTTTATCAAATCAGGCAGGAGGTGAATGTTGCTATTGAAAAAAAAAGAACAAACAAAGAAATAGGCTCTAGTTTAGAAGCAAACGTTACAATTAATTTAAACGATAAAGAATTTAAACTAATGGAAGATCTAGATTTAGAAGAATATTTTATTGCTTCAAGTGTTAAAAAATTTAAAAATAAAAATGAAGATAAGTTGAAAATAGAAATTAAAAAAGCTGTAGGTACAAAATGTACACATTGCTGGAAAATTTTAGATCAAAAATGTAAAAGAAAATTTTGTGGCATTAATTAGCACATGAATATTTCTAAGAAAATAAAAAAATTATTTTTTTCGAAAGAAAATATAATTTCTTTGCTAGTAGTTATTTTTGTTTTTGTTTTGGATAGATTCTCAAAAATAAACATTATAAATAACCAATTAAACAATAAGAGCCTGTTTATTAACGACTTCCTAAACTTTGATCTTGTTTGGAACACAGGTATTAGTTTTGGCTTGTTCAGTCAGAACGCAAATATCTACTATCACATTATTTCTATCTTAATTTTTTTAGTTATAGTTTTTTTAAGTTATTTAATTAGTAGAGCGAATATTACAGATAAAATTTTATACTCTCTAATTTTAGGAGGTGGGCTAGGTAATTTTTATGACAGGCTAGTATATTTCGCCGTACCTGATTTTATAGATGTCCATATTAATGAATTTCACTGGTTTACGTTTAATATTGCAGATATATTTATTACAATTGGAATAATCATATTAATCGTAAAAGACGTAATTATAATTAAAAAATGAAAAGTATAAAATCTTTATTTATTATTTGTGTACTAACTATTTTATTATATGGCTGCAACTCACTTACCCAAGCTGGAAAAGTTCTTAGGGGTGATAAAAGTTCCGTGACCGACGAATTCTTAGTTAAAAAAAAAGAACCCTTAACTTTACCGCCTGATTTTGAAACTATACCCAAACCAGGATCTGTCGAAAATAAGTCAGAATTAAAAGAAAATAGTTTTGAAAAATTACTTAAAAAAAACCAGTTAGGATCTGGCAGTCGCCAGACAGGGTCCTCGTCTACAGAAAATTCAATTCTTAATAAAATTAAAAAGTGATTAAAAAAAAAGAAAATTTTTTATTAGAAAACAATATTAGTAAAAGTTATTTTAAAAAAAAATTATATGCAAAAGATAGAACAAAGCTAAATAGAACTATAAAAAATATTTATAACAACTTAGACAGCGAAAAAAATACTTTACATATTTTAAGTAAAAAATTTACTCTTGATTTTAAAGAATATAATCTTAAAAAATTTAAAAAATATAAATCTATTGTGCTAATTGGAATGGGAGGTTCAATACTTGGTGCTCATTCTATTTACTCTTTTCTAAAACAAAAAATAAAAAAAAAATTTACTTTTCTTGATAATTTAGATCAATTAAAAATAGAAAAAATAAAAGAAAGAATAAATGTAAAAAATAGCCTTTTTATTATTATTTCAAAATCAGGAAATACTATCGAGACTTTAATTAATTGTAATTTACTTAAAGATAAAATTAATTCTAATAATACTATTATTATAACTGAACAAAATAATAATTTGTTAAATTTATTTGCGAAAAATAAAAAAATATTACAAATAGATCACAAAAGTTATATTAGTGGAAGATACTCTGTTTTTTCTGAGGTCGGAATGTTACCTGCTTATTTTATGGATCTTAAAATAAATAGTTTTAGAAAAAATTTACTTTCTTTTTTTAAATCTAAAAAAAACTTTATTTTATATGATAGTATTATAAAACTATCTCACATTTATAATCTAAAAAAAATTAAATCAATTATATTTCTTAATTATGCACCGCAATTAAATGAATTTCTTTACTGGTGCCAACAATTATTAGCCGAGAGCTTAGGAAAAAAAGGAAAAGGAATACTACCAGTAGTTTCTCCTGCGCCACGCGACCATCATAGTTTATTACAATTATATTTAGATGGACCAAAAGATAAATTATTTTATATATTCAGTTTAAATTTAAATAAGAAAATGAAAGTTAAGAACAATATTTTCGGAGAATCTTTTAGATTTGCAAAGAATAAAGAATTATCAAAAGTTATATTATCTCAAAAAAAGGCGCTAACTAAAGTTCTAAAAAGTAAGGATATCCCTTTTAGAGAATTTAAAATTGAACAAATAAGTGAGGAAATTTTGGGTGAATTATTTGCTTACTTCGTTCTTGAAACGGCTTTAGTCGGAAAATCTATTGGCATTAATCCATTTAATCAGCCAGCAGTTGAAGAAGTAAAAAATTTGACTAAAAAATATTTAATTTAAACTTCCAAATATCACCTTTGATCGGCCATATTTTTTAATTGAAATAACGTTCATTACATCGGATAGATCCTCATTAGATTTACTTTCTCTATGTATGATAATTATATGATTTTTTTTATATATACCTGAATTTCTGATTACCTCCAGTTCTTTGATAAAAAATGTCTCTGAAAAAGGAGGGTCGAAAAAAATAACTTCATACTTTTCATTCTTATTTAAGTGATTCAAAAATGAAACTACTTTTGTTTCAAAAATAATACTTTTTTTTTCAATCTTAAGATGTGTAATATTTTTTTTTAACATCTTTAAGGCTTCCTTATCTTTTTCCACAAATGTAGTTTTTTTTACACCCCTGGAGACACATTCAATTCCAAATGAACCAACACCACAGTAAAGATCTAATACATTTGCGTTTTCCAACGGAATATTAATTAAATTAGAGTGTATTAAAACATTAAAAGTGCTTTCCTTCACAAAGTCTCTAAGTGGTCTTGTAGTGGTAGATTTTATAAAATCAATTTTTTTTCCTTTTAAAAATCCACTAATAACCCTCATTTAGATTTAATCACTCTCCAGCCAATATCTTTTCTAAAAAAACCATATCTCCAATTAATTTTTTTGATTATTTTTAAAATTTGATTTCTTATATGTAAAAATGATTTTCCTATAACAACTATATTCAAAACGCGTCCACCATTAGAAACTAAAGATCTATTCATAAATTTTGTCCCTGCGTGAAATATAAAAGATTTTGGATTTAATTTAATTTTTTGTAAATTAATAATATAACCAATTTTATATTTATTTGGATAACCTCTTGTACAAATCACAACTGTCATACATTTATTTTTATTCCATTTAATTGATATTTTATTAAGTTTATTTTCTGATGCCGCAATCAATATTTTTAATAAGTCAGTTTTGAGTCTAGGCATTATTACTTGGCATTCTGGATCACCCATTCTAATATTATATTCTATTAAAAAAGGTTCGTTATTCTTAATCATTAACCCAACATATAAAAAACCCGTATAAGCATTATTTTTAGCTTTCAAAGCATTAAGTGTTGGAACAACAATTCTTTTTATTATTTTTCTTTCTAATTTCTTATTTATAATTGGAGCTGGAGAATAAGAACCCATACCTCCTGTGTTAGGACCTGTTTCATCTTCACCAACCCGTTTATGATCTTGAGCAGAACCAATAAAAGAAAAACTTTTTTTATCTACAACAAGGAAGTAGCTAACTTCTTCTCCTTTTAAAAATTCTTCAAGTACTAATTTTTTTGAAGATTTAAACTTGCCTAAAAAAATCTCTGCACAAAATTTTTCGACTTCTTTTTTAGAGTAGCATATTACAACTCCTTTGCCTGCAGCAAGACCGTCAGCCTTAACTACTATAGGCATACTGTGTTTTAATAAAAATTTTTTTACATCCTTTTTGTTATTGCAAATCTTAAACCCAGCTGTTGGAATATTATATTCTTTACATAAAGATTTCATGAAAGCTTTAGAGCCTTCTAATTGAGCGGCATATTTATTTGGTCCAAAAACTTTTATTTTATTTTTTCTCAAAAAATCTACTATACCATTAACCAGAGGCAGTTCCGGTCCAACAACAACAAAATCTATTTTGTAAAATTTAATAGTTTTTAGTAATTGTTCAAAATTAAGAAAATCTATATTTAAATTTTTTGCAATTTTATCTGTGCCTGCATTTCCTGGTATGCAATAAATTTTATTTGTAGACTTGGAATCGTATAATTTTTGACAAATTGCATGTTCACGGCCACCACTACCTATTAAAGCAATATTCATATGAAAAAATATATTATATATACTATTTTTGTATATGAATAAAAAAAAAGCCATCCTTAAATATAAGCCCAATACTTTTGACGTTATAGAAGAGGGAGACTATGTAGTTTGTGCTATTTCTCAAAAGGAAATATTGTTAGAAAATTTAAATTATTGGAATGTAGAACTACAAGAACCTTACTATTCACCAGTTGAAGTAAATAAAAAGTATACAGAGTTAAAAAAAAAATAATTACTTCCAGCGATTATGAGTCCAAATCCATTGTCCAGGGTCTTTAGAGATCATTTCCTCAAGAATCTTATTTAATTTGATAGAGATATCTAATTTATTTTCTTCATAGTTTTTTTTGTTAGAAATTTCAAGAGGTTCATAGATTTCCATCTCAAAATTATCATCTTTTTTTCTAGCTATATAAATAGGAACAATACGTAAATTAAATTTTAAAGCTAATTGTGAAGGCAATGTAGTGGTTAATGCCATATTTTCAAAGAGTGGTATTTTTTTCCCTTCACTTACTCTCTGGTCTATCATTAAAGCTATGCTGTGATTATTTCTAATATAACTGATGGCGCTTTTGACACCAGACAGACCTTTTTTTATTTGATTTTTGCACACATAAGTCTTTCTAAGGTATTCCATAAATGGATTTAAAAAAAAATTATTTAGCGGCCTATATACAGTAGCGAGATTTATTTTCTTTCTAGTTAATTCCATCGACATTAATTCAAAATTTGCAAAATGCCCCGAAACAAAAATTACTGGCTTATTTGTTTCAATAATATTTTGTAAAATATGTTCACTTTTTATTTTAATATGAGAATTTTCTTTTCTAAATCTATTTAAATATAAATACTCAACAAAAGTCTTACCGTAATTAGACCACATTTTGATTTTAATATTGTCCTTAATAGTTTGATTGTACGAACCAATAAATTTATCTAAATTATTATTAATAACAACATCAGATTTTATAAGCGGTCCTAATTTATTGAAAATATAAGAAAACAATTTTCTACTCAAACTTAAGCCAATTAATTTTATAAGTATAAAAAATAAATAAATGATAACTGATTGTAAAAAGTATTTGATGACTTTAATCATAAATATTTTAATATTTTTTTTTCAAAAAAGTTTTTATTTTGTATTTCAAGTTTAACCTCTAAATATTTAATTTGAGGAAGATTAAAATGCTTAATTCTAAAAAAATCTTTTTCAGTCGTTATAAGTTGTAAATCATTTTTTAAAGAAAAAAATATTAATTTGTTCAATTCTTTCAACGAATAATTGTAGTGATCTGGAAATGGAACTTTTTTTGTTACATTTAAGTTGTTGTCTTCCAATAAATTAAAAAAGTTTTCAGGATTTCCAATTCCAGCAAAAGCTAGTAAATTTTGATTTTTAAACTTTTCTATATTACTCGGCAGGTATTTAGAATAATAAATATCAATATCATTTGAAATTTTCTTTATTTTTTTTTCAAACTTACTGTTCTTATCTCCGTTAATAACAGCTATGTGGGTTCCTTTTAAAGATGAGAAAGGTTCTCTAAGAGGCCCAGATGGCAATACCATACCATTACCTATTTGCTGTTTTTCGTTAAAACATAATATATTTAGATTTTTAACAATAGACAAATCTTGATGGCCGTCATCTAAGACAATACAATCAAATTTACTTATTATAGCTTCTTTAATAGCCAAAGAACGTGAAAAATTTGTAAACAATGTTATTCCCTTAGACTCAATTAGTTTAAACTCATCACTGTGTTCTTTGTAAAATTTTTTAATTAGAGCTGGTTTTTTATTTAATTTTTTTAATATTTTGATAATTTCAATAGATAGTGGTGTCTTTCCGGTGCCTCCAAGATAAATGTTGCCAACGCAAATTATCGGAATAGAAAATTTAATTTTTTTACTTAATTTTTTTTTTAAAATTAAGATAAGTTGGTAAAAAAGAGAAAAAGGAAACAGCATCAAAGATATGATATTGTTTGTTTTATCCCAAAATTTAGGTTTAAAAAATTTCATATTTTATTTTAGAAATAAACTTAATTTCTTAACCGTTTCTTTTAATATCTCATTTCCATGATCATTTAATAATTCTATTTGTTGATTATTTATTTTTTTTGGTTTTTTAAAATTATCAATAATTTTTTGTGCCAATTCATTTTCATTATCTATCTGTTCTGAAATTCCATGAGCATTCAAAAGGTTGTAAATTTCTTGAAAATTATAGAAGTAAGGGCCATGAAATATTTTACAGCCAGATTTTGCTGCCTCAATTGGATTTTGACCACCCACGCATTTTAATTTTTCTACAAGTGATTTGCCAATAAAAATATTCTTACAATACTCAAAATATTTAGGCAGAACACCAAAAGAATTAATTATTAAAATTTCTGTATTTCTGCTTATTAAGTCTTTGTCATTTAAAGTTTGACTACATAAATTAAATTTTTTTGATAATTTTTTAACATAAAAACATCTACTAATGTGTCTTGGTACAATAATTGTTAAAGTATTTTCATATTTTTTTTTAATTTCTATGTGTGCCTTTAAAATAATATTTTCCTCCCCTTCGTGTGTGCTGGCAGCACACCAAACCCTTGAGCTATCTAATATTTTTTTATTTGATCCATCGAGAGTCTTTACTTTGCTGTTGACTGAAAATTTTAAATTACCGATATAAATCAAATTTTCTACTTGAAGGTTTTGTAGATTATTTTTAGATTCTTCGCTTGCAGCAAGACATAGATCAAAATTATTAAAAACTTTTTTTGCAAAAAAAGGAACAATTTTCCATCTATTAAAAGTTTTTTTTGTTATTCTTCCATTAACTAAAACTAATGGAATTTCTCTTTTTTTAATCGCAAACAAAAAGTTTGGCCAAATTTCAGATTCTACAAAGCAAACTAAATTAGGCTCCCATACATCTAAAAATTTTTCCACTAAATGTTTTGTATCAAAAGGAAAAAATCTATGAGTTATACTTATTTGTTTTTTTTGATTAATTATTTTTTCTAGCAAGTTAGCGGAACTTAAGGTCACACTAGTGATCAAAAATTCAAAATTTTTGTTTGAATTATTTATTTCTTCTATTAATGGTAAGATACTCAATGTCTCACCTATGCTAGCTGCATGAAACCAAATTAATTTTCTACCGTTATTTTTGCTAGGTCTAAAAGCAGAGCTAAAAACTTTTTCTTTAAATCTTACTCTGTCCTCTTTCTTAAAAATTAACCTCAAAAAAATTATAACTAAAAAAACTGGAAATAAAAAAAAAGTTAAACATCTATAAAGAAAAAGCATTTTATTTTATTTTAATTGTTTTTGGTATAGTAGCTTATATTCCTCACAGTTTTTAATTAAGTAATCGTGGTTGCCTGAATCTACAACTTTACCACTATTTAAAATGAATATTTTTTTCGCATTGTGAATAGTTGATAGTCTGTGTGCAATAACTAATGTAGTTTTGTCTTTTGTAAGGTTAAAAATTGCATTCTGAACTATATCTTCAGACTCAGAATCAAGTGAAGAGGTGGCTTCGTCTAAAAGAATTATTGGAGCTTTTTTAAGTATAGCTCTTGCTATAGACAATCTCTGTTTCTGCCCCCCTGACAATCTTACTCCATTTTCTCCTATTACAGTCTCATATTTATTTGGTAGCTTTTCTATAAATTCATTAGCTGCAGCATATTCACATGCCTTATTAAGATCATGTTCACTTGCATCTGAATTTGCATATAAAATATTATTTTTGACAGTGTCGTCAAACAAAACAACATCTTGGCTTACCAGAGAAATATTTTTTCTTAAAGAATCCAAAGTAACACCTTTTAAATCCTGTCCATCGATTTTTATCTCACCTTCTTGTGGATCGTAAAATCTTGGCAATAGATTTATAATTGTGCTTTTTCCAGCTCCACTTTGTCCAACAAAAGCAGTCATACATCCACCTTTAATTTCTAGGTTAACCGACACTACTGCCTTTGTTACAGTGCTTTCATATTTAAAACTCACATTCTTAAATTCTATGTCAGAATTTTTTATTATTAGGTTGGGTAGCGTTTTGTCATTTTTAATTTCAATTGGAGCATCCAATACAGCAAAAACTCTTTCAGCCGCGGCCGCACCTTGATAAACAGCCATATTTAAAGTCGCTAATGATCTTATTGGTTGGTACGCTAGCATCATAGCAGCTAAAAAAGAAAAAAAATTATTAACTTCTAATTCACCCGATTCTATTAATATTCCTGCATAAAAAATAAAGCCCGCAATCATTATTCCAGTTAAAACTTCCATTATAGGAGTAGCACGAATTAATATGCTAGAAATCTTAACGTTTTTATTCATCATTTCTGTAATGACGCTAGAAGCGTTTTCATTTTCTACTTTTTCTTTTTGATAAATTCTAATCATTCTAGAAGCTTTAAAAATTTCAGATAAAAATTTTGTTAATCTGCCTGAAATTTCTCCAGCTTCGCCAGTAGCTTTACCAATTCTTTTACCCAGGCTTTTTGCAATCACAGCTGCAAGAGGCATCATAATTATAGCAAATATTGCTAATTTCCAGTTTTGGTAAAACATAAGTGAAACTAAAGTTATAACCGAGAAACTGTCCTTCATTAAATTAAGCACACCTGTGCTAACAAGGTTAATTATCTGGCCTGCATCAAAGGTAATATTTGAAATATATTTACCAGAATGTTTATTGTCCAGTGTTTGAACGTCAGATACCAACATAACATTAGCAATTTGTTTTTGTATCACTGCACCAATTCTTGCCCCAACTTTTATAATGTTAATTCTTGCAAAATATAAGGATATTCCTTTTGCTGAAAAAGCAAAAATAATAGCTAAAGGTATAATCCATGCTAAAGTTCTATCTTTATCTATAAAAATTTTTTTTACCGCAGGGTCTAATAGATATGCTGTTGCAGAAGTACTTGCAGCAACAATTATAGAAAGAACCAAACAAAGCAGAATTCTTTTTAAATGTATTTTTACGTAACCATGAAACAAACGTTTAAGTATAATTATTAGTTGATCTAATTTCATAATTTATTAACTTATATAAAAAATTGCTAAAAACAAAAAAAATCCAGAAAAATTATTGAGCTTAAATATATATAAACACTTTTCTGGACTATCTTCTTTAAATTTTATTAGTTGGTATATTAAACTTAAAACAAAAATTATTATTAATAATGTAGAACTATTTAAACTAAGTTGGTCATAAAACAAGGTGACTATTAAAAAAGAGCTTAAAAAGTAAAAAAAACTAACGAATAATTTTATATTATTTTTAAACTTAACGGATGTTGATTTTATGCCAATTATTTCATCATCTGCAACATCTTGAACTCCATATATAGTGTCGTAACCTAATGTCCAAAATATGGCCGCTACATAAAGTGTAATAATTTCAACAGAAATACTATTAGTCATAGACGTCCAAGCCATTACGATACCCCAATTAAAAGTTAACCCTAAAAAAAGTTGCGGCCAATAAGTTATTCTTTTCATAAATGGGTAAGAGAACGCTAAAACCATAGACGCAAAACCTAAAATAATTGTTAACTTGTTAAATTGTATTAAAATAAAAAAAGCTATAGCACAAAGAATAGCGGTATAAGCTAAAGCTAATTTTACAGAAATTAAACCACAAGCTAGTGGTCTATCTTTTGTTCTCTGAACTTTTTTATCTATGTTTTTATCAACAACATCATTTACAATACACCCTGCACTTCTCATCAACACAGAACCTAAAAAAAATAAAAAAAGATAATATAAAAATTGATTTAAATTTTGCTCTATGCTGTTTGCGTATGCTAGCCCCCAAGCGCATGGCCAAAAAAGAAGCATAATGCCGACTGGTTTGTTTAGTCTTGTGAGATTTATAAATATTTTAAAATGGGACATCAGTGAATAATTACTTGTAAATACCAAACACTGTCTACATAATCAATTTGATTCGATATGGATATAGATTACACAGTTGCAGCACTAATGTTCCCAGCCATTCCTCTAATGATGACAATGTATAGCAATAGATTTCACACCTTAAGTAGCTTGATTAGAAAAATACACGATCAATATATTTTTGAAAAACGTACTCCACCTGCGTGGGAAAACCAGTTACACGTTTTGAACAAAAGGACTAATATATTGAAATATACAATGGGTTTTGCAGCGTTTGGTTTTCTTTTTAATATGTCCACAGTTTTAATGCTTTATTTAGGAAGCTTACAAACAGCCAGAATAATTTTTGCTGGATGTTGCGTTTGTATGATAATTTCAATTTTTTTGTTTTTACAAGAAATAAGACTTTCTAATCAAGCACTTAAATATCACTTGAGTGACATGGACTCGATGAAAAAAGATTTATAATTTATTTTTTTCTAAAAGACTTTTTTTAAACAATGATATTCCATTACTCATTTTATGCCTGTAAGATTCTTTAAAAGTTTCTAACTGCCAGCCTTTCATTCTTAAAGTAATTAACTTTAGATTTGCTGATTTCCACTCATCATTTGTACTTTCATCTTTCCACATTTTTTTTTCTTCTTCAGTGCGAGCACAACCATAACAATAGCCAGTGACAGGATCAGTTTTACAGATACTGATACAAGGTGAAATTATTACTTTAGTCATTAAGGAATTAGTATGGCTGGACCGTTAATTTTTCTAGCTTCTAAATCTATGTGAGCCTGCTTAGCGTGCGCTAAAGCGTATTCTTTAAAAATTTTTATTTTAACCTTTCCGAATTTGATTTGTTTAAAAATTTCTTCTGAGCCCTCAATCACTTCACTTCTTGTTGCGTAGTAATCTTTCATCGTTGGTCTTGTAAAGAATAAACTTTTTGATTGAATATGTTTTGGGACATCTAATGGATCTAATGGACCCGATGCATTGCCAAAAGAAACCATTGTCCCCCTAGGCTTTAAACATTCCATAGAACCTTGAAAAGTATTTTTACCAACACCATCATATATTACTGATACACCCACACCTTTAGTTATATCTTTAACTTCTTTTACAAAATCTTGGGTTGTGTAATTAATTACATGATCGCAGCCATTTTGCTTAGCTATATTAATTTTTTCATCTGAACCGACGGTACCAATTAATTTACAGCCAATTCCTTTTGCCCATTGTGAGAAAACTTGGCCAACACCACCTGCTGCAGCTTGAAAAAGAACAACATCGTTCGAGTTTAGTTTGTACGTTTTACACAAAAGGTAGTGAGTAGTTAACCCTTTTGTCATTATACATGCAGCTATTTTATGAGAAATACCATCTGGAATTTTAACTGCTATTTGAGCGGGCAATATTCTCTCTTCAGCATATGCACTTGGAGATCCTCCTGCATAAGCAACGTTGTCTCCAACACTTAAGTCTACAACATTAGACCCAACCTCTGTAATTACTCCGGCACCTTCGAGTCCTATGCCACTTGGAAGTGGAACAGGGTATAATCCTGATCTATGGTAGGTATCTATATAGTTTAAGCCAATAGCAATATTTTTTACTTTTATTTGATCTGGTCCTGGAGCTTCCAGTATCACATCTGTCATTTCTAAAACTTCTGGTCCACCTGATTTTTTAATTATAATTGCTTTAGTCATTAATATTTTGCAAACGTTCCATTGTGATAATCTTGAACTGCTTGAAGAATTTCTGCCTTTGTATTCATAACGAAAGGTCCTCCTCTTGCTATAGGTTCGCCAATAGGCTTACCTGCTATAAACAAGAACTCACTTTTTTTATTAGCTTTTACTATCAATTTATCACCTCTGTCTAATAGTATTAGATTAGAATTACTTATTTTATCATGTTTGTTTTCTCCAACAGACAAGTTTCCAGTTAATAAATAAACAAAAGAATTGTGTCCGGTGGGAACATCACATTTAAATTTTTTACCTTCTTCTAGTATTACATGAAAATAAATTGGATCAACGTTATGACCCTTTTCAGGACCTTCGGCTTTTTCAAATTTTCCAGCTATAACTTTAACTATTTTTTCAGCATCTTTATGAACACCAAGTTGATTATTTTTTATGTATAAATACTCAGGTTTATTCATTTTTGATTTTGCCGGCATATTAATCCAAAGTTGAAAACCTAATAATTTACCTTCAGACATCGCGGGCATTTCAGAATGAATAATTCCTCTACCAGTCTTCATCCACTGAACATCTCCTGCAGTCATTATACCTTTCGCTCCAGTGCTGTCTTCGTGTTCAAACTCACCATTCAACATATAAGTAACTGTTTCTATTCCTCTATGGGGGTGAGGAGGAAAACCTGCCAAATAGTCGTCCTTATTTTCAGAACCAAATTCGTCTAACATTAAAAAAGGATCAATATAATCTGCTTCCGGTGTACCAATACTTCTTTTCAATTTAACACCCGCACCATCTGATGCTTGTAAAGCCTTAATTATTTTTTTAACCTCAATATTGTTCATTGGATAACCTCAATTAGTTGTTTTAAATTTTTAATTTCATTTTTAGGTTCGTAATCAAGGTTATCAAAAATATTATTATTTCTGTTAACCCAAATAGCTTTATAACCATAATTTCCTCCACCTGATACATCCCATGTATTCGCACTCAGAAAAGCTACTTCATCTGGTTTGATTTGATACTTTTTTATAGGCATATCGTACACTTTTGAGTCTGGCTTATAAATTCTAACCTCTTCAACTGAAAAGAGGTCATCAAAAATATTTTCTAAATTACTACTTTTTACCAATTCACTTAAAAGGGTAGGCGTCCCATTTGAAAGAATAGCAAGTTTGTATTCTTTTACTTTTAATTTTTTCAAAACTTCTTTAACCTCAGGGTAGGGAGATAAAACTTTATATAAATTTAGTAATTCACTTTTCATAGAGCTATCAATTTTAAAAGCTTTCATTGATTTATCTAAACTGTCCTCAGTAACTTGCCAGAAGTCTTTATGTCTTTTCATTAAACTTCTTAGCCAAGAATATTCCAGTTGAGTTGTACGCCAAAAATTAGCAAAACCTTCCCACTTATCTCCAATTTTAACTTTACATTTTTCAGCAGCTGAATTGACGTCAAATAAAGTCCCGTAAGCGTCAAACACTATAGCTTTAATGTCTTTCATTAAGGAGATTATATACTACTAACGATTTCCTCTTAATAAAAAATACAATCCAATTAAGAGAAGAAATATTTGCTCACTAGTAAATAGTTTTGTTGTAATAAACCAATCTCTATGAGCTAAAGATAAAGCACTGATCATTATTATTACAATTGTTCCGCCTGCGAACCTTGTAGTTAGATTACCAACAGGCCCTTTTACAAAACCTCCAATAATTAAAATTATTCCTGCTCCTAGTTCTGAAATAGCAACGAACGAAGCTAAAGACGATCCTAAGAAGTTAGATAAACCTTCTGGCGGTAAAGGGAATTTGCCCATCCCATGTAAAGCAAAAGCAATTCCTAATCCAAGTCTTATTAGCCAAGGAGCTAAAAATTCTAAACTTGAAAAAATATTATTAATTTTATTATCTAACTGTTTCATATTATTTTTTCACTTAGCGTTATGCGATCCGTCACATAGTGGCTGATCATTAGTTTGTTTGCAAGTACAAAACCAAACTTTTTTCGATTGTTCAGCTTTGTAAGTTAAAGGACCAAATTCTGATCCAGTATGCGATCCATCACAAAATGGTTGTTTAGAGCTTTTACCACACGTACACCAATAATAAGACTTACCTTCTTCTACATCCACTCCTATTGGAGCCTCTCCTGCTCTTATTCCTTTTTTCATTATTACCCTTTGTTAAATTAATTAATAAACAAATAAACCTTTGTCTGATTTAAAACAAGACATTAAAATCATACTACTGTATAAAAGCATACTATGAAAAATACCACTGAGTGCCCAGCTGAAAGAGCAATTTATTTTCTAGGCGGTAAATGGAAAATAAGAATAGTATTTTTATTACATCAAAACAAAAAAAATAGATTTGGTGAAATTAAAAAGTGGTT
>Ga0307995_1001294_pt1 | contig 15848 bp, 12 predicted proteins | sample EllFjometagen262_FD_203132 | JGI IMG/M metagenome (GOLD analysis project Ga0307995, IMG submission 203132) | Marine microbial communities from Ellis Fjord, Antarctic Ocean - #262 | ecosystem: Environmental > Aquatic > Marine > Unclassified | place: Southern Ocean | collected 2014-11-02
TGACTAAATGGCATGAGGTACGTTTGATAATCAAAACTCTCCACTGAATTCTCATACTGTTTTTTAAATAATTTGTAATTAATAAGATTCAGCTCATCCAGGTCATTCAGATCCATTGTATTGAGTTGCTCTAGAACTGATTGATCATGCTTGTGATCTTGAATAATCCCACTAACTGAATTATCCGACCAGTCTCTGTTGAATCGAAGGTCCCCCATGCTGGAGGCGTATACAGGATTATCAGAGATGATTTTTGCCCACTCAGACTCCATTAAATCTTCAAATGTAGACTCGGGTGATTGAGAAGAGCACCCTACGAGGAGGATGAGCAAAGCGAGGTATTTAAAATGCTGCATTACATATTTGGGTAATTTGGCCCACCAGTTCCCTCTGGGGTTACCCAGGTAATATTCTGAGAGGGATCCTTGATATCACAAGTCTTACAATGCACGCAGTTCTGGCCATTGATGACAAATTTAGGACCTTCTCCACTTTCTACAACTTCATAGACTCCAGCAGGACAATACCTTTGCGCAGGCTCATCGTACATGGGCAGATTTTGTAGAATTGGAATAGAGGCATCTTTAAGTTTTAAATGACAGGGTTGATCTTCTTCATGATAAGTATTAGATAAAAAGACCGAGCTCAGACGATCAAAGCTAATTTTACCATCAGGTTTAGGGTACTCAATTTTTGGCATCTCAGCAGCTGGCTTCATGCATGCATAATCAGGAGTGGTGTGATGCAGGGTGAAGGGTAGGTTGCCCCTGAAAATCAGCTGATCAATGGCATTCAAGGCTGCGCCTAAGAGAGCTCCAAACTTATGGAACATAGGCCCAAAGTTTCTAGATTTATGAAGTTCAGTTTGAATCCAGCTTGAATGGATCATCTCATCAAACTGCAGACCATCGCTGGAATCCATGTTATTAAATATCGCTTCCGCAGCTAACATCCCTGATTTCATGGCCGTATGAGACCCTTTAATTTTTGAAAAGTTTAATGTCCCAGCATTATCACCCACAAGTAGGCCGCCCGGAAATTCCATGCTCGGTAACGACTGAATGCCACCTTTAATCAAAGCACGCGCACCATAGGTTAGGCGCTCGCCATCTTCTAGATAGCGTTTGATAGACGGATGGGTTTTCCATGTCTGGAATTCTTCAAACGGACTTAAGTAAGGATTTTCATAATCCAAGGGAACCACGTAGCCTAAATAAACCTCGTTGTTATCTGCATGGTAAAGGTAAGATCCAGCTGGTGTATTTTTAGCGCTGGGCCAGCCATTAGTATGAATCACCAAGCCTTCTTCATGCATCTTGTCTGAAATTTTCCAGACCTCTTTGAAACCTATACCGTAATGCTGTGGGTCCTTGCCCTTATCAAGCTCATATTTTGCAATAAGCTCTTTGCCCAGATGTCCACGACACCCTTCACCAAAAATGGTGTACTTAGCTTTAATATCGATCCCTGCTTCAAAACCAGGTTTTTGTTCACCCTCTAAGCTAACACCCATGTCTCCGGTTCTAACGCCAACGACCTTGTCGCCGTCGTAAAGTATCTCGCTGGCAGGAAATCCAGGAAAGATTTCCACCCCCAGGTCTTCTGCTTGCGCGGCCAACCACCTGCAAAGGTTTCCTAGGCTGGTGACATAGTTGCCATGATTGTTCATCGGAGGCATGACAAAGGACGGAATACTTAAGCCAAACTTTTCAAATAAAAACATTAATTTATCTTTTTTAACTGGGACGGTGAGAGGACAATTTTTGTCTTTCCAATCTGGAATGAGTTCGTTTAATGCTGTTGGCTGGAAGACATTTCCAGATAAGATGTGCGCCCCAATCTCTGAGCCTTTCTCTAAAAGACAGATCTCTAAAGGCTTATCATTTTCCTTGGAAAGTTGAGCCAATTTGATTGCCGCACTAAGACCAGATGGCCCTCCACCCACGATGACGACATCGTATTCCATAACCTCTCTTTCCATGATTAGTCTCCCTCTTTTTTTACTGGTAAAAAAACATTACAATCATATCGCAAACTAATCCATTGAACGAGTCTCATATATGAAAATTGTAGTACCTATTAAACGCGTCGTTGATTATAACGTTAAAGTTAGACCTCTAAGTGACCAATCCGATGTTGATCTAAACAACGTCAAGATGTCCATGAATCCATTTTGTGAAATTGCTATCGAGGAAGCCGTCAGATTAAAAGAGGCTGGCACTGCCACTGAAGTTATAGCAGTAACCGTTGGAACTTCTGCTTCACAAGAGCAACTAAGAACAGCCTTGGCCCTTGGTGCAGACAGAGCAGTCTTGATTGAGACTGATGCCTTGTTAGAGCCTCTGGCTATTGCCAAAGTTTTGGCTAAGGTGATTGAGAAAGAAGCCCCACAGCTAGTGATTCTGGGCAAACAAGCCATTGATGGGGATAACAATCAAACAGGTCAAATGCTTGCAGCTCTTCTGGGCTATGGTCAGGCAACCTTTGCCTCTGAATTGTCTGTTGAAGGCGATTTCGCTTCAGTTACCAGAGAAATTGACGGGGGACTTCAAACTATTAAAGTGTCGCTTCCTGCAATTGTGACCACGGACTTAAGGTTGAATGAGCCAAGGTACGCATCCTTGCCTAATATCATGAAAGCCAAGAAAAAAGAGATGGACATTCAACCGGTTGATAGCCTGGGCATTGATGTTGCGCCTCGCTTAGAGTTGATATCTGTTGAGCCACCAGCCACAAGACAGGCTGGCATTAAAGTTGAATCAGTAGAAGAGTTAGTTAGTAAGTTAAAAAATGAAGCAAAGGTAATTTCATGAGTACATTAGTAATAGCAGAGCACGATAATTCAAACCTTAAGCCATCAACGCTTAATACTCTTGCGGCTGCAAAAGCAGTAGGCGCATCAGTTCACTTGTTTGTTGTGGGCAAAGGGTGTCAGTCAGTTGCGGACGAATGCGCTGCGGTTGCAGGTGTTGAGAAAGTTCTTTTGGCTGACAATGATGCCTACGAACATCAATTAGCTGAAAGTGTTGCAACCTTAATTCAATCAGTTGCTTCTAACTACACACACATTCTTGCCCCAGCAACAACCTTTGGAAAAAATGTTTTGCCTAGGCTCAGCGCCTTGATAGACGTGCAGCAAATTTCTGAAATTACAGAAGTGGTTTCAGCTGATACGTTTAAAAGACCTATTTATGCAGGAAGCTGCATTGCGACTGTTAAATCCAATGATGCCATTAAAGTTATTACAGTCAGAGCCACGGCTTTTGATCCTGTCAGTGCCACGGGCGGGTCAGCTGCCATTGAGGCTTTAGCCTCACAAGGCGCATCTGCTTTATCGTCCTTCGTTGGCGAAGAGATTGCGAAGAGCGACAGACCTGAGCTCACTGCAGCCAGCATTGTTATATCCGGTGGAAGAGGGATGCAATCAGGCGATAATTTTCATTTAATTGAAACCATTGCAGATAAGCTTGGCGCTGCTGTTGGAGCTTCTAGAGCTGCGGTTGATGCAGGATTTGTTCCTAATGATTATCAAGTGGGTCAAACAGGCAAGATTGTTGCCCCTGACTTATACATAGCGGTCGGCATCAGTGGAGCCATTCAGCATTTAGCTGGAATGAAGGATTCTAAAGTGATTGTGGCCATCAACAAAGACGAAGATGCACCAATTTTCCAAGTAGCAGACTACGGCCTAGTTGCTGATTTGTTTGATGCCTTGCCGAAACTTGCAGAAGCCCTATAAGCTACTGATTTACAGTTATATTTAAGCCCATCCTGTCAATATTTTGACTGGCTGAGCCATTAATTAACTCACATTCTTTGGCCAGTAAACAATAGCGCCAAAGCACATAATCCTTATCAACCCCCATGCCACCATGCAGGTGTTGCGCTGAATAGCTAATTCTGTGACAGGCATTGGCAGCCCAGATCTTAGCCACCAAGGCATCGTTCTCACAATCTAGATTGGTATTAAGGTTAATTGCAGCTTGTTGATTTACAAGTCGCAGGCACTCTAGATCAATAAAGCAGTCTGCAGCTCTGTGGGAGACAGCCTGGAAAGAGCCAATGACTCTGCCAAATTGTTCTCTTTCGGAGGTATAGCCAGCAATCAATGCAGTCATTTTCTCAGTAATACCAAGCGCCAAGTAACTTCTCATGACCATGCTTGTTTGGAGCAGGTACCTTAAGGCATCCAAGCCGCGCCCATGGACATGAATGATGGCTGAGCGATCAGTCGTTACACCTTCAAAATCTACCTTAAAAGCAGGGGTGTTGGCTGTGGTTGTAAGCTGTGAGAGGTTAGTTTGATCCGTGTCCACAAGGACTAAGAGAACCCCCTCATCTGAATTGACTGAAACCAAGAGGCTCTTAGAAATAGAAGCAAGCTCGGATAGATATTTAGTGCCTGTAATGGTTAATTGATCTCCATCAATCCGAGCTCGAGTCAAGGGATTCTCAGGGTCTTGATTCAGCGGCTCTAGAATAGCCGAGGTGTGAATATCTCCGGCAAGAATAGATGATATTAAAGCTTGATGAGACTCATGCTCGCTAAACTTTTGGATGGTTTGAGCTACCTCTGCCAAGCAGCCAATGAGGCTTAAAGGTGCGGCATGAAAACCCAGCCTTTCAAATAGAATGCCTAGGTCGTAGAGGTTCTCTCCGCTGCCACCGTATTTTTCATTAATGCCCAATCCCAGGTAGCCCTGGCTTGTGAGCACTGACAGGAGTGTATCGTCGTGTTTAAAAGAAGCGTCAAACTTTTTAAGATTCTCAGGCGTGCAGTGTTCTACTAGGATCTTATCCAAAGAATCCCTGATCTCACCTTGATGGCTCAGTTCTGAAAAATCCATTATCGAGTCCTGGGCATGAGCAGGCCTGCCATGGCAATAATATCGCGCTGGACTTCGTTGGTTCCACCGCCAAAGGTAAGGATGGAAGCGGTCCTATACATTCGCTCTAGCTTTGCATTAAGAATTGAGAGCTCAGAATTATTCTTTAAGAGACTGAGTTCGCCCATAATTTCCATGAGCAGCCTGTAAGCCTCAATAAAGAACTCTGATCCGTAGACCTTAGCCACCGAGGCCTCGGCCATATTCAACTGTCCTGACTCCATGATCCAGGTTTGCTTCCAGCAAATAAGCTTGAGCGCTTCAATGCCAGAATAGACTTGTGCAAAGTTATGCTTAACCCATGAGAGATCAGTTAAATACTGGTCGTTATTTATTTTAGTGGTTGAGGCGAGCTTGAGCACATTTTTATAAAGCTCTTCAACAGGACCATGGTTCACCAGAGCCAGTCGCTCTAAGTTCAATTGACTCTTGATAAGAGACCAGCCTTGATTGGGCTGACCAACCAGATGCGTCTCAGGCACTCGGATATTGTCATAAAACGTCGCATTGGTTCTCACATCGCCCAGGGTATTGATCGCAGTCATAGAGAAGCCAGGGTCGTCAGTTGGCACAATGAACATGGAGATGCCCTTGTGATTCTTAGCTTCAAAATCTGTTCTAGCGGCCAGCCAAATATAGTCAGAGAAATTAGCCAGGCTGGTCCACATTTTCTGACCATTAATTAGATAGCCATCCGTATCTTTTATTGCTTTGGTCTGCAGGGAGGCTAGATCCGTGCCTGAGTTAGGTTCTGAATAGCCAATGCCAAAAAACAGCTCGCCTTTTAGAATCTTAGTTGCTATCTCTTCTTTGGCCCAGTCAGAGCCATGTTCTGCAATCATAGGTCCAACAGATTCAGTGGTTAAAAAGGGGAAGGGGAAGCCCGTTCTCATGACGGTTTCTACAAAGATGTATTGCTCTATAGGGCTTAGCTCTTTACCGCCCAGTTCTTTTTTCCAGCTCAAACCAATCCACCCATCACCCCCCATAGTTCGCATGGCCTTTTTAAATTCTGGACCACCTCCCTCGAAGTGGTTGGGATCATTTAACTCTGCCTGAAGCGCAGATGTCATCAAGCCCTCAAAGTACTCTTGAAGCTCTTCCTTTAGTTTGGCTTGTTTTGGGCTTAGCTGTATTAACATTTCAAATACAAGTATCTCATCTTCTATTCGCAAGGCAATATCTTGGTGTATTATTTAGAGATGGCTAACTATTCACCAACAATGGACTTTCTTCACCATAAACTCTTAAGTGCAAGGAATAAGGATCAAGAAGACAGGATAGTTAACTTGATGCTGTCCGAATCCCAGCGCAATCACCACACGCAAAACACTACAGATCTTAAACATCAAACTGAGGCCACTTCACAGACATGAAAAAAATTCTTCTTTTACTTCCCCTTCTTCTTATTGGTCTGATTCAGGCTAATGATTATTTATTAGTTGATGTTAGAACTGATGGTGAATGGGATGCTGGTCACTTGCAGTCAGCAACGCATATCCCCATGCAGAATTTATTAGATGGTATTGCATCAACTACAACAAACAAAGAGCAAGAGATTTATCTCTATTGCGGCACTGGAAAGAGGGCTGGCAGAGCAAAGAGAATGCTTGAAAACCTTGGCTATACCAACGTTCAGAATATTGGTGGGTTGAATGATGCCAGCGCTCAATTAAAACGAGCCATTATTCAGGATTAGGAATTCATTGAATATCTGGTCAAAACAAGGATGAAAGCCAGAATTATACCTAAAGCAATAATCTCAGCGCTTATATTTACAGGCACCCTGCTGGGCGCTTCCTACATCCCCAAACCTGGGGAGATTTTCTCTTATAGAGATATAACGCCGGATATCTGGAAGGCCACGCAGGATAATAAAGAGCGGGATCCGATGAATGAGATAGTTGAGGCTATGCGCGAGGACCGTAAAACAGCGCTTAATGACCCCAATGCTCCCCAACGCTTTCGTAATAACGATTTAGTCCCAACTGAATTTTCCTCAACCGCTACGCCATGGCAGACCCTGGAGGCCGTATTTCCACTGGACTGGGCAGCTCTTGAGGCAGAGTCTCCGGCGGAGCTAATGCAGCTTAGAAAGTCACTAAAAGTAAAAACGGTTCTCAATCATCCAGACATCAAAATTATTGAACTTGCGCTCGGTGCGGATGCTCTGCTACCAAGTCATGCAGACTTAGCCCCCGGAGCTTTTCATGTCATCGGAGGTTCTGCTGAAATTACGGTTGAGGGCAAAACAATCCAGGCCTATACCGGCACTTCTATAAAACTTGATTCCTTGGCTGAGCGCAGAATCAAAGTGACTTCAGACTCACCATTGAAGTTGCTCTGGTTTCGCTGGGCACCAGGGGGACAGCAAGCGTATCTGGACTATGGCTATTACCTTACCGGCAGTAACTTTCATGCCCAGCCGCTTGAATCAGTAATGCCAGCCAACTATGAGCAATGGGAAGATTCTGAGCGCAAAGCCTTCAAGGAGTTAGCTTCCAGCAAAGTAGTCATGCCCATTGGCGACAGTTTCTACGCTGACCAACACAGGCAACTGATGGCTATGAGGAAGTTAGAACACTTTGGAGGAATAGCTAATCTCTATCCTGGTGCCCCACAATTTTCCAATGAGCTGGATGTTGAATGGCTCGATTTCGAAAACATTCCGTCAGACGGGTTTTTCTGGGCAAAAGATGCGAGTAAAGCTGGTTATGCCCTCAAAGCTTGGAATAAAATGGTCCGTATGAAAGGCGTGTTTCAGGCCCGGGTTCCTGGAAGCCAGTACGACTTCAACATTTCATATATTGCCGTGGGACCAAAGGGAAAATATATTACTCACTCCCATGCAACACCTGAGTTCTATTACATTTTAGGCGGGGAGACGGAGTGGATTGTCGAAGGCAGACGATATATCGCTACCGCAGGCAATCTATATGTTCATAGCCCCTATGAAGATCATGAAATGCGCGGACTGATAGAAGGGGACCCTGAAGTTGTTATCACGGGTAGCTGGTCTCCGTTTGGTGATCGTAGAGTGTTCCAGTCTCAGGGATTTCTGACCGAGCCTCTAGTTCCACAAACTAGAAAATCGGTTATAGCGGACGATTTCAATTTCCATGATTTCAGGATTAGGAAGGGATTGAAATTCCAGACAAGATAAATTTTGACTTGTTCTAACAAATGATTGAGCATCTACCTTAGAAAGGCAATGACTTCTAAGTGGTTTGTATTTGCAAACTGATCAAAGACGCCGATTGATTGAATGTTTCTATCCAGCTTCGTAATGTCTCTTAAAAATGTTTCGGGATTACATGAAATATAGATCATGTTTTCAAATTGTTTCGAGAGATTGATTGTTTCATCACTTAGACCAGCCCTGGGTGGGTCAACAAGAATGTGACTGAACTCATAGGCTTGCATGTCTATATTTTCCAATCTTCTAAAGGGACGCTCGTTGGCCAGTGCTGAGGCCGTCTCATCATCAGAAAGCCTTGCTGTTTCTATGTTTGAAAGCTGATTAAGCTCTATTGATTCTTTTAACAGTCTGATGGAATGCCTGTTATTTTCTGTGGCAAAGACTTTATTGAATTTTGAGGCCAAGGGCAGGGTGAATCCTCCACAGCCGCAATACAGCTCTAATAAATCCCTGGGGCCTTTGAGCTGCTTGGTGATAAAAGAAATCATCAGCGGGTAGAGATAAAAATTAGGCTGAAAGAAGACCAGGTCGTTTTGTAAGATTTTAAAACTTGAATCACCATAATTGCAGGTGACCTCCAAATCTTCATCGCCGATCAAGACATTTTGCTTTTTACTCCTGCCAACAATGGATAAATTATTAATGCTGTTTTGAATGGCGAGGGCTGCTGCCTTCCAGTCATCCTCTAATGGCTTGTGGTAAATCAGAGTTGCTAAAATGTTAGTGCCGGAGGTTCGAAAATCAATTTGAAATAACTTCTTTTTAATGACGTCTGAGCTTTGGAGTTTAGGCAGGAGATCAACCATGATTTTTTGGATGCTGCTGTGCGGAAGTTCGGAGACGCTCATGTAAACTTTTTGCCCATCCTCAATCATGGTGTAAGCGCCCTTGGAGAAACCGAACTCACTTCTGGCTCGATATCCGGTGGCAGGTGAGTTATGAATGGTCGGCTTTAGATCAGTGTGTGGCTTTAAATCAACGCAGAATTGAGAGAACTTATTCATATCAAATTGATTGCGAGTATAATAAATGAAATAAAGACTGCGTTTAATATGATAAACAAGACAATGAACTTAGGCAGAGTTAACTTACTTAAGTCTTCCTCTAAATCGCTAGATTTACGCACGCCCATTAACGAAGCTAATATTCTTTTGATCCACATAATATGAAAAGTCAGATTACCATAATTACAAAAACTGCCGAGGATTATCTTGCAAAGTTAATCTCTGAAAAAAATGAGCCTGGCACGGCTGTTAGAGTTTTTATTACTGATCCAGGAACACCTCACGCAGAAACCTGCCTGGCCTACTGTAAGCCAGACGAGCTCACGCCTTCGGATGTGTTGATCTCCTTGCCTACTTTGTCTGTTTACGTTGAAGAGCGAAGCATTCCTTTTTTAGAAGAGTCTGAAGTCAACTACGACATTGATAACTTTGGTGGACAATTAACAATTAAAGCGCCCAATGCACGCTTGCCAAATATCTCCCCTGATAGCCCGCTTGAAGACAGAGTCAACTATGTTATTTATAATGAAATTAACCCCATGCTTGAATCTCATGGCGGTGTTGTGAGCTTGAAAGAAATTACCGAAGACAAATTTGCCATTCTTCAATTTGGAGGTGGGTGCCAGGGTTGCAGCATGGTAGATGTGACTTTGAAAGATGGTGTTGAGAAAACTCTCTTAGAGTCGATGCCTGAGCTTGCAGGCGTCAGAGACATGACAGATCACACCATGGACGAGAATGCTTTTTATAGCGGTGAGTCGTAAACCGAGACAATGATCCCCATCTTCGGATGATCAAAGAAGTGAGACTCATTTTGAAAGATACGCCTGTCCTCTCTTAAAACATAAGCCACTGTTCCTTCTAACACCAACGCTTCTTCAGTCATGGGTTCGCTTGAGGTCTGTGAAGTTTCATCTAGCAGATCAGTTGGCGGCGAAGCCGCCAGCTTAATTGACTTAATTAACTCTCGATTTTGGGCTGAAACAAGCTTGCCATTCATGTAGCCCACTAAATCAAGGTGCAGGTATCTGCTTTGATAAAGTCTAATGGCTAGGCCGTGCTCTTCAAATATCTCATGAATGTACGGCGTGTCTGGTTCTGCTAGAGCTGGTTGCAGCCAAGAGAACGTATGCAGAATCTTGTATTCTTGTCGTCTGTTGAGTCTTCTGTACATATTATCTAATTCATTCAGCTCAGTATTCCTTTCAAACCACTGATCTATTTGCAGCGGGTTTTCTTCAACGAGATCTTCTTCTGGAAGCTCTTGAGTGTCCTCCGAGCTTGGCTCTATTAATTCTTCGGCTTCCTCAATTATCTCCTCGGGTACTAGCTCCTCTTCTATGAGCGACTTCTCCAGCAATGAGATCAAGCTCATGGTTGATAGATCGATGGATTGAGGCGAAAGATCCTCGGCAGTGCTGACTTCTAATTGTTCAAAGATGATAACTTCAACGCTATATTGTTTTAGATCCTGGGCATGGACTTCATGAGTCGCAGCCAGAGCGATTAAGACCAGAGATGCTGTTTTAAGACAGTTGATGCAGGAGGGCTGAAACAGCCTCTCTTTTATTTGATTGATTAGATACATCGATGTTCAATTTATTAGTACCTGTTAGTTTAATACCTGTTGAGCCTAATTGAATTAATTCAATTAATTTTTTATAGACCTCGTCATCCAATGAATCATGAAACGTCATCATGGCTGTGTCTTTGTTGCTGTAGATTTTTCGGACACCAATTTTATTCGCCAGCACTCTTATTTTTGAATTCTCCACTAGATTTAGCACATCCTCGCTTGGTTTGCCGCAACGATCCTTAATCTCTTCAAGGATTGTATGAATGTCTGTGGTAGATTTTGCATCGTTGAGAGACCGGTAGATTTTAAGTCGCTCATTGGCCACTGGCATAAAGGTCTCGGGTATGAGCGCTCGATCATTAAAATTAATCTCTGAGTCTATGGCGATCTCTGTTTTGATACCTTTTAAATCATTCACCGCATATTTCAGCATCGATAAATACATGGACAAGCCAATGGCCTCAATGTGACCGCTTTGTTTAATGCCAAGAAAATCACCGGCGCCTCTAATTTCTAGATCCTCTTGCGCAATAAAGTAACCCGAGCCAAGGTCCGAGTAACGCACCAAAGAATTTAATTTATTCTTGGCATTCTTCTTAAGGTCTTGAGTGGGTATCAATAGATAGCAATAAGACTGTCTTAAGGCTCGACCAACTCTTCCTCGCAATTGATGGAGTTGCGAGAGCCCAAAGTTCTGGGCGTCAATCACAATAATGGTGTTGGCGTTTGGAATATCTAAACCCATCTCAACGATGGTGGTGCACAAGAGGATATCAATAGAGTTAGAGTTAAAGGCGCCCATGGTCTGACTGATCTCTTGTTTGGATAACCGCCCGTGAGCAATGCCAATGTTGGCATTGGGTTGCAGGGCTTGAATATCATTTTTTAGATTATCCATTTTGCCAATATCATTTTGCACAATGAAGACTTGGCCGCCGCGACTGACTTCTCGATCGATGGCATTTTTAATAATCTGATTGTTCTGAACGTTTAAAAAAGTTTTGACACTCAAACGTTCCATTGGCGGCGTGTAGAGGTAAGAGAAATCTTTGAGACCCGAGTACACCAAGTTTAATGTTCGAGGAATAGGGGTGGCAGACATATACAAGATATGCGTAGTGGTTTGGCGAGATTTAATAATCTCTTTTTGCTTGGTGCCAAATCGATGCTCTTCATCAATCACCAAGAGCCCCAAGCTTGATAAATCAATCTCATTATTTAAAAGCGCATGAGTACCAACCAAGATGTCTATTTTTTTATTCTTAAAATCCTCGTAGAGCTGAGCTCGAGCTTTGGGCGAGGTGTGCCTGGTTAGGATTGAAATGTTTACTGGAAAATTACTAAATCGTTTGGTAAAACTCTCATGATGCTGATCAGACAAGACGGTACTTGGAGCCAGGATCATGGCTTGCTTTTTAGCTTGGACGCAGACAAAGGCAGCTCGCATAGCAATTTCAGTTTTTCCAAATCCCACGTCTCCACAAATGACTCGATTCATGGGTTTAATCAGCGCCAAGTCCTTGATGACATCTGAGATGCAGTTTTGCTGGTCTGAGGTTGGGATGTAAGGAAAATCATCTGAAAATTTTTGGTACTCGTCGGGTTTGCAGATGAGTTGGGGAGAAGTGGAGATTGAGCGCCTGGATTCTATGTCCAGCAACTCAGCCGCATGGTCTTTGGCTTTTGCCTCAGCTTTTTCTTTTTTCTGACGCCACTTGAGAGAGGACAGAGAGTCTAGCGGAATATTCTGGACATGAGACACCTGAAACTTGGATACAAGGTATGCCTGCCTAATGGGTACATACAGCAGCTCTTTATCCAAGTATTCAATTTGGATAAATTCTTCTTCATTCGCGTTCGTTTTTAAGAGGGTTAATCCTCGATATAGACCCACACCATAATCAACATGAATGACCAGTTCATCATCGTGAAAGGGATTTTCAAAGGTGTGAATTAAGGAGGCTTGATCACTGCTTGCCTTCTTATTAATGAAGGTATCTTGACCTAGATAATTTTCTACATTTATGTAGGCAAAAGAATTAGCGCTATCTATAAATAGTCTGCTTGGATGGTGGAGTGCACTAAACAGACCCATGGTTTCTTTTAAGGGCAGGCTTGCAGGTGTAAAACCGTGTTGTTTATTTAGCTCGTCCAATTTGAGCTGCTCTGATGCTGTTACCAGCAAGGTGGTTAGCTCTCCTGAATGATACTGTGCAACCAGGCCCTTAATTTGCTCTTCAACAGTGAGGCTTAAATTTAGAGAATGGTTGCTGTGTCTGTTATTGGGGTGCTCCGAGCTTGCCAAGTAAGGCTTTAAATCTTGAGAGGTGAAGAAATAATCATCGGGTTTCATGACCGGTCTCAGCGCATCAATGGATTCTTCCTCGTATCTTTCTATTATGTAAGACTGATACTTAGCAATGCTAATATCTAGGTTTGGGCTATGCAAAAGCTTGAATCCGTCAAAGTAATCTATCAGGTTGGTGTCTTTGCTTTGGAGTAAAGGCATATATATTTCATACCCCTCAGGCAAGACTGTTGAGGCTATATCTTTAAATATCTCACAATATCTTTCATCGTGTTTTTGAAAATAGTTACGCCAGTTATCTTTGAAGCGCTTGATGGACTCTTCATCCAAAGCAATCTCTGAGCCATGAAACAATTGAAACGAAGTCAACTTCTCAGTCATCACCTGAGAATCAACATCGAAGAGTCTAATGTCATCTATCTCATCTCCAAAGAAATCAATTCTCAGTGGGGTTGAGTAAAAACTGGAGTAGAGATCAACCACGCCACCTCGGATAGCGAACTGATTAATGGCCTCCACTTTATCGGTTCGCTCATAGCCCAGAGCTATAAGATTTTCAGCAAGCTCTTTAATGGAGAGCTTCTGACCGTTATTCAGGACTTTGCGTGCTGAAAAAAATTCTTTAGGCGGGAGTTTTTCTAGCAAGTTTAATCCACTGGTGACTACCACTTCGAGGCTGGTCTTGTCAGAGTTAAGTAATCCAATACGATCTTGGAGAATTGATTGGGGGGTAGAGAACCTGTCGTAAGGCAAGATTTCGCGCTCGGGATAATAACCTATAGTATTTAGTGGCAGATAGAGCTCTAACTCGTGCTTGATTAACCTTGCATCTTTATCAGATGGGCACAAATACAAAAGCTTTTGTTGATGCTGTTTTACAGATTGGGCTAGTTCAAAAGCTTCAAAATGCATCTGTTGTTCTTTCATATGGTGAAGTATAATTTTCAGCTACTAATTAACCGAAAAAAGGAACACTAACATGGATATAAGTTTTTCAGAACAAGATCTTCAATTTCAAGAAGAAATTAGATCGGGATTAGCAAATGATTTCCCAGCTCACGTTAGAGAGAAGCAACTCAAGGGCGAATCTCTTTCCAAGCCAGACATGATCGATTTTCACAAATTTCTTTATGAAAAAAACTGGGCTGGTTATAACTGGCCAGTAGAGTTTGGTGGAACAGGGTGGAGCCCAGTTCAAATCTATCTCTTTTTAAATGAACTAGCATTGGCTCAATGTCCAACCATTCTCCCTTTTGGGCTTAGCATGGTGGGTCCGGTTATTTATACCTTTGGTAACCAAGAGCAGAAAGATAGATTTCTTCCAGATATTCTTCAGTTCAATACTTGGTGGTGTCAGGGTTATTCAGAGCCAGGCTCTGGATCCGATCTAGCCTCTTTAAATACTAAGGCTGTTCTCCAAGACGATCATTACATTATTAACGGCGCCAAGACTTGGACCACTCTTGCTCAAAACGCGGATTGGATTTTCTGCCTTGTGAGAACTGAAACAACACAAAAGAAACAAGAAGGCATATCTTTCTTGTTAATTGATATGAACACTCCTGGCATTGAAGTCAAACCAATTATTACCATTGATGGTGATCATGAGGTAAATACGGTCTTCTTTACAGATGTCAAAGTTCCTGCTGATCAGCTTATTGGCGAAGAGGGAAAAGGTTGGACTTATGCAAAATTTCTTCTTGCTCATGAAAGATTTGGCATTGCCGGCGTGCCCGTCTGCAAAGTTCAGATTTCAAGATTAAAAGAGAAAACAGCAGCATATAATGACCTTGACTTGAATAAAAAAATTGCTGAGTTAGAAATTGATCTAATGGCCTTAGAGTTCACAGAATTAAGAACACTAGCAGCCATTGCTGGTGGCGGTCACCCGGGAGCAGAATCATCTATTCTAAAAATCAGAGGCACAGAAATTCAACAAAGAATTTCAGAGCTTTTTGTTGAGGCGGCTGGACAATACATTCTTCCTTATGAAGGGCCTGAAGGATTTGAGTCTAATAATAATCCTGCTGGACCAGATTACGCAAGTAAGTCAGTTGCTCATTACCTAAACTTTAGAAAAACATCAATTTACGGTGGAAGCAACGAGATTCAAAAGAATATTATTGCTAAAGCTATCTTAGGGGTATAAGAATGAATTTAAATTATTCAGATGAGCAAAATATGCTTCGCGAGCAGGTTCTTAAGTTCTGTGAGACCAATTATGATTTTGCAGATAGAGAAAAAATATTAGAATCAGACGATGGCTTTAGCCATGCAAATTGGAAACAATTTGCAGAACTTGGTTGGCTGGCTGTACCTTTTAGCGAAGATAACGGTGGCTTTAACTTCGGGCCTATCGAGCTAACAGTCATGTTTGAAGAATTTGGTAAATCTCTTGTGGTTGAGCCATACCTAAGCTCGGTTGTTATGAGTGGAACAATTCTAGAAAATTCTCATTACTCAGGCAAGCAAGCGCTCCTTGAAACTATTATTGCTGGAGAGCAGCACGTGTCAGTGGCATATGCCGAAACAGAGATTGGTTACAACTTTCTACATTGCATTACCGCTCTAGATGGAGAAGGCGATGACTTAACCCTTAACGGCTCAAAATCTATTGTGTTAAACGCACCAAATGCTCATCAATTTATTGTTCTAGCAAAGCATGGTGACGGCCTCGCTTTAGTACTGGTCAACAAAGATGCAGCTGGCTTAGAGGTACAAAATTTTAAGACGCTTGACGGCCAAACTTGTGGAGAGCTAACATTTGAGAACCTTTCATTAAAAGCAGATTCAATTATAGCTACAGGCGACGAGGCCAAAACATTGTTTAATCAAATGGTGGAAGTTTCAATGCTTTGCATTAGTGCCGAAGCAG
>Ga0307995_1001296_pt1 | contig 15837 bp, 13 predicted proteins | sample EllFjometagen262_FD_203132 | JGI IMG/M metagenome (GOLD analysis project Ga0307995, IMG submission 203132) | Marine microbial communities from Ellis Fjord, Antarctic Ocean - #262 | ecosystem: Environmental > Aquatic > Marine > Unclassified | place: Southern Ocean | collected 2014-11-02
GTCACTATTGTTGTCAAGACTTTTTACAGCCTCTAGTAAGCTATCTGCCTCGTCACTAGCAAGATCAAACATAGCGTCTTCAACCTTTTGAATACGCATTAGTCTTACTGAGCACTCTGCCATTTTAGTGATAAGCATTTTTTCAATGTAAGTTTGTGGGTCAAAATCAACTATTAAATTTTCAACAGTCTCATCAAATAATGACTGTTCATTGGCATTTAGCCAGCGTCTTGCGGTGAGGCCATGGGTGGTTGAATTACGACTAGAGATAGCCTTACCTTCGTCAGTTTTTGGGCCTTTGATGTTTTTAGTTTTATTAGACATGATGTAGGGGTTATAATCAAGGGATTGCCTTATTTTAACTGGTTTTATAAAATTATATGTTCAAAGAAAAACATTTTTTACGAAACGAACTGACTGTCGATAAATGCCCTTATCAGCTGTAAAATAACTCATTTAAACTTACTTAGATACTGACTTAGATCTGTGTTAGATATACTCATTAATTTGTCGCGGGTTCGCAAACAGCTTATCCTACTCTTTGTTGATTCTGTGATTATCGTGTCAGCGCTAGTGGCATCGTTTTCCTTGCGACTTGGAGGCCTTTACCTTCCAGAGGGCGAGTTATTTTGGTTGGCACTGGGTGCGCCTATTATTGCCATTCCCATCTTTGTGCGCTTTGGGCTTTATCGAGCAATTATTCGCTATATTGGCTTTAGGGCGTTATGGGCCATCACTCAGGCGGTAACGCTGTATGCGCTTCTGTGGGGCCTTATTGTGTTTATGGTCTCGGTTGATGGCATGCCACGTTCGGTTATAGTTATTAATTGGTTTTTGGTGATTGCAGCCATAGGCGGCTCTCGGATGTTGGGGCGCTGGCTTCTCTTGGAGTCTGAGGACAGAAAAAATAGCCAAGAGTGTCGTAATGTGGTGATTTATGGCGCTGGCTCTGCCGGGCGGCAGCTGTCGATTGCCTTGAGACAGTCGCCTGAATATAATCCGGTAGCCTTTATTGACGACAACCCTGAACTGCATCGTCAATCTATCAATGGCATTATTATTTCTTCACGGGCTGAATTAGGTCGCCTGATCAAGAAAAATAACGTCACCGAGGTGCTGCTGGCGACCCCATCCTTGTCTCGCGAGCAGCGCCGTGAAATTATCAATTATCTGGAGCCCTATCCGGTGCTTGTGCGAGCATTGCCAAGCGTGTCAGAGTTGGCGCAGGGCAAGGTGAAAATTAATGATTTATTAGAAATTAATTTAAGAGATTTATTAGGCAGGGAGCCAGTCAAACCAAATACTGAACTTCTCAGCTTAAGTATTTCTAAAAAAGTGGTCTTGGTGACTGGGGCTGGGGGCTCAATCGGCTCAGAGCTCTGCCGGCAGATAGTGCGTCAAAAGCCCAAAAAATTAATCCTTTTTGATATTAGCGAGTCTTCTCTTTATCTAATTGAGCAAGAACTGGTCGGTCTTAGTATCCCCGGTATAGAAGTTTTTGCAGTGATTGGATCAGTTGCAGACAAAACGAGAATGAGCTCTATTTTTAAGGCTTATGGCGTGCAAACAGTCTACCATGCCGCGGCCTATAAGCACGTGACACTTGTTGAATCAAATGCATCACAAGGAGTCCTAAATAATTCACTGGGCACAACGGTAGCGGCGCAGGCCGCAGCCTCTTCAAATGTTGAGACTTTTGTATTAATATCAACTGACAAAGCAGTGAGGCCGACCAGCGTTATGGGGGCGAGTAAGCGTATTGCTGAGTTGGCCTTACAAGCTCTTAATCAAGAGTATCCTGGCACCCGCTTTACGATGGTGCGTTTTGGTAATGTACTTGACTCAAGCGGTTCGGTAATACCCTTGTTTAAAAAACAGATTAAGGCGGGCGGCCCAGTAACCGTTACCCATATCGATGTCGTGCGTTATTTTATGACTATACCAGAAGCAGTAGAGTTGGTTATTCAGGCGGGCGCGATGGCCGAGGGGGGAGAGGTATTTGTGTTGGACATGGGAGAGCCTATTCGGATTTATGATTTAGCGATTAAAATGATTCAGCTAAGTGGCTTAGTGGTGCGTGACAAGGATAATACTGAAGGGGATATAGAGATTCAATATACCGGATTAAAGCCTGGCGAAAAGCTCTATGAAGAGCTTTTGGTTGATGGCAGCTTTATCACTACTGATAACCAATTGATTATGCGCGCCGAGGAAGAAATGATAAATTGGGATAAATTAGAGCCAATTCTAGATCAAATCAAAGAGGCCGCAATAGATTCGGAGACGGACAAAATGTTCGAGCTAATTAAACAGCTTGTGCCACAATTTAATCATAGCTGACACGACTGATGGGATGGTCTTCCTAATAAACAAAAAGGTGCTATCCTCTCAAATTCCGATGACTCGTTTGGGGTCTGTAGATGAAATAGCTCAATCTGTATTGTTCCTTGAATGAAGTATAGTCTTAAATTATCTACGCAATTTAAAAAATGATCTCAATATTTCCTGACATTGTTTTTCTAGCACCCCGCCAGTGATGATAGCACGATGATTAAATTGGCTATCATTAGTTAAGTCTACGAGCGAGCCACAGAACCCATTTTTTGTGTTTTTAGCACCGAAAACAATACGTTCAATACGAGCGTGCATCAATGCCCCTAAGCACATTAAGCATGGCTCAAGTGTGACATATAAAGTGGCGCCAACTAATCTATAGTTTTTTTCTTTTTTCCCAGCTTTTCTTATTGCTAGGATTTCAGCGTGTGCAGTTGGGTCATTTGTTGAAATAGGTTGATTATGGGCTTGAGCAATGAGCTGTCCATTTCTCACAATAACTGCGCCAACTGGAATTTCATCTTCACTCTTTGCGGCTCTAGACTCATTGATAGCAATTTGCATCCATTTTTCGTCAGCATTCATAGGTTAATTTTAGCAAAGTAATTATAGTTCTAATAAAGACATATTGTTTAAAGCCAATTTCCTGAATATGCTAACTTGACAGCGATAATAAACATAAGTAATGCTATTGAGCCGTCAAGTATTCGCCAAGCAGAAGGGCGTTTCATTATTGGTGCTAATAATTTAGCGCCATAAGAGAGACTAAAGAAAAAAACAAAACTAGCTATTGAAGCGCCTATTACGTAAGCCAGCTTGGTATCACCAGAAAATTGTTGTGATACTGAACCAATAAGAACCACAGTATCCAGATAAACATGAGGATTAGCAAAAGTTACAACTACTAAAAAAGATAAAGTTGAAGCCAATCCGTTTGCTGAAGAATTTTCAGCAATGAGAGCGGACTTTCCGGTAACTGCATCTCTAAGTCTCAACAATCCATAGCCTGCAAGCCAAATTGCAGAAATACCAAATAACCAGTCTGACACTAGATCAATGTAGTTTAGGAATATTGATATTCCAGCTACTCCAATAATAATTAATAAAGCATCTGAAAGTGCGCAAAATAGGGCGACAATAAAAACATGACGACCTATAAGTCCTTGTCTAAGGACAAATGAGTTTTGAGCTCCAATAGCTAAAATTAATGAAAATCCAAGAATAAAGCCTGTTAAAAAAGCGTAAATCATATGCTAATTGTGTTTACTCCCAGTTAATAGTTGCATTTTTGAGACAGCTACTTCTATTGACTTATAGAGTATCAAATTTTACTTTGACACAACTAAGCTTTATTATCTTATTAGAAACTTATTATTTAAAATTAGCCCCATAAAAAAACCAAAAATAACACCTATAGTATTTGCGAAAAAATCCAACCATTCCCCATAACGATTCACATATGGTTGAATCATTTCAATAACGCCTCCAAAAATTATAAACAAACAAATATATAAAACCCATTTATTTGGTTTTTTTAATCCTGAAGGTAGTGCCAGAAAAAAATAAGCAACTAAATGATAAGTCTTATCATTTCCTTGAAATTCTGGCAGTTTTGGAAGAGGGAAGAGAGATAAAAAAGCAATTACCAGTAATAGGAAAATAGTTATCGGTTTCCAGTATTGTTGAATTGATTTTATAATCGGCAAGAGATTTCTTTACTCCCACTCAATTGTTGCTGGTGGTTTTCCTGAAATATCATATACCACCCTAGAGACTCGTGAAATTTCATTCATGATACGATTAGAAACATGGTCTAAGAAGTCATATGGCAGTCTTGCCCAGCGCGCTGTCATAAAATCCACAGTTTCAACAGCACGAAGCGCAATAACAAAGTCATACCTTCTTTCATCTCCAGTAACTCCTACTGACTTAACTGGAAGGAAAACAGCAAACGCCTGATCAACTTTATCATATAGTCCTTGCTTATTAAGCTCTTCCATAAAAATATGATCTGCTTGTCTTAAGATTTCAGCGTACTCTTTTTTAACCTCGCCTAAAATTCTAACACCAAGTCCTGGTCCAGGGAAAGGGTGGCGATAGAGCATTTTTTTCGGAAGGCCAAGTTTTACTCCAATTTCTCTTACTTCGTCTTTAAATAACTCTTTTAGTGGCTCCACAAGTTCGAACTGCATATTATCTGGAAGTCCGCCAACATTATGATGAGATTTTATAACTTTCGCTTTACCGGAAGCAGCACCAGCTGACTCAATAACATCAGGATAGATGGTTCCTTGTGCAAGGAAGCTAATGTCTTTTATTTTTTTGGCTTTTTTATCAAATATTTCAATAAAAGCTTTGCCTATTATTTTTCTCTTTAATTCAGGATCACTTTCATCTGAAAGTTGATCATAAAAGTACTCTTGAGCATCGGCCCGTATAACTTTAACACCAAGGTTTTGCGAGAAAGTCTTCATTACCTCGTCACCCTCGTTGTGCCTTAATAAGCCGTTATCTACAAAAACACAGGTTAGTTGATCACCAATAGATTTGTAAAGAAGCATTGCTACAACTGAGGAATCAACACCGCCTGATAGTCCTAAAAGTACTTTCTTGTTACCAACTTGATTCTTTATATTGGTTAATAAATCTTCAATAATATTATCAGTAGTCCAGTTTTTATCGCATTTACAGATGTCTGTAACAAATCTTTCTAGTATTTGAACCCCTTTTTTTGTGTGTGTTACTTCTGGATGAAATTGGAGTCCATAGTAGTTCTTCTCACTATTTGCAAAGCCAGCAATAGGGCAATTATCAGTTGATGCAATCAATTCAAAATCTTTTGGTAGTTTTGTAACTTCTATTCCATGACTCATCCATACATCTAATAAGCCATGACCCTGTGAATTAATTTCATCATTAATATTAGTTAAAAGGTTTGAGTGATTTCTAGCCCTAATTTGAGCGAACCCAAATTCAGCTTTTTTAGAGCTTTTGGCTTCGCCTCCAAGCTGAATGGCCATAGTTTGCATACCATAACAAATTCCTAGGATTGGTATACCTAGGTCAAATACAATATTTGGAGCTCTGGCTGAGTTAATTTCACTGACTGTGTCAGGCCCGCCAGAGAGAATAATGCCACTAGGGTTAAAATTTTCAATAAAATGAGGGTTAACATCGTATGGAACTAATTCGCAATAAACGCCAATTTCTCTTACTCGTCTCGCAATGAGTTGAGTATATTGTGAACCAAAATCAAGTACTAAGATTTTATTATGATGGATGTTTGACATAAAAAATGTGTTTTGAAAAAATCAACTATTAATTATTTATATTTTAATGAAAATAAGAGATCGCTACATTGCTAAAACACTTTTTACCTACACATTAGTTGTGCTTGTAGTTTGGCTAAGTCTTTATAGCTTTTTTAACCTTTTAGCAGAGCTAAATAGCGTTGGAGACGGAGGGTATACAATCCTATCGGCATTTAAGTATATTGTCCTTCAATTGCCTGAAGTCGCCTACAACCAAGCGTCACCAGTGATATTATTGGGCTGTATTTTGGGAATGGGACATTTGGCAACAACAAGCCAGCTTCTTATTTTTCGCGCATCTGGGGCTTCTATATTAAAAATTTCAATATTAACTTTAAAAAATGCACTTATTTTTGTACTTGTATTAATTGCCATAGGCGAATTTTTAGCTCCAATTTCGAGTAATTTTGCTAAAAGTGGCCGCCTTATTGCCATGGGAGGTAATATTGCATCGTTTAATCAAGATGGCTTCTGGATTAGAGACGGTGATAATTTTATTAATGTTAATAAAAATATTGATGGCCAGTTATTTAGTGGGATTACAATTATTGAAGTTAACTCATCAAATAAGATTGAAAGAGTTATTAAATCAGATAGTGCTATTTTTGATGGAAACTCTTTAAATATGAAATGCCTAAAAGAGGGTGATGACTGCAGCAGTAGCAAAATTTTTTCTATTGATGACTCAAGTATTTTTGATAAGATTTCTTTAAAAGAGCGCAATTCTTATAATAAAACAGTTTCATTTGATCAAGATTTGATTTCTAGTTTAGAAAAGAACCCCAAGGATCTCCGAACTTGGACTCTTATCAAGAAAATTCAATTTTTATCAGTCAATAAATTACGCTTAGGAGTTTTTGAGGTGGAGTTATATAAAAGGCTCGTAAGGCCGTTAACTCTTATTGCAATGATATTAGTGGCAATGCTATTTATTTTTGGCTCTACAAGAGATGCCACGTTGGGGAGAAAGATATTTTTAGGAGTTGCTCTTGGCCTGTCATTTGAATTACTTTCTCGTATTGGAGGCGCATTAGCATTAAGTTTTAATTTTAGCCCTTTTTTTAGCTCTGTTTTACCCACTGTTATCGTTATAGTTGTTTCAATTACTTTGTTAATAAAAAAATCAATAAGTTAACCAGATGAATCAAGTAGACTCAACAACCTCAAAACAAAAGCTTAAAATTCCTAATCGATTCGATGTGATTTTACTAAATGATGACTACACTTCGATGGAGTTCGTAGTAGAAGTATTAAAGAGATTCTTTCACAAAGAGTTTTTAGCTGCTGAAGCAATTATGCTTAAAATTCATATTGATGGAGAGGCGGTGTGTGGAACATATTCATATGATGTTGCTCAGACCAAAGTTTCTCAGGTAATCGAATACTCCCGCAAAAATGATCAGCCTCTGATGTCTGTATTAAGGGAAGTGAATTTATGATTATTTTTTTAAGGGCTAAATATGTTAATTAAATCTATCGAATCATTAAATGATGGTTTATATATTTTATGGACCGATAACAATTCAACTTGTTTTCCTTGGCTTTGGTTAAGGGACCATAGTGAGAGTCAATTAGATCTTCATCCGGACTCTAAGCAACGTCAAATTGATATTTTCAGCAATCCACCGAATAATTCCGTCGTTTCAGTATCGCTAGATAATAACTCAAAAAATATTTTAATTCAATGGACAGATGGACCTGAAAGTAGCCTTTCTTTTGAACTGCTTAAATCTTCTTCAGAGCCTATTTTCCCTGAGTCTAATTCAATGAATTCTTCGATTTTTTGGAATACACCAAGTGAAATCAAAAGCTTTCCTGAAATGACCTATGAAGAGGTGATGAGTGATGGAGGAATAAAAAAATGGTTGACTCATATTCAGAGTATTGGATTTGTTTTGGTAACTGAGACTCCAGCAACTCCAGAGGCAACAAAAGAAATTATGGAGAGAATGGCTTATATCAGAAACTCTATTTTTGGAGGGTTTTCTGTATGGGATAACAAGTTAGAGCATCCTGATGACACAGCTTTTACATCATTATCTATTGAGCCTCATACAGATGGAACCTATGTTCATGACGCGCCTGGGCTTCAAACATTACACTGCATAAAAAGAGACTCTATTGGTGGTGAAAATCAATTGGTTGACGGACTCGCAATTGCTGAAAAAATGCGGCACGAATATCCTGATGCTTTTAATATTCTTTGCAACGTTAATATTCCTGGGCGTTATATTAAGCCAGATACTTATTTAGAGTCGCATCGACCTTTATTTCGAGTCAATAAAAGTGGTGATGTAATTCAAGTTAGTTTTAATAATCATGATAGGGCGCCATTTAGGCTTGAAAATGATCAAATGATTAAATTTTATAATGCCTATAAAATTTTTCATAATCTAGCTAATGACTCAAATCGTCAATACGAGTTTATGCTGGATCCTGGAAAAGTATTAACGTTTGATAATTGGCGACTTCTTCATGCTCGCTCATCTTTGACAGGTTATCGCCAGCTTTGCGGGGGTTACCATAATCGTGAAGACTTTGAAAGCAGGCTAAGGGCAATCTAAATAATAAATTTATTAATTAAATTGAATTTTTTTTGATTCATATTATTTTTAGTGGTGTTAAAATTAAGTTCTAATTAAGTTCTAATTAAGTTATTAATATAAACAGAATTTTATGATTGAACAAGGGTTGCAGCAAGAAATTAATATGGTGATGACTGAGGCTAGAAATCGTCGCCTTGAGTTCGTTACTGTGGAGCATTTACTATTAGCTCTTCTTAATATGGACGAAGTTATTGCATTTCTTCGAGGTAAGCGTGTCAACATTGATGAGCTTCGTGCTGAACTTGATCAGTATATTGACTCACATACACCAATTATTTCTGAAGATGCAGAAATAGATATTGTTCCAACTGTTGGCTTTCAAAGAGTCCTCCAGAGGAGTGTTTATCAGGCGCAGTCAGCACAAAAAAATTCTGTTAATGCAATGAATGTTTTTGTCAGTATTTTTTCTGAAAAAGAATCTCATGCTGTTTATATGCTGAAATTAAATAACATTTCCAGGTTGGATGTTATGGAAGGGATTTCTTCCCATCTAGCTAACAATCCAGTTGAAGAAACAAAAAAAGTTGAAGGTGATAAGCAAGCTAAGCCGTCTTCTCTTGAATCTTTTACTACTAATTTATGTGAAAAAGCTAGACTTGGTGAAATTGACCCTCTTCTTGGGAGAGAGGAGGAGGTTCTTAGAACTGTACAAATTTTATCAAGACGTCGTAAAAATAACCCATTACTCGTTGGTCAAGCTGGAGTTGGTAAGACTGCGATTGCTCAAGGACTAGCGAAGAGGATAGTAGATGGGCAGGTTCCTGAAATTCTTAAGAATACAACGATATATTCTTTAGATGTTGGCGTTTTAATTGCTGGCACAAAGTATAGGGGTGATTTTGAAAAGCGTTTAAAGTCAGTACTTACAGATTTAGAGAAAGATAAAAATTCGGTTCTTTTTATTGATGAAATTCATACTTTGATTGGTGCAGGAAGCGTTTCTGGCGGCTCTTTGGACGCATCTAACCTCCTTAAGCCAGCTCTTGCAGATGGCTCACTTAAGTGTATAGGATCTACAACGTATGATGAATACCGCAAGATTTTTGAAAAAGACCATGCACTTACAAGGCGTTTTCAAAAAGTGGATATTGAGGAGCCTTCAGTTGAAGATACAATCAAAATTTTGCATGGACTTAAAAAATATTATCAATCACACCATAAGGTGAAATATTCAGCTGCAGCCTTGGTTTCAGCTGCAGAGTTAACGCATCGACATATAGGCGATAGACGCCTTCCAGATAAGGCTATTGATGTTATTGATGAGGTAGGCGCTCTGCAGCAAATACTACCTAAATCAAAGCGCAAAGTTAATATAGGAGTTCCTGACATCGAAAATATTGTTGCTAAGCTAGCCCGCATTCCGTCTCGCCAAGTTAATAGTGATGACAAGTCTTTACTTAAAAGTTTAGAGAGTGATCTTAAGCTAGGTGTATTTGGACAAGATGGTGCTGTTGAATCACTATCTACAGCAATAAAACTTTCTCGATCTGGCCTTTCTCCAGTCGAGCAACCTATGGGCTCATTTTTATTTGCTGGACCTACTGGTGTTGGTAAAACTGAAATTTGTAAGCAGCTTTCAAGAATTATGGGAGTTAAATTATTAAGATTTGATATGTCCGAGTATATGGAAAGGCATGCTATTTCTAAACTGATAGGGTCTCCCCCTGGTTACGTAGGGTATGACGAAGGAGGCTTGTTAACTGAAGCAGTAAATAGCAATCCTTATGCAGTTTTATTATTAGACGAGATAGAGAAGGCACATCCTGATATTTTTAATATCTTATTGCAAGTAATGGATCATGGAAAGCTTACTGATGCTAATGGCCGTGAAGTTGACTTTAGTAATGTAATACTTGTCATGACTTCAAATGTTGGAGCTCAAAGCGTTCAAAGAGCTTCCATAGGTTTTAATGAGCAAGATCACTCACTTGATTATGAAGGCGAACTTAAAAAGATATTTACACCAGAATTCAGAAATCGACTCTCAGAAATTATTTACTTTAACAAGCTTGATGAAGAAGTTGTCGTATTTGTCGTAAATAAGTTTCTGTTTGAGCTTGAAGACGTACTTGAAAAAAAGAATGTTTCATTGATTGTTTCTGATGCAGCTCGAAAATGGTTTGCTGAAAATGGCTATGATTCTATGATGGGCGCTCGTCCAATGATGAGATTAATTGAAAGAGAGGTGCGTAAACCACTTGCTGACGAGCTTCTTTTTGGAAAGTTAAGTTCTGGTGGAACGGTTAAAGTAGGCGTTAGTAAAGATAAGATTGCCTTAACAATAAGTTAATGAGAATTCTTATTAGTAACGATGATGGCTATCAAGCTAAGGGCATCAAGCAGCTTGCAAAATCGCTAAGTGAGATTGCTGAAGTGATTGTTGTTGCTCCAAGTGAAAATAAGTCTGCTGCAAGTAGTTCATTAACTCTTGGAAAGCCATTAAAGCCAATTCTAATTGAGAAAAATATTTATGCAATTGATGCAACTCCAACTGATTGTGTTCATTTGGCATTATGTGGCTTCATAAAGGAATCAATTGATTTAGTAGTGACCGGCATTAATTTTGGTGCAAACCTGGGTGATGATGTTATCTATTCTGGAACCGTTGCTGGTGCTATAGAAGGGCGTTTTTTAGGTCTTCCATCCATTGCAATGTCGTTAGCTAGTTGGGAGTGTAATCATTTCGAGACAGCAGGTGAAATTGCTAAGAGACTAGCAACTCAAATTGATAGATCGCAACTATCTTCCAATACCATTATTAATGTGAATGTTCCTGACATTCCTCTTAGTGAGATTAAAGGCATTAAGAGTACTCGTTTAGGCAATAGGCATAAATCTGAACCAAGTATAAAGGATAAGAAGGACCCATCCCTCTATTGGATTGGTGAAAATGGTAAGGAGGCTGATAATGGTGAGGGTACAGATTTTCACGCAATTTCCAATAACTTTGTCTCGGTTACTCCTCTTCAAATTGACTTAACAAAGTATTCCGAAGTAAAGCAAGTTGCTGATTGGCTAGAAAAGTTGAATTATTGATTCCAGGTATCGCGAAGTCCCACTGTTTTATTAAATACTAGTCCCTTAGACTCGCTATCTCTACAAAAGTAACCTTCTCGTTCAAACTGATATGCTATTTCAGCTTTAGCATTTAATAAATTTGGCTCTACATATCCATTTTTTATCTCAAGAGAGTTAGGGTTAATTGAAGATGATAGATCATCAAATCTAGCTGGATTTGAGTCTAAAAATAGGCGATCATATATTCTAAATTCAGCACTAATGGCTTTGCTGGATTCAACAAAATGAATAACACCTTTAACTTTTCTTCCATCTGATGGATTTTTGCCTAGGGTATCTGGGTCATAATTACAGTAGACAGTTTTTACATTGCCATCTTTGTCACTATCAAAATGAGTTGCTTTGACAATGTAAGAGTTTCTTAGGCGGACCTCTTTATTTATCGCTAGACGTTTGTATTTTTTGTTTGGAGCTATTTCTACAAAGTCCTCTTGGTCAATATACACTTCACGACTAAAGAAAATCTCCCTAGTTCCCATTTCATCATTTTGAGGATGTATTGGCGCTTTAAGGGATTCCAGTTTGCCTTCAGAATAGTTTTCAATTACTAATTTAACGGGGTTGATTATAGCCATTGAGCGAGGTGCGATAATATTCAGATCATCTCTAATTGATGATTCTAAAATTGAAATATCCGTTATGCTGTTAACTTTTGAAACTCCAATTTTCTCAGAGAAATTTCTTATTGAGGCTGCGGTATATCCTCTTCTACGAAGTCCTGAAATGGTTGGCATTCGAGGGTCGCTCCAACTGGTTACATGATTATTATCTAACAAGAGCTTTAATTTTCTTTTGGATGTTGTCGCATACTCTAGATTCAAGCGAGAAAATTCATATTGATGAGGCCGATTGGTAGTGTTAAACTCATCCAAATTTTCCAATGTCCAATCATAAATCCTTCGATTATCTTGAAATTCTAGGGTACATATAGAGTGAGTAACACCCTCAATAGCATCACCTAGGCAGTGGGCAAAGTCATACATTGGATAAATACACCAGTCATCATTTGTTTGATGGTGTGTTTCAAACCTTATCCGATATAGAGTTGGATCACGCATACACATAAAGCTTGAAGACATGTCAATTTTGGCTCTTAATACACATTCACCTTCTTTAAAACCACCAGCTTTCATTTTTTTAAAAAGAATTAAATTTTCTTTAGAATTTGTATTTCGATAAGGACTATTTTCCCCAGGTTCTTTGAGAGTTCCTCGGTACTTACGAGCTTCCTCTCCACTTAAAAAACACACATAAGCTAAATCTTTAGATATAAGCTCTTCAGCACATTTATAAAATTTATCAAAATAACTTGAGCTAAACTTAACTTCACCATCCCAACTAAACCCTAACCATTCGACATCTTTTTTAATGGAATTAACATATTCAATATCTTCTTTAGTTGGATTCGTGTCATCAAACCTTAAGTTGCAATATCCGTCATAATCTGCTGCAGTTCCAAAGTTAAGACAAATTGACTTTGCATGACCAATATGAAGGTATCCATTAGGTTCTGGCGGAAACCTAGTTTTAATAGCAACATGTTTGCCAGATGAAAGGTCTGCGTTTACAACATTTCGTATAAAGTTAGAAGTCTTTACTTCTTTATTTTGAGAATCCATTTATATTAGTTCTAAGGATAGTTTAAGCAATTAAATTATATCATTAAATGCTTAATTTAATATCTAGCGCTTTAAATAGAATGCCACTGTAAAATACTTTTTATGAAGATAGCTATAGTCAAACTCTCAGCATTAGGTGACATTGTCCATGCCATGGTAGTTTTGCAGTTTATTAAAAAATATAACCAAGCAATTGAGATTGATTGGGTAGTAGAGAAAGGAAATGAGGGGTTATTGGAATCTCATCCAGATATCAATAAAATTATTGTATTAAATACCAAAGATATTAAAAAGAAAAAATCACTTTACTTACTTTATATGGAATTAAAGAGGCTACGCAAGTATGGTCCTTATGATTTAGTAATAGACATGCAAAGCTTGCTTAAATCAGCAATTATTTCCCGACTGATTCCCTCAAGAGTAACTTTAGGATTTGAAAAGTCTTCATCTAGAGAAGGTTTAGCATCAATTTTTTACAGTAAAGTCTTTAAATTTTCTTATGACAATAATGTTATTGAACGTAATTTTGAGATTATAAAATTTGCTTTAGACTTTCCTTTTAAGTTAGAAGATCTTAGCAATAAGTTGCCTTTTTTGCATTCTGATCAAAAGCAATTAAATGCTCATCTTTCAAGTGTAAAGAAAAATATTTTATTAATACCTGGGGCATCTTTTTCATCAAAACGATACCCAGTTGAAAGGTTTGCGGAGTTAGTAAATCTCTTAAATGCTAATTATCTTGTTGTTTGGGGAAGCAAAGAGGAAGAGTTTTTAACTGATAAAATAAAAAATCTTTCACCACAGGTAAATATTTGTGAAAAACTATCAATAAAGGATTTAATATCTTTGATTTCTCAGGTTGATTTAGTAATAGGGCCAGATACCGGCCCAACTCATATGGCTTGGGCTTTAGATATACCATCAATAACACTTTTTGGCTCAACTCCTGGCTATAGAAATACATTTACTACAAAAATTAATCGAACTATTGAATCAAAATCAGAGGTAAATCCATACAAGATAGATAAAAATGATAATTCAATAAGAGATATAGATGTGAATGAGATTGTGCAAGTTGCTCAAGACTTATTAGATCAGTAGTTACTTTTTAATCAAGAATTTTTCGGACTGAATGATGAATAGATTCAAGAATATATTTTGCATTAGAATCGGCTTCATTAATTTCATGGCCACTTTTTACAAGAATAGTGTTGTAAATTCCAGCATTATTAGCTGCAATAATGTCAACTTCTTTGTCTCCTATCATCCATGAGTCTTGCATATTAATTTTATGTTTTATTTCTGCCTCAAGAAGCATTCCAGGCATGGGTTTTCTACATTTACATAAAGAATCTGGCCCATGAGGGCAATGAAAAACATCTAGAATTTCGATATCATTTTCCTTAAACTCCTCTAGCATCCAATTTGTCAAATTTTGAAAGTCTTTTTCTCTATATAAATTCCGCGCAATACCAGACTGATTTGTAACAATTACGATACTATAGTTGAGTTTTTTAAAATGTTGACATGCCTTAAAAATACCATCAATAAAATTAAAGTCACTTATTTTATATAAATAGTTGACCTCTTTATTAATCACACCATCACGATCAAGAAAAATTGCTTTTTTATTCAATAAATATTCCATTAAAATAAATTTATTAGTTCATTAGATTTTACATAGATTTATGATTTTTTATAACAGTCAAATAGACAGAATTTATCAGTATTTATTTATTGGTTCAATTTTTCTTCTTCCATTAACAGTTCTTGGTAACAACATTTTTATGTGGACAATTGTTTTGATTTGGCTATTTTCTGGTGATTATCTCAATAAAATTAAAGAAATAAAAGAAAATAAATTGGCATTAGCTTCAATCCTTTTTTTTAGTCTACATGTATTCGCGTTATTATGGACTGACAACTTTGGTTGGGGGGTTGAAATGACTAGAAAAATGCTACCATTCTTATTTGTATTGCCTATTTTTTTAACAATTTCAAAAAAAGAAAATATAAATTATTATGTGTACGCCTTTCTAATAGCTATTGGTATTTCAGAACTGCTTTCGTATATAGTATGGTTTGATCTAGTTGAGCCATTTGGTAATGCAACAATATTTGAGCCAACTCCAGTAATGGGACATATCTCTTATAATCCATTTTTAGCATTTGCAATTTATTTGACCTTAAATAAATTAATTTTTGAGAGGCCTATGTCATCAGGATTAAGGACTACTCTTACATTTTTTGCAATTTCAATGACTTTTAATATGTTTATTACTGGCGGAAGAGCTGGGCAAGTAATGTTTTTTGCTTCGTTAGCGGTCCTTACATTTCAGTTCTTTAGAGACTCTCAAATAAAAGCAACAATAATATCTGTAATCTTAATATTTATAATTGGATTTGGAGGTTACAGTTATTCACCTTTGTTTAAAATGAGAATACAACAAATTTCATATGATTTGGCAGTATTTACAACTAATCCCAACACTTCACTAGGTCATAGAATTATTTTTACAAAAAATACTCTGGAGATGATTCAATCTTCACCTTTCTTTGGAGTTGGCACGGGAGACTTTCCAGTTGAATATTCTAAGATTAATTCAGTAAACAGTCCAAAAGTAAAATCAACAGTTCAGCCACATAATATGTACTTGTATATCCAGGCGCAACTTGGACTACTTGGACTTTCTATCTTCTTATGGATATTTTATATTCAGTTTCAATTTGCAAGAGCATCAAAAGATCAATTTATACACCATGCTGGCGTAGCACTTCCATTTCTATTCTTGATTATTATGTTGAGTGACTCTTATCTTTTAGGTCACTTTACAAGCAACCTTTTTATACTGTTTAGTTCTTTTATCTATAGTAATAAATAATTAAGTG
>Ga0307995_1001298_pt1 | contig 15816 bp, 13 predicted proteins | sample EllFjometagen262_FD_203132 | JGI IMG/M metagenome (GOLD analysis project Ga0307995, IMG submission 203132) | Marine microbial communities from Ellis Fjord, Antarctic Ocean - #262 | ecosystem: Environmental > Aquatic > Marine > Unclassified | place: Southern Ocean | collected 2014-11-02
TTTCTGCAACTTTAATTTTTTGGGCAATTTCTTTAAATTTTGGAAAGTCTTTTTTTTCTTTTTCCCAATTTGGATATTTAATAAAATAACTATCTGGAACATTAAAAGGATGTTCTCCAATTGTCATATATGCAAGGTTTAATAGCCATTTAAATTTGTCAATAGGAAATTTTTTATAAATCTGTGAGTAAATTTCAATCGCTTTCTGAGATCCTTCTTTGTCAATATGATATGCTTCATCTTTTAATGGTAGAATACATGAATACTCATTGTGATTATTTTGACAGTTATTATATTCTCCAAGCCTGAGATAAGCAAGGGCTAGAAGTTCAATTAGTGGAAGGTTGCTTTTATTAATTAGATTTTCATATGCTAAGTTTTGTTTTTGTAATAAAGCCTCAATCTCGTTAATACAATTTTGATTTTCACCAGCCAACAACAGTTGTGTGCAGTATTTAAACCAATATTTTACTTTTTCATCTCTAGGAACTGTTTCAATTTGAGAATAGTATAGGTTTGCGAGTTTTTTGTTCCAATGGTAGTTATTTATGGGATCTCCAGAATCATTTAACTCTTGAAGCATATTGACCATCAGTAATGTTTCAGAGTCATTATTAGTGAAAATCGGACCAAAATCAGATTTTTTATTATTTTTTACTTGAGCTGAAGAATTTATAAAAAGTAATATATTGAATATTGTAAAAATTATTTTTTTTGGCATAAAAGTAACTTGACGATTTTATTCTTGAATTTTAAGAATGTAAAAAAGGAATTATTTTAATTTGTTAAATTATTATTTATTAAGCATTCGACAATGATCTAATTGCCTTAATAAAATAATCCAGTTCGGCTATTGTTGTAAAAACGTTAGGAGTTATCCTACATCCTTGAACATTTGCATAATCAATTGCTACAGTAAAAATTTTAAATTCCTTAAATAGTTTTTGAGCAAGTAATTCTGGCTTCATTTTAGAGATACCTACATTTCCAATTCCACAGCTTCTTGAACTTTCAAAAGGTGTATTAATTACAACATTAGGAACTTCTTTTAGAGCATCTTGCCAATAATTTTTCAGAAAACGTAACCTCTTTTCTTTTCTTTCAAGATTCATCCACTTCAGATATTCAATAGCGTCAACAATGGCAAGGTCCGTATGCACTGGATGGGTCCCAGTATGACTCAAACGTTTAATTTTATTTGGATTTTTTTCATGATCAGCCATTAAAGGCCATAGTTGTGAAATACTTTCATTTGCAACATATAAAAGACCTGCTCCCAGAGGCGTTGCAAGCCATTTATGTAAACTAGAACCGTAATAATCACAATCTAGATCATCAATCTTGAACTGAAAGTGTCCTATGCAATGCGCGCCATCTACAAGGACTTTTACTCCATATTTATGTGCCATTTGACATATTTTTTTAATGGGTAAAATATGGCCGGTTATATTAATCATATGGCTAACTAAAATAAGTTTCGTCGATGAATTAATTTTAGACTCGTATAAGGAAACTATTTCTTTGTCGTTTTTAGGATGATTAGGTACAGATATCTTTTGCAAAATAACACCATGACGTTCAGAAATTTGCTCAAACATGTCTTGCATAGCCCCATAATCTTGAAGTGCATAAACAGCCTGGTCACCTTTTTTCCAATTGAATCCACTAATAACAAGGTCTAAAGACTCCGTGGTATTTCTAGTGATAACTAGATTTTCACTATTACATCCAACAATTTCAGAAAGTTTAGATGTAATCTCATTTTTATCCTTAAAACGATTAGAACGCATATAAAATGATCCCTCTAAATTCACACGCTTTATATGTTTGATATGATTTTCTAGTGTGGGTTTTGGTATGATATTATAATATCCACTTTCTAAATTAATAAAATCAGGATTTAAGTCATAATGACTTCTTACTTTGGTCCAGAATTCATCATCACTATCTGTTTTTGAAAATGAAACTATTTCATTAGAGGAACTATTTAATGACGTTGCATTGGTGAATAGTGGGCTAAGCCCAATAAAGCCAAGATTTTTTATAAATTCTCTTTTTTTCATTTCATTAACTTTAAACAAAAGTTAATGATTTTCTAAGAATCAAAAAAATGAAACCCAACCAATAAGATGATTCAAAATATATAATTTGAGTGAAAAAGGGAGTTTGAATTTATTTTTTATTGTTAAAAAAACTCTGTAATTCAGGCTTATTAAAAATCATACTTTAAAAGTGAAGCCCGGACTCTTTTAAGTTTTTCAGTAGTTTCCATTATATTTATCTCTTTGTTAAAGGGCTCAACACTTATCGCTCCATTATATCCCCTTGAACTAATGAAATTTAGAAATTTTTTTAAATCGATTATTCCTGTATCACCGGGTAATTTACGTTCTTGATCTATTTGCATATCTGCACTACGACCAATCACAGCATCATTTATTTGCACGGATACAATATCTTTTGTTTTTAGAAAATCCATTTTATCTAAATCATCCCCAGCACAGTAGGTATGAAAACTATCTAGTAAGTAACCTACATTTTCTTTATCAATAGCATTAATTAATTCTCTTAATTCGAAGATAGTGTGTAAAAAAGAATATTTATCCCTTATCATTAGTGTTTTTGGCCCTACATATTCTAATCCTAGACGAATACCTTCTTTGCCTAAAACAGTTGCAACTTGCTGTAATCGTTTTTGGTGCTGATTAAAATTTTTATGATAAGTCAAGCTCTTGTGCGTAGGCATAATCCATGTAACAAAACTGGGGATATTAAAAGAAGAAAATATTTTAATGTTTTTTTGTAGAAATTTAAGCCCTTGCTGGAATATCTTCTCAGAAGAACGAAATTCAATGGGAAGTCCCCCCCCATCAAATTGAATTCCATGGCTTATCATTTTTTCGAGATAAGCTTTTTTTTCGTCGGGACTAAATGCAACAAGTTCATTTAAAATAGGGCTGACCGAAGAAAAATTGAACATAATCGCATAATCGAGAAGTTCTTGGGCGTTACACTGAAGTCCTATAGCTCCTGGATTCAAGGATGCTCTAAATGATTTTAGTGAATCTACAAATGGAACAGTATTCATTAAAAAAGGACTAATTCCAGCAAAGGAAGTGGTTTGAATAAACTGTCTTCGAGTTGACATATGGTCTCTATTAATTAATTTATGATTTACAATACTCAAATATAATAAATCTCTGAACCTAAAAAGATGATAGCTTAGCAAGAAACTTTATTGATATAATTTTTAAAATAAATGAGATTATATTTATAAAATCAAAGCTTTTTTTGTGTGATTAGTATCACCAATAAACTTAATGATGTTTTATATTTCGCCAATACTTAAAGAAAAATTGTTAAAACATTATGGGAGTTCTTTTTTTAGAGTGGTAATATCAAATTTTTAAATTTATGTCTATGAATTTACCAAAATTAACATTCTTCATGTTTTCTACTCTTTTCTTATTTAGTTGTGATGGATCAAATACTGATAAAAATGAAGTAATTTCTCAAGAACCATGTGAGGGTATTTATACAACCGCCAATATACTTACTGAAATAGATGAAAACATATATAATAACGATGAGTCTATTAATGCAAATAGTGAATATTCATGGTCATCCGACGAGACAAATAGAATTCTAAATGGGAACGGAATACCTAATCATGAAGTTGGTACATTTCCAAATCAAAACAACCCAAACACTATTAGTGAACAAAATGTAAATGAAACATTTACTCTTTGTCCGAGAATAATATCAGAAACAGGAATACAACTGGGCGGTCAAGCTGGAGCTATTGCTTTTGCGATAAATAGCGTGAAATTTGATCCAGGAACTGCAGGAAAGTGTAATGATAATGGTGTTTGTAGTTTAGCAAGAGGGCAAGGAAATTGGAGTATTGAAGCACTTGGACACGATACATTTGATTTTGGAGATGATATGAATCATGCGCATGTTCAGCCAACAGGTGAATATCACTACCATGGTATGCCTGAACTACTTATCGATTTTTTAGGAGATAATCAGGGAATGACTCTTGTTGGGTGGGCTTCAGATGGTTTTCCGGTTTATGCAAGATATGGTTATTCTGACCCAAATGATCTTAACAGTTTAGTGGTATCACTTCGGCCGAGTTACAGAATAAAAGTACAGCCAGATGAAAACCGTCCTGAAACTTTAACTTCCTTAATTGGCGGTCCAGGACAAACAACAATTAATCCAAATACTCCAATTTTGATGGGAGCATTTACACAAGACTTTGAATATATAGAAGGGTATGGTGATTTGGATGAATGCAATGGCAGAGTTGGAGTAACTCCTGAATTTCCTGAGGGAATTTATTACTATATGGTTACTGATGATTTTCCTTATTTTTCAAGGTGTTTAAAAGGAAAATTTTAATCATAAAGAGAGAAATTAGATAAGTTGTGGAAATTGAAATGTTTGGGTTTTCATAAACTATCAAACTTCTATCATAAATTTTAGAAAGAAAATCTGCTGGCAAGGCAATGTAAACTTATACACTATATGTTTTTTTTGTAATTTTATTAATTATGCTGTACATCTCTGAAATTTTTGGAATAACTTTTTCCTTGCTGTCTGTAATTTTAGGTGCTTTTGGAGCACACTTGTTGAAAAAAATTCTTCCAGAATCAGCATTACAATCTTTTGAAGTAGGAATTAGATATTTAATGTACCACGGACTTATATTATTAATATTACCTCTTTTATCATTAGAAGAGACACAATGGATTGAGGGGTTTTTTATACTTGGAACTTTTCTTTTTTCTTTTAGTATTTTCTTTCTTTCATTGCAATCTATTATAAATTTTAACTTAAAATGGTTGGGCCCTGTAACTCCGATTGGAGGAATTTTTTTGATTATTGCTTGGACTATCCTCTTATTTAAATACATCAATTTTTATATTAATTAACTGTATGCTAGATCATGATTTAAAATTTGTTTTTGGTGATTCTTATTCAGATGACTTTTTTTCTAATGGCGCTAAGTATAGAGAAACTTTAAATAAGGAAGGCATTCTAATCTTTAACTCATTTATTGGAACCGATGGATTAAAGGCTCTTCAAAATGAAGCAAAAGGGCTTAAAGAATATTCTTATAAAAGTTCCTCAAATTACAATGTTTATATCTCTGAACATGATCATTCTTTTACTAACAATAGTCCACGAAATAGAATTATGAGTACATCAAAAAAATGTATTCCTAATGATTTAATACCAAAAAAATCAATTCTTCAAAAAATATATGATTCTGCTGTAGTTAAATCTTTTTTTCTAGATCTTTTAAATAAAGAGAAATTACATCCATATCAAGATCCTCTTTCTAGTATAAACATAAATTATTATGATGAAGGAGATGCTTTAGGTTGGCACTTTGATAATTCAGACTATACTATAACATTATTAGTTAAAAATTGTGTTCAAGGAGGAATATATGAGTTTTTTAATGATATGAGATATAAAGAAGGTGATGAAGACTATGATTTTGTGGAAAAAATATTAGATGAAAAAGTTAAAGGGACAAAAGTAGATAGTCTTGAAGGTGATTTAATGATTTTTAAAGGTAATAAATCAATACATCAGGTTACTACAATTGAAAAAGGAGAGAGAATATTAGTAACCTTTAATTATAATGAAACTAAAGGAGTATCTCTATCAGAACAGTCTAGAATGACTTTTTTTGGTAGAATTAAATAAAAAATACTAATCATCTTTATTGTGATACAAAAGTGAATCTAAATATTTCCTCCCTAAATATTTCCCGTCTTTTATCACAGCATTAATACTCAAAGTGTTCTCAATGTTTTCAAGTGGATTATTGTCTAAAATAACAAGATCTGCAATATATCCTATTTTTATTTTACCCAGGGAATCATTCATATTGAAATATTTCGCAGGATTGATAGTAGCAGATTGAATTACTTCTCTGCTGGAGAGACCTGAATTATTTAATTCTATTAGTTCTTGGTGCAAACTTAATCCTGGAAGCAAATACCCAATTGGAACATCAGTTCCTGCCATAAATTTAATTCCATTTAGATTCATATATTTTACCATTATTTGTGTCCAATCACTATAATTTTTTAAATCTAAATTTAAATTCCTAGGAATTTCTTTAATCTCACTGATCCATTCTTCTTTTTTATTTTTTGGAAGCATCTCAAAATAAGAAGTATAAGATGAGTCTTTGTACTTTTGATAAACATAGTTTTTATAAAGTCTTAGAGTGGGTATTTGCCATGTCTTATTTTTAGCTAAAACCGAAACAACCTCTTTTATTTTACTAGAATCCAAGCTATAAATCGATTTAAAACGCTGTTTTTCATGCAATGTTCTTCTCAATTGAGATCCTTTTATTTGTGTTTTATTTTCTAATATTTCTTTACGCTCTTTTAAAAACCTTTCGGAGTGAGTACTCATCGAGAGTTCTATGTTTCTTAAATGTTCAATACTATTTAATCCTAGATTAGAGGCATCTATTACACTCATGCTCAATGGAATATGTCCAGTTAGTTTTAAATTATTTACTTTAGCAATTTCAGCAATAGCCTCAAATTGAGCAGGACTTAACATTTCATATGCTTTTAGAAAATCTACATTCTTGTCAATTAACATTTGAACTTGTTTTTTTAAGTCTATCACATTGGCAGTTCTAATTGAAAGTTCAGGATAGTTTGGACTACTGCCATCGTAAACATTATAATTGCCATCTACTAAAGGACCTGCAATTTTTACTCGAGGTGTTGTTTTTGGGTTTTCAAGTGATTTTTGTTTAAAGGAGTTAACAAAATCGATCTCTCCACCGGTATCTCTTAGGCTAGTTACGCCATGTGCTAAAAATAAATCTGGCATCGCATTCGCTAGATCAGTTTCATAAGCAAAATGAATATGAGCATCCCATAAACCAGGCATAATATATTTTTCATATCCATCATAAATAATATTTTTTTGAGATACTTTAACTTGATTGGTTTTAAATTGGTTTATTATTTTATTTTCACTTATGACCAAAGTCATCTGATTTTCAACCTCCTCAATTGGGTGAATAATACTAATGTTTTCAATCAAATATGAGTTTTCGAAGTATATCCCATCATTTGAACATGCAGTAATTAATATAATCACCGTAGACAGAAAACAGCACTTAAACATTAATACCCAGCGAGATTCTTCCTCATAAACTAATTGATAAATAGTTTTCCAATCCATGACGTAAACATCCTAGGTTTTTATTACTGGGTAAAGTAGATATATGCAAAGACTCCAGTAGCGATCCAAAGTGCACCAGCAATTAATAATTTTTGTGTTTTTGTTAAACTATTCATAATCTAAAGGTAAGGTAAAATAAATCTTTTATGTCATCACTATAACTCACCTCCCTAAAATCAAAATGCTTTTAACAACAATTATTTTAATTTCGCATGAGAAACGATTGCCAAAGAGCCGAATACTTTTACCAAAAGGTGACTTTATTAATAATAAAGATTCTGAATTCACACCCTTCAAAGTGGAGAGTTTTCTTTTAAACGTTGGCATATCCTCCTATTTAATTTAAGGATTTTTGATTCTGTAAGAATATCTCTAAATTGAAGATAATTAGACTTAAATAATTTTAAAATGAACTCAAAAATATTATTTGCTTTATTTATTGTTAATTTCTTCGCTTTTTTCAGTTGCAATAATGATCCTATCTGCGATACTGTTATCCAAAATGGAACTATATATGACGGTTCTGGACTTCCCTCTTATATAGGTTCACTTGCAATGAAAGGAGATAAAATTATCTATGTTGGTCCTCCAAAAAAATTTAATTCCAAAAACAAAATAGATGCTACTGGAAAAGCAGTGTCGCCCGGCTTTATAAATATGTTAAGTTGGGGATATACTTCTTTACTAAAAGATGGTCGATCTTTAAGTGATCTTAAACAAGGAGTAACTTTAGAAATTTTTGGAGAAGGAACTTCTGCTGGTCCTAATGGACATCCTGATAGTTTAGATTATACTTCTTTTGGTGAGGCTATGGAAAAATTAATCAAAAATAAAGTTTCTCCTAATATTGCTTCTTTTCTAGGTGCAGCTACTGTTCGGATTCAACATATTGGATATGTTAATAGAAAAGCAAGTGTTTCAGAAATTAATGAGATGCAAAAAACCGTTAAAATAGCAATGGAAGAAGGTGCTATGGGAATTGGTTCTTCTTTGATTTATGCCCCTGGAGATTATGCAGACACTGAAGAGCTCATTGCCTTAAATAAAATAGTTTCTGAATATAATGGTATGTATATCTCTCATATGCGAAATGAAGATAATCGTGTAATAGAAGCACTGGAAGAATTAATTACAATTGCCAGAGAAGCTGAGCTACCAGCAGAAATTTATCACTTAAAAGCTTCACGAAGACCGAATTGGCACCTTTTAGACACAATTATTGAACGTGTTGAAAACGCTCAAAAAGAGGGCTTAAAGATTACAGCAGACATGTATACTTATCCTGCCAGCTCAACCGGATTAACAGGTGTAATACCCACTTGGGTTCAAGAGGGAGGTCATAATGCTTGGATCAATCGTATGAAAGAACCAAAAGTTCGAATGAGATTACTTAAAGAAATCCGGGAAGAACTCAGTCAACAGCCTCCAGAGGGAATACTTATGGTTGGATTTAAAAACCCATCAATGGCAGATAAGTATCAAGGAAAAACTATTGCTGAAGCTTCTGAAATGAGAAAACAAAGTCCTGAAGAAACAATAATAGATATGATTATTGAAGATGATAGTCGAATTCAGTGTATCTATTTTAGTATGAGTGATGAAAACATTAAGAAAAAAATTAAGCTTCCATGGGTTTCGTTTTGTTCTGATGCTGGCTCTTATTCTGATCCAAAAGAAGGATTTAGAACGCATCCAAGAGCATATGGAAGTTTTATTAGGGTTCTTGGTAAATTTTCAAGAGACGAAAATCTTTTATCCCTTGAAGAAGCAATTCGAAAATTGAGTGGACTTCCTGCTAGTAATTTAGGACTAAAAGATAGAGGTTTATTAAAAGAAAATTATTTTGGTGATGTAGTTATATTTGATCCGAATACAGTTGGTGATAATGCTACGTTTGAAAATCCATTACAATATGCAAATGGTATTGAATATGTGTGGGTTAACGGATCTGCTGTAATCAAAAACGGAAAGCATACGAATTCTTTCCCAGGACGATTTGTAAAAGGACCTGGGGCACTAAAAAACAATGCTGATTAATAATATCCAACAACAGCAGAAAATTATCTCATAAAATTTAGTTGTGATTTTTAAGTTTGAATTATGAATAATACTACTAAAAGATTAAGAGAACTTAAAAACCGGCTTAAAATAACGTAGGGGTCAACATATAAATAATACCTTAAGTTTTAGCGAAGCCTTTTTTTATTTAAAAACAAAGCGAAAAAATCGTTGTACTTTTAACAAATAATTTTTCTCCTTCTAGTTTTACAAATGGCAAAATTACCGAAAAAGTATCAATTCATAGACTTATCTGATTACGGACGTAAACCTGGGCATTGGATTGCCAGCAAACTTCAGTACACCGATTTAACAGCTATTGATGTAACTACGATGTTTATTATAACCGGACTTATAGCAATTGGATTCTTGTTAAATGGATACTTGATTACCTCTGCTTTTTTTATAATATTAAAATCCATTTTAGATGCTGCAGACGGAGAATTATCGCGGCTAAAAAAAAATCCTTCGTATGTTGGACGTTATTATGATTCAATAGCAGATTTAGTACTTAACTTTTTTTTTCTATTAACCTTTTGGTATATCACTGATATTTCCATAATTTTTATGATAATCGCTTTTTTGGGGATCCAACTTCAAGGGACTCTTTATAACTTCTATTATGTGATTTTACGAAATTCCGTAGAAGGTGATACTACCAGTCGGGTTATTGAAAATACCAAACCAAAAGCCTTAAAAGGCGAAAGTCAGTCCAGAGTAAATCTATTTTATAAAATTTACAATATTTTATATATATGTTTTGACAAGAGTATGTATTACATGGATGAAAACGCAAAGTTCAGCCAACCGTTTCCAAAGTGGTTTATGACGCTAATTTCTTTGTATGGACTCGGATTTCAATTATTACTTATGGCACTTATGTTGGTACTTAAACTCCAAAGCTTTGTTATCCCATTTTTTATTGGGTATTCAATTTTAATAATCCTATTTATTTCTATTAGGAAACTAATTCTTAAGTCCTAATTCAAACTTGAGATAATTATGTTAGATATAATTTTTCTTGTTCAAGTATTATGTCAAAAAGAACTCAAAGAAGTAATGTTAAACAAATGATATAGCACTAAACTTTTCTGAATTTAGATCAAAATAAAAATTACGCTTTCACGAGTAAATTAGCCCTTCTAATAAAGCTTAAGGGGTTTTCCTATTATCTTGTGATATCTCTTTTAAAACATCTTCTGTGTAAGCTAAAATCACTAAACCTTCGGCATCTAAAAGTGTATCTTCTTTTGTTAAGTTAGCTATTTCCTGAGTCACTACTATATTCCTCTTAAGTTGACCTAGAAGTAACTCTCTTTTCACATCTTCTATTATTTCTTCTTTACTTTTATTTGAGTTAAGTATATCAATTAAGTTATCGAAGTGTTCGGCTTCCCTATCAAGTCGATTACTAAGCGCTTTTAATCTTTTAGTTGTTTTATTCATATTTCAAATATATAACCTTTTGGTTATTTACCTATCTCAGCAATACATTTGCAAAAGAAAAATAGATTTAATTTTAGGCTTTTTTAATTAAGTTTTTTTTTAAGATTAATGGAAAGAGTGGTAAGGTTTTCTATGTAAAAAAAGGTTAATTCTGAAAAACTCAGTGACATTCACTTTTATTAATTAACCGACGGCAGTTGGGTTATTTTTAATGGCCGATGGATTTTCTCCACTTATTTTCTTAAACGTCCGATTGAAATACGATAAACTTTCAAAGCCACACCCATAGCAAGCCTCGCTAACATTCTTTCCTGCAAGGAGTAGGAGTTTGGCCTGTGATATTCGATATTGGTTTAAAAAGGACGTAAAGGTGTTTCCACTGTGTTTTTTAAAGTATCTACAAAAAGCTTCTTTGCTGAGATTAACCAATTGCGCCACTTCTTCAACCTTAATTTTTCGGATGTAGTGTTCGTCAATAAAAGAATAAACCTTTTGTAAGCGTTGCTGCTGCTTTTTATCTAAGGTTTTATATACTGGTTGTTTATGTAAAAGTTCAATCTCTTCAGACGAAGCAAGCGTTTTTAAGATTTGAATAACCGCAATGAATTGATCAAAAGTACTCAGCAAATGGAGCTTTTTTATTTGCTCTCCAACAATCTTTTTTGTTTTTCCATGAAAGGCAATCCCGTTTTGTGATTGTACAAATAAGGTGTAAATTTCCGAAAGCTCTTGAACCTTTTTAAAAACCTGTTCTTTAAATGGTGGGCTTATATGCAAAACCTCTTTTCTGTATGCAGTCTTGATTCCATAATCAAAATTCAAATGTGGAATGTTTGACCCAATTAACACTAGGTCACTTTGTTGGTAATTGGAGCGATGTTTTCCAACATGTCGAATACCATCTGCCCCTTCGATATAGACGAGTTCATATTCTGGATGAAAATGCCAAAAAAACAAGTCATTTAGTTTTGGATCGTGAAGTAACCGGAAGGAACTCTTGTTGTCGGTCTGAATGTTTTCGAGTTGAATTTTCATTAAATTGTTATTTATAGCGCTTTATTTGTCTTATATTATCAATATAGTTCAAATTACAATCAATATCAAGGTTGTAGCCTTGTTTTTATACCTATAGATTTGAATTATCTATTTCAAAATTAAATTAAAAGGAAAAGTATGAAGAAAGAAGTGAAAGCAACAATGGCCAATAAAGCCCATGAAGAAATCCCGGGAAATCCATCTGTTTCTTCCAGTAGTGATCAAAAGCTTAACGACCGTTCAAACAGGAAGTCTTTAAGGGTTCTTTCAGAAGAAGACTGGAAGTTTTGGATGCATAACGGGTATATAGTAATAAAAAACGCAATTCCTAAAGAACAAGCAAAGGCTACTGCAAACTTTATATGGGAATTTGATGAGAAAAACCCAAACGACACTTCGACCTGGTATGCGAAACCTCGTGCTAAAATGAAAATGAAAGAATTAGAAGGAACGGGAATGGTTGAGGCTTACAACCACCAAACCCTTTGGAACAACCGTCAGATGCAAAAAGTATACGATGCCTTTGTAGATGTGTGGGGTACCAAAAAATTATGGGTAACTATTGATCGTGTAAACTTGAATTTTCCACAACGACCCGGAGAAGAAAAAGAGGGCTTCATTCATTGGGATTACGATCCAGAAACTAGACCCCAAAACGTACAGGGTGTTATCGCACTTGCCGATCAAATGGACGAAAGTATGGGAGGGTTTCAATGTATTCCGTGGTTGTACCGAAATTATGATACTTGGAAATTAACCCAGCCCGAAGACAGAAATCGTTTTCAGCCCAATCTAGATTCCTTGCTAGACAAGCTTGTAAAAGTGGTAATGGAAGCTGGAGATTTACTAATTTTTAATAGTACAGAACCCCACGGAATCCGGCCCAACCGATCAGGGAAAAAAGTCAGAATTGCACAGTATATTTCGATGATGCCCGCTGAAGAAGAGAATCAAGAACTCAAAGATTGGAGGATAAATTCTTGGAAAAATAGAGTCGCACCAGTAGGCTATGCCTTTCCTGGTGATCCAAGAAACTGGGAACAGGAAAAATACAAAACGGCTGAATTATCCAAATTAGGCAAAAAACTATTAGGACTAAACAACTGGTAAAAGAAAAAAAAGAACGAAATAAAGGCGTATAACATGCTAACATCAATGAGTTTATTAGACATTTTCATCATACTAACCTATTTTGGAATTATTCTGTGGATAGCCCAATGGGCTTCAAAAAATAAAAGTGAGTCTAAGGGGGCAGTTGATTATTTTTTAGCTGGCAAAAACTCAGGTTGGATGGTGATCGGAGCATCTCTTTTTGCCTCAAACATTGGATCAGAAATTATTCTGGGAGTTTCGGGTGCAGGAGCTCGAGGTAATATGCCCATGGCAAATTTTGAAATAATAGCATCCTTAGTATTGATAATATTGGGTTGGGTTTTCGTTCCTTTTTATTTACGAACAGGCGTATTTACCATGCCTGAATTTTTAGAGAAAAGGTATTCTGTAGCGTGTCGTAATTACCTTTCAGTAATTTCTATTTTGGCTTACGTAATCACCAAGATTTCTTTAATCATTTTTGCAGGTGCGTTGGTGTTCGAAACCATTGGAGTTTCTTTTTGGATCGGTGCTATCATTACTGTTGTGGCAACTGGATTTTATACTGTTTTAGGAGGATTAAAAGCGGTGATTTACACTGATATGGTTCAAGCGTTTATTTTACTCATTGGAAGTCTGTGTGTTACAGGATATGGACTTTATTATCTTGGAGGATGGGATAATTTATTAACCATACTTACTGAAGCTTCGTCAGTAAACGGGAACCCACCACGAGAACAGTTTTTTAATCTGTGGCGACCGATGGCTGACACGGAATATCCATGGACAGGAATGCTATTTGGAGCACCTATTTTAGGGGTTTGGTATTGGTGTACGGATCAGTACATTGTTCAGCGAGTGCTTTCTTCTAAAGATGAAAATAATGCTAGAAAAGGAGCCTTGTTTGCAGGATATTTAAAATTACTACCTGTATTTATCTTTTTTATTCCGGGTGTAATTGCTTATGCTCTTTTACAAGAAGGAGTAATTGATTTTTCACTTGATAATGCAGATCAGGCACTACCAGCTATGATCAATCAATTTCTTCCTACGGGTTTAAAGGGCCTTGCGATAGCAGGATTGTTAGCTGCTTTAATGAGCTCGCTATCTTCAGCATTTAATTCTAGCTCAACACTCTTAACAATCGATTTCTATTTGAAATATAAGCCAAAAGCATCTCAAAAAGATCTAGTTCGTTTTGGTCAATTTGCTACCATTGTTTTAGTAATAGTTAGTTTGGGCTGGATACCCTTTATGAAATCATTAATGGGCGGTGGGATTTTTCACTATCTACAAAGTGTTCAGGCTTATATTTCTCCTCCAATTGCTGCTGTTTTTCTTTTTGGATTATTTTATAAATGGATAAATGCAAAAGGTGCAATTATATCGTTGTGGTTAGGTTTTATTGTTGGAGTTTTCAGATTGGTAACAGAGTTTCTTTCTAATGAAGAAACTATAGTTGTTGCACAAGATTCCCTTTTGGGACTTTTTATAGGCATAAACTTTTTGCACTTTGCTTTATTTTTATTCCTCTTCTGTGGTTCAATTTTAATGCTTGTTAGTAAATTGACAACTCCTCAGCCATTAGAAAAACTAGAATTGGTTACTTTTAAATCAAGGAACCTTAGACCAAAATTCATATGGTCAACAGACATGACCTTAACAATTGTGCTAATCGGACTTGTATTGATGCTTTGGACGTTGTTTAGCACATGGGGAATTGCACATTAGAAAACAATATAGAGAATGGATTTAGAATTAAAAGAGAAGACGGTTTTTATAACAGGATCTACAGCTGGAATTGGTTTTGCAACCGCTAAAGCATTACTGAGCGAAGGGGCCATCGTCATCATTAATGGTAGAACTTCTACATCAGTAGAGGCAGCGATTAATCTTTTAGAACAGGCGTTTCCTAACGAAACGATCACTGGTATATCTGCTGATTTCAGCAAACAAAATGAAGTGAATAGCCTCCTAGAAAATCTGCCTAAAATAGATATCCTAATCAACAACGTTGGTGTGTATTCTTCCGGTTCTTTTTTTAAGACAGAGGATGCGGAATGGTATCGTCAGTTTGAAGTTAATGTGATGAGTGGGGTCCGCTTATCGAGAATCATTCTACCGAGTATGTTGGCTAATAGTTGGGGGCGGATTTTATTTATCTCAAGCGAATGTGCCAGCCTAACCCCTCCTGATTTAATTGCATACAGTATGACCAAAGCTGCTATTTTAGCAGTTTCTCGCGGTCTGGCTCAACTGACTAAAGGAACTAATGTCACGATAAATTCAGTGATTCCTGGTTCTACTTTGTCCGAAGGAGCGGAACAGTTTTTAGAAGATGCCGCACAAAAAAAACGGAAAACAAAAGATGAAATAGAAAACGCTTTTTTCACAGAAGTCAGAACAACCTCTTTGTTGCAGCGGTTTGCAAAAGTAGAAGAGGTCGCCGATACAATTGTGTATATAACAAGTCCGCGTTCTTCAGCTACAAACGGGGCTGCAATTAAAGTTGATGGAGGAAGCTCTGGAGGGTTGTTTTAGTTTTTTGATTTACTATAAAATCTTAACACCGTGTTTTTTTCTGAACTTAATCTGTTACAAAAGCAAGTCTTAAAATAACAAATCCCAGAACTTACTGAAGATGATATGGCTGTGGTTTAAATAAACCCTCCGCTTGGGAGGGTTTATAAATTAATTATAACAGTTATTCTTTAGTGGTACCAGACTTAATATTTTCATTGTTAAAGTGTCTTAATCTTTGAACTAAGAAATTTCTTGTATCAATAACCCTCTAATTGGTTCTAAAAGCATAGACTCCAGAGCTGGACTGGTTTCCATTGGCATCTATGGCGATGATCTTCCAGTAATAGGTAGTATTATTGGCTACTTCTACTTCGATACTGGTCTCTTGTGTTTGGTAATCTAAGGTCGTGTTAAGTGTCGTTCCAT
>Ga0307995_1001301_pt1 | contig 15801 bp, 20 predicted proteins | sample EllFjometagen262_FD_203132 | JGI IMG/M metagenome (GOLD analysis project Ga0307995, IMG submission 203132) | Marine microbial communities from Ellis Fjord, Antarctic Ocean - #262 | ecosystem: Environmental > Aquatic > Marine > Unclassified | place: Southern Ocean | collected 2014-11-02
AGAGAACTAATAAGTTCAGTTACATCGTTAAATCGTGGAACGAATTCAGAAAAAAGTTTGGTATTACAATTATTGAAAAAAGGAATTCCATCAGAAACTATTTTTCACGATTTGTTCATAAAGAAAATCAATAATGAGTTTTCTCAGATTGATTTGGTTTTAGCTACAACAGAGGGAATCATTGTTTTTGAAGTGAAAGATTATAGTGGATGGATATTCGGAAGTGGGAATAATACGAATTGGACTCAGGTTCTATCCTATGGTAGAAAAAAGTATAAATTCTATAACCCCATAAAACAAAATAATAGCCATATTTCAGAGTTAAAAAAAACACTTAAACAATTCCAAAAAGTTCCTTTTTACTCTGTAATTGTATTCTTTGGTGATTGTGAGTTAAAAGAAATCAATTATGTTCCAAAGGGAACTTACTTGGTAAAGGCTCACAGAATATTTGAAGTTCTTAATTTGATAAAGAATGAAAATGAACCTACTGAATACACCAATAAGAGAGAGGTCGTAGATAATCTCAAACAATTAGTTTCATTGGGGGAAAATGTTGATTACCAAAAACAACATATTGAAAACATAAAGAATATTACAGGTGAAGAAAGAATATTCAAATAAAAAGTGAACTCGCGTGTTCATTTTCTTTTATACACATCTTCAACAATTGATATTACATCGTGAAATGAAAGTTCATTCTTACTATTCTCTATTGATTTTTTTATTTCGTTCTTCAAATTATTTCTATCCTCACCATCTACACCTTTAACAAATCTAAATGCAGACCTTAAGGAAACTTCACCACTCAAAACTGAATTGAGCAAATCCTCATCCCCACTATCCTCCACAACTTTCATTCTTACATCATTCGTTTGGGATATACCAATTTCTTTATGCAAGAATTCTCGTAGTTTAAGAGAACCCATCAATTCTTTTCGTTTTTTCAATGGTAGGGATTTCATTTGAGATTTTAATGTTCTATACTCGTTCACCCTCTCTACAAGTGATTTATCACGATGCCTATTTGATTGAATTAACTCGATGGTTTCTAAAACATCAACAGATTTGTAGATTACATTTATCTTATCTAATCCTAACCTTTTGAGTGTGTTGTATCTTCTATGGCCAGAAATCAATTGATTGGTGTTTTGATTAACCAACACAGGTTCTAACTGCCCGTAGAGTTGAATCGAATTTTCTAAATCTTCATCTTCTTTTGTGTGTTTGGAGGAATATATTTCAAAATTGATTGGATTTTGTTTAATCTTATCAATGGAAACTCTCACTACTTCCCCAATTTGTTCGTTTTTACTTGCCATACAATCGTAAAAGTAATGAAATGGATTCTTACTCGAAAATTTATTTAACCCCTCTTAAAACTCCTTAAAATGAAAGATGTGTAGAAAGAATACAGAACAGATTTTACGATTTCTGTAAAACTATATACTTATAAGTAACAACGATGATTAAAACTTAAACTGAAACATAGAATAAAACAGCTGAACATCTGTGTAAGGTTCTAAACTTTAGGTAATCACTCCTATTGGGTCAGATACTTTCTCTATCGTTAAGATAGAGATGTTTTAATCATCGTTGTAAAAATTATTAAAACTTAAAAATTCACTTTACGAGCCCCGTAGGGGTGAGTAAAAATAAATAACTGATAATACGAGGTTGATAATTTTAATTAGAAATATATAAGATAAAAAGTATAAACCTTTAACTAACAATATGAAAACTAACAGAGAAATACCTAAACAATTCAAAAACATATTTAATAATTGGGAAGAATACAAAGATTGGTGCATAGAAAAATCAAAAGAAGAATTATTAAAAGTATTTCCAAATGATAAAAACAAAAAATATGAATAAAAGAAGAATGAATGAACAAGAATCTTTCTCGTTTGAGGGAATTATCCTTTTAAGTGAACAGAAATGGGGTAAAAAATACACGATGAGTATAGTTGATATTCTCTACTTACATCATTTAGTTAGTAGAAAGATAGTTAATGAGAACCAAAATGATATGAAGAACTATCTGTTAAAAGAAGGATACGAGAGTATTGATGTTCTCAATATGGTTAACCGATATCAGAAAGTTAAACACGATTTATTCGAATATAATTTTAAAACTCAGGCTATTTTTGATAGAATACAGAGTTACGGAGATGCTAAATCTCGTACATCATGGGAAACAATCGATAATCGAGTCATCGGTTTAGTAAAAGAAAATAAAGGATACATGGTTGTTGATGTATCAGATGGAACAGAGAAAATTATAGCAAGAATAAACGAAGGGGTTAATTGGTTAGATAATAATCTCACCAACAACCAAATGAATTACATAATTAAAAACGCAAGGTTACTCAAAGAACCTGCAAGTGGAATAATATAAGATGATTGAAGGAATCAAATTAAAAGATAGTAACATCTCAATGAATCAACGAAGGTTGAGGTTAATGGAATTATCTCTAGGAACTAACTCTCTATCTAAAAAAGATAAAGAAAGATTATTACCTAGAACTTGTTCATGTATAACGGAAGTGGTATCAATAAAAGAGATACCAAAAAACAGAATACAAGTTGTGCCACAGAAAGTTCAACCTCAACCTGAAGAAGAAGATGAAGAAGATGATATATATTTAGATGAGATTCTTTCAGAAATGGGATATGGTGAAGATGATGATTTAAGAGTATATCCAACGGATGAGATGGAAGAAGATGATAATATCTCAAACATTTCTAAAACAGAGTTAAAACAGATGATAAGAGATATAGTAACACAAACTTTAGAGGAAGATGATGATACATTAGATTTTAATGAAATCTTTGAGAATTTATCAAAACAATGATAAAACTACCCAAGACTAAAATATATAACTCAACAGATAAAATAGATGAACATTTAGATGTAATCTATCAGTTGAAAAGTGATTTTGGTAAAGTAGATAAAGATGTAATGATAAACTTATTAGATACAATTGATAGTTGGAAGGATTGTATCTGTGAATTAGAATTAGAAATTAAATCAATACAATCTTTAGATTATGAACTAAAGATTGATAATATAGAAGAAGAACTAATCATATACTAAAACAACTATGCAAGAACTAATGAATAAAATTGGAGTTAATACTGACCTACTCCACAAAGAAGTAATACACACCAGAAAACAAACACTTGAAATACTTGGTGTATCACCAAAAACGCTCTGGAATTTCCAAAGAACTAATTTAATAAAGGGAACAACCTTTAGAGGAAAGAGGTATTACACAAAAGAGGCAATAATCGATTGTATCAAAATACATTTCAATATCAACAAAACATCTGAATTTGATGGTATATGGGATTAAGGAGTATCACAATTGTAACCCTATCATATTTATAATTATACAGAATATCTTTCTCATAAGGGATATAACCAACCTATCACTAATTTGATTTGTTTTAAGGAGAGTGATGAACTCTCCTTTTTTGGTTGAAATAACATGACAATGTGTCAAAAATCCCTATCTTTGTAGTTAAATTGATTTATAAAAAAGGAACATGTGTAGGGAACTAAACATTTCAAAAATTCCCCACATAGTTCTATTAAAATAAAAGATGAAAGGATTATCAGCTACCATAAAAGAAAAGAATCCATACGAACATAATGGAGAATCCCTACACTTTTCCCCACACACAGATTCTTTACAAAGTGTTGATGTTGAGGTAGTTACGAAAAAGAAGAAGTTCTATATAGAGTCGTATGGATGCAGCATGAATTTTGCTGACAGTGAGGTGGTTGCGTCAATCTTATCAACTGAAGGTTTTGAGACTACAGTCGAAATGAAAGAAGCCGATCTTGTATTAATTAACACCTGCTCTATTCGTGATAAGGCGGAGCAAACGGTTCGTAAACGTCTTGAAAAATTCAATGCCGTTAAAAGAATTAACCCCAAAATGAAAGTTGGTGTTTTGGGTTGTATGGCAGAGCGATTAAAAGAAAAATTTTTAGAAGAAGAAAAAATAGTGGATATGGTTGTTGGTCCAGATGCATATAAAGATTTGCCCAACCTACTCCAAGAAATCGACAGTGGACGAAATGCAGTAAATGTAATTCTATCTAAAGAAGAAACTTATGGAGACATTGCTCCGGTTCGTCTTCAATCGAATGGAGTAAGTGCCTTTGTTTCGATTACACGGGGGTGTGATAACATGTGTACATTTTGTGTAGTCCCATTTACTCGTGGCAGAGAGCGAAGTCGAGATCCTAAAAGTATTCTAGAAGAAATTAATGATTTAGTTTCAAAAGGATTTAAAGAAGTGACTCTTTTGGGTCAAAATGTAGACAGCTACCTCTGGTATGGCGGTGGACTCAAAAAGGATTTTGACAAAGCAACAACACTTCAGCAAAAAACAGCTGTAAATTTTGCGCAATTACTTTCTCTAGTTGCTCAAGAGCACCACAAAATGAGAATACGATTTTCTACATCTAACCCGCAAGACCTTACTTTAGATGTAATTCACGCGATGGCCACTTTTGATAATATATGTAAACACATTCATTTACCTGTTCAATCTGGAAGTGATCGAATTTTAAAGAAAATGAACCGTTTACATACACGTCAAGAATATTTTGACTTAATCGATAACATTAAAAAGATAATTCCAGAATGTTCTATATCTCAAGACCTTATTGCTGGTTTTCCAACCGAAACCGAAGAGGATCATAAAGACACCTTGAGTCTTATGGATTATGTTCAATATCATTTTGGGTTTATGTTTTCTTATTCCGAACGCTCAGGCACACTAGCCGAACGCAAGTTAGAAGATGACATATCCGAAGAAGTGAAACTAAGAAGATTACAAGAAATAATTGAAAAACAACGCGTTCATAGTCGCCATAGAACAGCGGGGTATAAAGACAAAACAGTTTGTGTGCTGATTGAACGCGAGTCTAAAAAATCTGAATTTCAATGGAGCGGAAGAACTTCTCAAAACACGGTGGTTGTATTTCCAAAAGAACACTATAAAGTAGGTGACTTTGTTGATGTCAAGATCAACGACTGCACCTCAGCAACATTAATAGGAATTTCTTTAAGAATTTCTGAAACAATATAAAAAATGGAATCAATTCAAGCTATAAAGCAACGGTTTGGTATCATTGGAATGAACCCTTTGCTTAACCGAGCGTTAGAGAAAGCCCTTCGAGTTGCGGTAACAGATATTTCTGTTTTGGTGACTGGTGAAAGTGGGGTTGGAAAAGAAAATATTCCCAAAATAATCCATCAATATTCTCACAGAAAACATGCCAAATATATTGCTGTAAACTGTGGAGCAATTCCAGAAGGAACTATTGATAGCGAACTTTTTGGGCATGAAAAAGGTGCTTTTACAGGAGCAACATCGACCCGAAGTGGGTATTTTGAAGTTGCTGATGGAGGAACAATTTTTTTGGACGAAGTTGGAGAACTTCCTCTTGCAACTCAAGTCAGACTTCTACGAGTTCTAGAAACTGGAGAATTTTTGAAAGTAGGTTCTTCTAAAACTCAAAAAACTAATGTTCGTATTGTTGCTGCAACCAATGTTCAAATGCGGGATGCTATTCAGAAAGGGAAATTTCGAGAAGATTTATATTACAGACTAAGTACCGTTGAAATAAATTTACCTCCCTTAAGAGAACGCAAAGAAGATATTCCGTTGTTGTTTAGAAAATTTGCCTCCGATTTTGCCCAGAAATATCACATGCCTACCGTTCGATTAAATGATGCTGCACAACATACCTTATCTCAATATAATTGGAATGGTAACATCAGACAACTAAGAAATGTAGCAGAACAGATTTCAGTTCTTGAAAAGGAGCGCGACTTGACCCCTCATATATTAAGGTCATACTTACCCGATATGGGCAGTCAGCTGCCTGCTCTGAAATCGGATGGAAAAGAATCTAGTGATTTTACCTCCGAACGCGAGATTCTATATAAAGTCCTTTTTGACATGAAGAATGATTTAAACGACCTTAAAAAGCTTACTTTAGAACTCATGAATCAAGAAACATCGGAAGCTGTTCAAGAAAAAAACCGAAACCTAATAAATAAGATATACGGTTCTAATTCTTCTGAAGAAAAATCCCAAAACATAGAATCTTTAGCTGTTGATAACCAATACCAAGAAGCGGTTCATAAATCCGAAGAATCTTATGATTATGCCGAAACAATTGTCGAAGAAGAGCCTTTATCCCTTCTTCAAAAAGAAATTGAAATGATAAAAACAGCTTTAGAAAGAAGTCAAGGAAAACGTAAATTAGCGGCTGAAGAACTTGGAATATCGGAACGAACTCTTTACCGTAAAATAAAACAATATGATTTAAATGATGGCTCAGAAGGTTAAATACTACAGATCCGCTCTAGGAATAACTATGCTGATACTATTGGTTCAAGCATGTGGAATCTACTCTTTTACAGGAGCTTCAATTCCAGCAGGAACTGAAACATTTCAAGTTAATTATTTTCAAAATATAGCCGGAAACAGACCTGGATCAACTATTGAGCCTGGGTTGGATAGAGACTTTACACTGGCACTTCAAGATATTTTGATAAACCAGACCAATCTAAACCTAACCAACACTAATGGTGATCTTGTTTTTGAAGGAGAAATTGTAGAGTACGGAATTACTCCAATGTCTGCAACTGCTCAAAACACAGCTGCACAGAATAGATTGACCATTACAGTTAATGTGAGGTATTTTAATGTCAAAAGAGAAGAAGATAATTATGAAACTCGCTTTTCATTTTACTTTGATTATCCAGCAGAGCAACAATTATACGACATAAAAGATACTGCGCATGGAGAAATTTTTGAACGCATTACACAAGATATTTTTAACGCATCTTTAGCTAAATGGTAGTATGATGAATCTAGAAGAGTTTTCTTCCCTTTCTAAAAATTATGATGCGTTAAATGAAGAACAACGCCTTGATCTAGAAAAAATAACATACCGCTACCCTTATTTTCAAGCAGCATATGCACTTTATTTAAAATCTCTAAAAGAACAGGAAAAGTTCAACTTTGACCTGATTCTTAAAAAAACCGCAGTGATTAGTCCCGAAAGGAATACCCTATATCATTGGCTTTATAAGGAGTTCAAAGTAATAGAAAACAAAAATACAGGAACAGTAAAAGAAGAAAAAGAAACTACTAAAACGTCACCAAAAAAAGTAGAAGAAAAATCTTTGCCTGTAAATCTTAGTTTTTTAGAATGGATAGAGTGGACAAAAAGCAAATCCGGTAACAACATTGAAGACATTGACATAGAGCATCCTATTAGTGATAAGATAGAGCTTATTGATGCCTTTTTGAAAAACAAGCCAAAAATCCCACCCTTGTCCTCAAACGCTGAAACAGAAAGTTTATCTGAAGAAATTAAATTCAATAAAGAAGAATTAATGACCGAAACTTTAGCTAAAGTTTATGTCAAGCAAGGAAAGTTTAAGAAAGCTTTACTCGCATACAAGATATTAAGTTTGAAATATCCAGAAAAAAACAGTTTCTTTGCAAACCAAATCAAAGCTATTAAAGATTTACAACAAAAATAATATAATCTAATGAGTACATTTTCAATTTTTATTACACTGATTCTAGTCGTGTGTTTTCTCCTTATACTTGTCGTAATGGTTCAAAACCCTAAAGGAGGAGGGCTTTCCTCATCTTTTGGTGGCGGAGGCGGTCAACAATTAGGAGGTGTTCAAAAAACTACTGACTTCCTTGACCGAAGCACTTGGGTATTAGCGACTCTTTTATTAGTTCTTATTTTGCTGTCCAACTTTAGTTTACCAACGTCTCAAACTGATTCAAATTCTGAATCAAAATTAATTGATTCAAATACACTTGAAGAAATTTCAACAGAAACTATTCCGGAAATCATTCCAGAGGTTGTTCCTGACACTTCTTCAGACATCGAAGAACCAGCTGCTATTGAATAGCTAAATAATATTTTTTTAAAATGCCAACTTCCTGACAAGCTGGCATTTTTTTTATAAAAACTGACAAAAATTTAACTGGCATAATTTATGAGATTATTAAATTGAAATTTATAATATAAAACAAACAATATGAGTAAGATCAATATTAAACCTTTAGCAGACCGTGTTCTAATTGAACCAGCTGCTGCTGAAACCAAAACTTCTTCAGGTCTATACATACCAGATACTGCAAAAGAAAAACCTCAAAAAGGAATTGTTGTTGCTACTGGTCCTGGAACCAAAGAAAACCCGGTTACTCTTAAAGTAGGAGATACCGTACTTTATGGAAAATACGCTGGAACAGAACTTCAACATGATGGAAAAGACTTCTTAATCATGAAAGAAAGTGATATCCTTGCAATTGTTTAAACAAAACTAAATTAAAATGGCTAAAAAAATAGTATTTGACATTGATGCTAGAGATGGTATCAAAAGAGGAGTAGATGCACTTGCAAACGCAGTGAAAGTTACCTTAGGGCCGAAAGGGCGTAATGTAATCATTGGCAAAGCATTTGGAGCACCACAAGTAACTAAAGATGGTGTTAGTGTTGCAAAAGAAATTGAACTAGAGGATCCTTTAGAGAATATGGGAGCTCAAATGGTAAAAGAAGTTGCGTCTAAAACCAACGATTTGGCTGGTGACGGAACAACAACCGCAACAATATTGGCACAAGCTATCGTTAAAGAAGGTCTTAAAAACGTAGCTGCTGGAGCAAATCCATTGGACCTCAAAAGAGGAATAGATAAAGCAGTGGGTGCGATTGTTCTTGAGCTTGATAAAATAGCTACTGAAGTAGGTGGTTCTTCTGAAAAAATTCATCAAGTAGCTAGCATATCAGCAAACAACGATGATACTATCGGAAGCTTGATTACTGAATCATTCGAAAAAGTAGGTAAAGAAGGGGTAATAACAGTTGAAGAAGCCAAAGGAACAGAAACTTATGTAGATGTTGTCGAAGGAATGCAATTTGACAGAGGATACCTTTCGCCTTACTTTGTTACAGATTCTGAAAAAATGGAAGCTGATCTAGAAAGTCCATACATTTTACTTTACGACAAAAAGATTTCTTCAATGAAAGATCTTTTACCTGTATTAGAGCCTGTTGCTCAAACAGGAAAACCTTTATTAATCATTGCAGAAGATGTAGACGGAGAAGCCTTAGCTACACTAGTAGTTAACAAACTTCGAGGTGCATTAAAAATAGCAGCTGTAAAAGCCCCTGGATTTGGTGATCGTCGTAAAGCAATGCTCGAAGACATCGCCATTCTTACTGGCGGAACTGTTATTTCTGAAGAACGTGGCTATACACTCGAAAACACAACCCTAGAAATGCTTGGTACTGCTGAAAAAGTTACTATTGACAAGGACAATACTACCATTGTTAATGGTGCAGGAACAGCTGAAGCAATTCAAGGGCGTGTTGGCCAAATTAAGTCTCAAATAGAAAACTCTACTTCAGATTATGATAAAGAAAAACTTCAAGAACGTTTAGCAAAACTTTCAGGTGGTGTAGCTGTACTTTATGTTGGCGCTCCTTCAGAAGTTGAAATGAAAGAGAAAAAAGATCGCGTTGATGACGCTCTGCACTCCACAAGAGCTGCGGTTGAAGAAGGCATTGTTGCTGGAGGTGGTGTAGCGCTACTAAATGCAAAGAAAGCCTTAAATAGCCTTAAGAGTGAAAACTCAGATGAAGCTACAGGAATTCAAATAATAACAAAAGCAGTTGAAGCACCTTTACGAATTATTGTAGAAAATTCTGGTGGAGAAGGATCTGTGGTTGTTTCTAAAGTTCTCGAAGGAGATCAAAACTTTGGATACAATGCCAAAAACGGAACTTATGTAGATATGTTAAAAGAAGGAATCATTGATCCTAAAAAAGTAACTCGAGTTGCTCTTGAAAATGCAGCTTCAGTTGCAGGAATGATTTTAACTACTGAATGTGCTCTTCTAGACATCAAAGAAGAAGCTCCTGCTGGTGGTGGAATGCCTCCAATGGGTGGAGGAATGCCAGGAATGATGTAATTTCCTGATTATAGTTATAAAAAAAGCGACCAATAGGTCGCTTTTTTTATAGGGTTACTTTTTATCTAAACAAACAAAATAATTAATGTCATTACAATACCCGCGTGAGTAAAATATATTCCTTTCTTAAATACAAAAGTATGCGGTAAAAACATCCGAAAAAAAGATATAACAAAAAACAAAAGAGAAACTCCAAAGAAAATATTCAACCAATAGATAGGGCTGTTAGTTGTAGCTTTATGAAGCTGAGTCATCTTATCCAAAAGGAAGGGAAGTTCTTTTTTAACATAAATAGTTTCACCTGTTGCTTGATTATAAGTTCCGTCTTCAAAAAATAAGAGACTACCTTCCTGCTTTAGAATGGACAATCCTTTAATCTCAAAACCTCACCTAATATTTTTTCATCTAGATTTACAGCAAGTGTAGTTTCTGTATTCTCCAAAATATTAAACGCATAATCGTTTCTAAATATCATTGCAATACCACTTATAAAGTTTACTGCCATAATGCCAACCAAATAAAATCCGAGGTAACGATGTATCAATCTAAAATAAAAACCTGTGTTTTTGTTTATTTATTGTAATTTATTAAAACAATAAATTTTGTCCTTTGAGTTTATTAATCCCTAGGTTTATTAATAGTTAAAGTCAAGTTTAGAAAATTACTCTTTTACTTTACGTTCATATAAGCAACACATTGGCAGGTTAGCATAAACATCATCTGGCGCAGTTGCTAAAGGAGTGTCGTGACCCGCAGCAGCGATTTCTTCATGAATGTGCAATAAATCGACTTTAGAAGTATCGTAAATTACAGAAAACTGATGAGTCGGAATATCCCAAGTTGCAGACTTGACACCTTTAATTGTAAATGCTTTTTTCTCAATTCGAGACTTACACATTCCGCAAACTCCTTCTACCTCAAAGCTTGTTTTCTGAATGTTTTTCTTTTGAGCAAACCCAATTATAGGACAAAGCGCGATAAGTAAAATGATTATTTTTTTCATAATTAATTGTTATTTAGTTTAAATCGAAGACCTGCGTAGAACATTTTTCCAAATATTGGAGCATATACTAAAGAGGTATCAAAAGTTGTCCCAAAAGGATTTTCAGCCCCAACAATAGGGTTCAACTGTTTATAATTTCCTAGGTTTTCACCACCCAAATATACTTCAAATTGAGTTGAAAAAACACGAGTTATTTGCATATTTAATAAACCATAACTTTTGGACAAAAACCCTACCCCATCCCTGCTGTTAGTGGGAAGACGTTGTTCTCCAACAAAATGATAGGTCCAGTCCGCTTTCCATTGTGACCCTTTTTCTTCATTTTCCAAACGGTATTCAAAGTTAGCAAAAAACCTTTGTTTCGGTTGTAAAGGCTTTTGAAGCGTTTGTGTTCCGTAGGTAGTTTTGACTCGATAATTCTTATAAGCTAAACGCAAAGCAGTGTTTCTAAATGGAACATAATCTATCTCGAGCTGAAAGCTATTCGCATAACTTGAGCCTTCTAAATTATAAAAACGAATATGACTAGCTTGCTCCCAATCTACAACAACTTGATCTTCAAATTGTGTTCTATAGAAGTCGACTGTAACATCTCCTAGCTTTTCAAAAAGAGTAAATCCTTGTCTAAAGCTCAACCCATAATTCCATGCTTTTTCTGGTCTTAGTCCATAAACTGAACCTCCATTTTCCCTGACTTGAATGAGCCGATTAGTTCCAAATAACTTTTGATTTTCTGCGAATATATTAGCTACTTTTCTTCCACTGCCTATCGAAGCTCTGAGAACTGATCGCTCCCATGGGTTATAACGAACATGAAGTCTTGGAGTTATAAAAGTGCCTAACCTGTTGTGCGAGTCTATTCTTACTCCTGCAGTTAGACTTAACTTGTCTAAGCTGTCGTAACTGTATTCAAAAAAGGCGCCTACAACTTCATCTCTTCGTTGATAATCTATTAAATCAACTTGTTCATTATACTCGTCAAAAGAAAAATTAATTCCTGTTTTAAATTTATTTTTAGTATTTGAAATGATGGAATTAAAGAGCAAGTTTGTGAAAAAACTTTTATGTTCAATTTCATAGCGTCTCAATCCAAAATAAGAGTCTTGATCATGGTTGCTATATGCAGACTGAAAACCAAAACTTTTATAGGTTGTTTCTGGAAAAACATAACCAATTTTAACAGAAGCATCTAAACGTTTTGTTTCTATTTCACTTCCCCAAAAACTTGTCGTGTTTTTATGAACTTTAGGGTCAAAAATTATCGAGCCAGTCTGCTTACTATCATCTAGAAAACGAAGGCTTGCAAAGCCTACCCAGCCTTTTGATGCATCTGAGTATTGCCATCTATTCAAGATGTTAATTTGTTTAGAAATAGGAACATCTAAAAATTGATCTTCATTTTTATCGAATTTTTGTGTTCGTTGATTGACATGAACATATGATCCTGCACTCCATTTTTCATTGAATTTAGTATTAAAATGAGCATTGAATTCTTGTCTTCCATTAACTGAAGTATACGCATTTATGAAAATAGGAGCATCGAAAGATGGTTTTTGAATTTCTGTATTAATCTGTCCTGCAATACTCTCAAAACCATTAACAACACTTCCTGCACCCTTGGTGATTTGTATACTTTGTATCCAAGTTCCGGGTGTAAAGGTCAATCCATATATTTGTGAAGCTCCTCGGACCATTGGAATATTCTCTTCAGATATCAATAGATAAGGACTAGAAAGCCCAAGCATTTTTATCTGTTTCGTCCCTGTCAAGGCATCCGCAAAATTAACATCTATCGAAGGGTTTGTTTCGAAACTTTCAGAGAGGTTACAACATGCAGCCTTTAATAGTTCTTCACTTGACACCATAATGATGTTTTGTGACTCAAAATAAGACTTCTGTATTGCCTTACGACGCTGAGTAAGCGTAACCTCATCTAAAGCATCGTTATTGTCTGGTAATAATGTATGAAATAATCGGATTGGCTTTGTGATTGTAAGAGTGTCTGTTTTAAAACCTAAGTAACTAATCACAAGTTGATTTGATATAGGTGTCATTGGAATTTTAAAAGACCCAGTCTTATCAGAAATGGTACCTATAGAAGTGTTCAGCCAAAAAAGGTTTGCACCTTCTATTAAAGTTTTAGATTCAAATTCTTGAATCTTAATTTGACCTGAAAGCAGCTGTTGAGACTGGACTGACCAACTAAACATAAATAGTAAAATGTATATATATTTCATTTTTTTGAAAAAATTTTGTTAAAAAAACTAGTTAAATTGATTTTAATTAGTTGAATTTATCCGTAAAAAACAAAAGAACTGTAAAGAAGAAAAAGATTTGATCGCCGTGGAGGAGGTCTTGATTTTAGCTTAACTTGTTGCGCAGATAATATGGCTAAATCGATATATGTATTTTGGTACACAAGGGCTTCAGCGTCTATACTCACTTCTTGAGCATCATCTAATATAGTGATGTCTTCCATGCTTTGATAAACTTGAAGGTCATCAGAACAACAACTTTTTTGGAAAAAATTAAGTGTGTTTGAAGTTTCTAATGTAGAAGATTCCATACCACATCCCTTCGGATTAAATGCAAATGAAATTTCAGCTAAATGATCCCCACAATAATGAAAATTAAGCGCCATGCCCATTTTAGAATGGATAAAGAGTAAGAGTAATAAAATTACCTTTAATTGCTTCATATTCAGTTTAATTATGCAAAGATAAGATTATTTATTTGCTACACCAAAAGCAGCCCTATAGCCATCAAAATCATCAGTAAATTCTCAATAAGAGTTGCTTCGGTCATCGGAAGATTAAGAACCGTTCCAAGGCAGGCGCATTGGATTTTATTTTTACTAAGTAACGACCTTAGAACTCCAAAAGTAGTTACTGACAAAACAATTAAACTTATAACTAGAGCATAGGGGATTTTAAATTGAAATAAAAAAGCTAAACCTAGTGCTGTCTCTATGAATGGATATAACCAGCCATAAAGTGGAATTAATTTGGCAATTGGATCGTATGTTGCAAATGATGATGGGAAAGATCTATATCCAAGAAATTTGAAGAAACTGAACACTATAAAAAACAACCCCATAAAACTAATCATAAAACCATCAACACTGAACTGAGGAAGCTGGAGGTATGAAGCCCCCGCAATCAAATAAAAGAAAATAAGAAATAAAGGGAAGAGCGCACTAAGTTTAGAGGTTGAATGTTCTGTTTTAATATCCATTACTTTATACTTACTCCCCAAAACCTCTTCAATGGAAGTTAAATCGAGTAAAGAATTGACTTCTATTTGAGTTAAACCAGACTCCAAATCAACAAGAAATTTACTGATTTCGTCAATAGAGTTAAGTTTTGACTCTACACCTTTCTTACAATTTTGACAGGTCATTCCTGTTATAACAAACTCTTGATTCATGATATTTAGTTGATGTTAAACTTAAATTTTACTTGAAATAAAAGTAAACATTATTTAGTTCATAAATTGATTTAAAAATAGCTTGAATTCAAATCTTTAGATGGAAATTTTAATACTTTTGTAAAAACTATTTTCCATTTGGAACAACATCAGCAAATCCTATCTAGCGTATCAACTATTTTGAAAGTTGACAAAATTAACTTAGAAATAAAGCTTAAAGAAATTTGCTGCCTATTAAAGCAAGTGAAAAGCAACTACGACTGGGTGGGTTTTTATTTTGCCCAACCAAGCACAAAGACACTTCATCTTAAAGCTTTTGCAGGAATTCCTACAGACCATACATTAATTCCTTTTGGAAAAGGAATTTGTGGGCAGGTAGCCCTTTCTAATGAAAGTTTTGTTGTTGATGATGTTCAAGCACAAGAAAACTATATTTCATGTAATATTGATGTTAAATCTGAAATTGTTATTCCGCTTTTCCTTGACAAAATAAATGTTGGTCAAATAGACATTGATTCCAATACACCAAAAGCCTTTAACGAAACTGACACCCTTTTACTTGAAGAAATAAACAACAGGATAAGCAACTATATGCTGTCTAACAAACTATCTATAAAAATCTCCTAAAATGAATTCAACTCACAAAATTAGTTCGGCCTTAATTTCTGTTTTTGACAAAGAGGGACTAGCCCCTATTATTAAAAAACTAGATGCATTTGGTGTTACTTTATATTCAACTGGAGGGACAGAAAAGTTTATCCAAGAGCTCGGTTACAATGTCGTTGCTGTTGAAGACATCACTTCTTACCCTTCAATTCTAGGAGGACGTGTTAAAACTTTACACCCTAAAGTTTTTGGAGGGATTTTAAATCGCCAGCAGGTTGAATCGGATCAGGAAGAATTAAAACAGTATGAAATACCGCAAATCGATTTGGTTATTGTTGATCTATATCCATTCGAAAAAACGGTTGCTTCAGGAGCTTCTGAACAAGATATAATTGAAAAAATAGATATCGGTGGAATTTCCCTAATTCGAGCAGCAGCAAAAAACTTCGCTGATGTAATTTGTGTTTCAGACAAAAACGACTACAACGAATTCTTGGATTTATTAAACGCATTGAAAGGGAAATCAACATTAAGTGACCGTAAAAATTTTGCAGCTAAAGCATTCAATATTTCATCTCATTACGATACTGCTATTTTCAATTACTTTAATACTGAATCAGAAGAAGTGAGTCTAAAGCTAAGTATACAAGAGTCTAAAAGTCTTAGATATGGAGAAAATCCGCATCAAAAAGCAAATTTCTTTGGTCATATAGACGACATATTAGATCAGATTCATG
>Ga0307995_1001303_pt1:0-7500 | contig 15750 bp, 8 predicted proteins | sample EllFjometagen262_FD_203132 | JGI IMG/M metagenome (GOLD analysis project Ga0307995, IMG submission 203132) | Marine microbial communities from Ellis Fjord, Antarctic Ocean - #262 | ecosystem: Environmental > Aquatic > Marine > Unclassified | place: Southern Ocean | collected 2014-11-02
CTTTAACAGAAACGGCTCATCAAGCGCTATTGCTTATTTAGGCAATTATTTGTTGGATATCCCTTCAATAATAGCTTTGGAAAATGACCAGTTAAGCTTTAGAAGTGTTGCTTCACTGCAAAACTCCATCTCGAAATTCAATTTGGAAAATTTATTAAGCGAATCAAAAGTGTGGAATGTGTCCAATCCAATACATCCAAAAAATCAACAAATAAGCCTAATAGATGGTGTCGGTACTTTTGGTGATTTTTCTAATCAATTACAGGAGTATGTTTTATTCAATCCCACAGAAGTAAGGCTCGTAAATTCTTTTGAAGCAATTCAAAACCAAAACCTTCATGAAATCAGCACACCAGAATTTTTAATAATTACAACCGATTCATTTCAACAATCTGCCCTAAGACTGGCTGATTTCAGACGGATTAATGATGGGCTAAGTTCTGAGGTTATCATAGTTGATAAAATCTACAATGAATTCTCATCGGGGAGACAAGATCTATCTGCAATCAGGGATTTCATTAGACACCTCTATCTTAAGGACAATCAACTCAAATATGTTCTTCTATTCGGTAAAGGGTCATATGACTATAAAGCCAGAATAGAAGGTAATACCAATTTTGTTCCAACTTATGAAGCGCGAATTTCTCTTGACCCCTTAAAAACTTATTCATCTGATGATTTTTTTGGTTTTATGGATGAGAACGAAGGGGATTGGGCTGAATCAATTGCTGGAGATCATGTTTTAGACATCGGTATCGGTAGGATTCCAGTAAAGACAGCCACAGAAGGGGACATTACCGTAAGCAAAATCATCGATTACCAAAGTGCCGCGAAAACATTAGGCGATTGGCGAAGCAAAATTGTATTCGTTGCTGATGATGGTGACTTTAATATTCATCAAAGAGATGCAAATAATCTCGCCACAATGGTAGACACCTCTTATGCGGATTTTGAAGTACAAAAACTTTTTTTGGATGCCTATGAACAAGAGCAGAAACCAAATGGTGAGTTTTCGCCTAAAGCTAAGGAAGCATTGCAAAATTACATTGAAGATGGAACTCTGATTCTCAATTTTACCGGTCATGGAGCTGAAACTGGTTGGATGCAAGAACAAATTTTAGACCTAGAACTAATTGATGACCTCTCTAATGAATTTAAACTCCCACTATTCGTTACGGCAACCTGTGAGTTTGGAAGGAATGATGACCCGTCAATAGTCTCTGGTGCTGAAAAAATTATGCTGAAGAAAGAGGGTGGTGCTATCGCATTGATCACTACGGCACGACCAGTATTCTCAAGTACTAACTATACTTTAAATGAAGCACTTTATGAGATTGTTTTAAAAAAGGAAAATGATTTATATCCAAGGTTAGGTGATGTGATACGCTACACCAAAAACAACAGTCTGAATGGCAGTTCTAATAGAAACTTTATTTTGCTGGGAGATCCATCAATGCGCTTAGCTTATCCATCTAAAGATATTGTCCTTCAATCAATAAACGGAGACGATATAACCCTGGGTGTTTTGGATACCTTAAGTGCTTTGCAAAAAGTTGAGATCTCTGGTCAAATCGAAAACGGAGGATTGAAAGACGAAAGCTTCAATGGTACAGTAAGTCTTGTACTTAAAGATAAGAAAACGGTAAGCCAGACTTATGGTACTGATAGTCCAATCTTTGAATTCGAGGAAAGCAACAGTGTCCTTTTTAACGGAACTGCAACTGTTAATAATGGTGCCTTTTCTATTGATTTTGTTGTGCCGCGGAATATTCAATACAATTGGGGTACAGGTAAAATCAACATGTATGCAACGCCTTCTGTAGGCTTGATTGATGCTATCGGTGCGAAAAACGATATACTAATTGGCGGAACAATTCAGGTTTCTAGTCAAGACAATACCCCTCCTATCATCATGCCATTTTTAAATGACACGCTATCTCAAGTCCCAATTTATATTAAATCTGACGCGACTTTGCTGGTAAAAATCAGTGATGAAAATGGTATCAATATATCCGAGGCGGGAGTTGGTCAAGAAATCAGCGCGATACTAAATGATTCAGCTGTATATAATCTGAACAGCTACTTTATTACCAATGAAAATGACTTTTCAGAAGGATGGGTGAACTTCCCACTTCGAAACCTTCCATTAGGGGAAAACAAAATTGTAATTAAAGCTTGGGACAACTACAATAATTCTCAAATTACAGCATTAGAATTTATAGTAAATGATGACAATTCAACCTTGATCACTGATATTAGCAACTACCCTAACCCACTAGTTTATAATACAACATTCTCGATAGCACATAATAGTGCCGGGGAACATGTTGAGTTGGTTGTTGAAATATTTAACATTAAAGGAGAGAAAATCACATCTCTTTATGAGAATATAGATGTTGCTAGATCAATCGAGGAAATAAATTGGAATGGTACTAACTTTGAAGGTGCTAGATTAAGTAAAGGGTTATATATTTATAATGTGGTCTTGAGAACTATAGGTTCAGACAGATTAGATTCTAAACGTCAAAAACTCATTATTTCAAATTAGTCTTATATCTTTACAACAGAACGAAATACAAATGGGCATTTTTTACAGGAGCTTTTTAGTCCTTCTTTTCTTAGCTTCATCTACTTTTATCATAAAGGCACAAAACTCCGGTATTATTTCGGGACAAGACACCTCTAGGAGAGTAATTACTACGGCCGTTCCTTTCTTAACAATTGCACCAGACCCTATTTCAGGTGCAATGGGAGATATTGGAGCCGCCACAGCACCAAATGCCAATTCAACCTATTGGAATCCTGCTAAGCTAGCGATGATTAATAAGGACATGGGTTTTGCTTTATCTTATACCCCATGGCTAAGCAAATATGTTGATGATATGTCAATCTCATTTCTTAGTGGTTATAAAAAGATTGACGAACTGCAGGCATTCGGAATTTCAATGACTTATTTCGATCTGGGTGATATTGAACTTACGGATGGAAACGGCAATAGCCTAGGAAGTTTTAACCCTAGAGAATTTGCAATTGCTGCTACTTATTCAAGAATATTAGGCAAAGACTTTAGTATTGGTGTAACGGGTAAATACATTAACTCCAATTTATCAGGTAACATTACTGCCAACCCTGTAAGTGATCCAAAGCCGGGTACTAGTATTGCAGCTGACATCGGAGTATATAAAAAATCTTCAATCTCTTTATTTAATAAAAAATCAGATCTTTCATATGCAGCTGTGATCACAAATATTGGTTCAAAGATATCTTATAACAGTGCCGATGAAGAGGATTTCATTCCTACAAACCTTAGAATTGGTTCAGCTCTGACCACTTATCTAGATCCTTACAACAAAATTACATTTGGGCTTGATCTCAATAAATTAATGGTGCCTACACCACAAGCTGATGGCAGTCAGAATGACAAATCATTGATTGAAGGTATGTTCGGATCTTTTGCAGATGCGCCTGACGGTTTCTCTGAAGAAATGAAAGAGATCATGATTTCATTTGGTTTTGAGTACAATTATAAAGACACATTCTCTGTTCGAGGTGGTCATTTTTATGAGAATCCTGACAAAGGGAATAGAAGATATTTTACTGCTGGACTTGGATTCAATTACAACCAGTGGGGATTCGATTTTGCTTACTTAATTCCTCAAGTGCAAAACAACCCGCTTGCAGAAACACTTCGTTTTGGCCTTACATTTGATATCAACAAAAAAGAGAATTGATAAATTGGCAATGCTTGACAGAGTTACCGCGCCTGTTTTTCAAAATATAAGTCCCTTCAAGCTCAAAGAAGTTCAGAAGCTTAAGCTAGACAATGGTAGAGATGTGTTTTTTATCGACCATGGAGAGCAGCCAATTTTCAAATTAGAATTATCAATAAAATCGGGCAGCTGGTATTCTGAAAAGTATGATCTTTTCTCACTAGCCCTTAAATCGCTTAACGAGAGCTCGCTCAAAAGGTCATCATCAGAAATTACAGTTGCTATAGACTCTTTAGGTGCATTCATAGAGTTTAGCCCAGGGTTTGATAATTCCTCAATCAGTATTTATGGTCTAACAAAGCATTTTCATGAAATAATGGGACTTCTCTCAGAAATCATTCAATCTCCTAAGCTTGATGAAACTGAATTTGAGACGGTTAAAACTAAAGAGCTAGAGAGAATACGACTGAATCAAGAGAAAAATAGCTACCTGTCATCAATAGAATTACGAAAAAATATCTTTGGCGCGCAACATCCTTACGGTAATTCTGCCACATTGAGTGAAACAGAATCAATTAGTATTGCAGATGTCAAGACATTTTTCAATTCAAATTTTGACGATTTCGAAATATTTGTATCGGGTAAATTACCTGAGACATTTGAAGCTCAGTTAAATGACCGTTTCGGTGCTAGTCCAGTTAGGTATGTCCCTGAAAAAGAACATGACATTAACAAAACCTCTAGTAAAGACTCGAATATAATCAAAGCCAATTCGGTCCAATCTTCCATTAATATAGGGAAACGTCTTTTCAGGAGAAATCACAAAGATTATGTCAAATTTCTGGTAACCAATGAACTGCTGGGAGGATTTTTTGGCTCTCGTTTAATGAAAAACATAAGGGAGGAAAAAGGGTTAACCTATGGTATTTATTCTCATATCTATAGTCTAAATAATGAAGGTTACTTTTCCGTTTCAACTGATTGCAAAGGAGATTTCTCACAGCAAGTCATTGATGAGGTATTGAAAGAAATTGAAACGCTTCAAAGCATACCTGTAGAGAGAAATGAATTAGATACAGTCAAAAACTACATGCTAGGTTCATTTACATCTTCAGTATCCACACCTTTTGCATTAATGGATCGATTCAAAGCCGTTTACTTTCAAGGCTTGAATTATGATTACTACGGTATGTATTTCGATACGGTTCGTAACCTCACACCAGATGACATCCAATATCAGAGTCAAGAACACCTCAGACTGAACTCTTTGATTACTTGTTCAGTTGGCCCAAACGAGCTGTATTAAGCCATTCAAACTACTTCTTTAACGTATATCATTATTCCATTTTCATAGTGTTTATTGATTTTGAATAGCTTTTTCACAAAGGTTTTCACATAAAAAAACCTCATAGATACCTATGAGGTTTTATATACATCTTCGCTGAGCTAGTATGCATTAAATAAAGTTGGCAGCGACTTACTCTCCCACCGGTAAAGGCAGTACCATCAGCGCTGGTGGGCTTAACTTCTCTGTTCGGAATGGAAAGAGGTGAGCCCCACCGCTATAGCCACCATAAGGCTATTGTACACCATAAGCTATAAGCTTTAGTGTCACTAATTTCTTTTAGCAATCATTGCCATAGACACAAGGTCTTAGCATTGACTGCCAAACATGACATATATACTGTAAGAGTATCACACAACAAAACGATGGGCTCATTCGGAAAGCTTACGGGTAATTAGTACTGCTCGGCTTTGACATTCCTGTCTTTACACCTGCAGCCTATCAACGTTATAGTCTCTAACGTCCCTTATAAAGAAATCTCATCTTGAGGGGAGTTTCGCACTTAGATGCTTTCAGCGCTTATCTCTTCCCAACGTAGCTACCCAGCAGTGCCCCTGGCGGGACAACTGGTACACCAGCGGTTAGTCCATCTCGGTCCTCTCGTACTAAAGACAGGTCCTCTCAAATTTCTTACGCCCACAACAGATAGAGACCGAACTGTCTCACGACGTTCTGAACCCAGCTCGCGTGCCACTTTAATGGGCGAACAGCCCAACCCTTGGGACCTTCTCCAGCCCCAGGATGTGACGAGCCGACATCGAGGTGCCAAACCTCCCCGTCGATATGAGCTCTTGGGGGAGATCAGCCTGTTATCCCCAGAGTACCTTTTATCCTTTGAGCGATAGCCCTTCCATGCGGAACTACCGGATCACTATATCCGTCTTTCGACCCTGATCGGCTTGTAGGCCTCACAGTCAAGCACCCTTATGCTATTGCGCTCTACGTACGGTTACCAAGCGTACTGAGGGTACCTTTGAAAGCCTCCGTTACTCTTTTGGAGGCGACCACCCCAGTCAAACTACCCACCACACACTGTCTCCATAAATGGATTAGGCAGCAGATAAATAAAGGGCGGTATTTCACCAACGACTCCACCATGCCTAGCGACACAGCTTCAAAGTCTCCCGCCTATCCTACACGTCATTTACCCAATACCAATGTGAAGCTATAGTAAAGGTTCATGGGGTCTTTTCGTCCCGTTGCGGGTAAGCGGCATCTTCACCGCTACTACAATTTCACCGAGCTCGTGGCTGAGACAGTGCCCAGATCGTTACACCATTCGTGCAGGTCGGAACTTACCCGACAAGGAATTTCGCTACCTTAGGACCGTTATAGTTACGGCCGCCGTTTACTGGGGCTTCAGTTCAATGCTTCTCCTTGCGGATAACATCCCCCCTTAACCTTCCAGCACCGGGCAGGTGTCAGGCCTTATACTTTATCTTTCGATTTCGCAAAGCCATGTGTTTTTGCTAAACAGTCGCCTGGGCCTATTCACTGCGGCTTCCTATCCGAAGATAGGGAAGCGCCCCTTCTCCCGAAGTTACAGGGCCATTTTGCCTAGTTCCTTAGCCACGGATCACTCGAGCACCTCAGGATTCTCTCCTTGACTACCTGTGTCGGTTTGCGGTACGGGTACCATATTCATTACTTAGAGGTTTTTCTTGGAAGTCTGATTAGGTCTACTATCCACGCTGCCGAAGCATTGTGGTACTATCAGGTTCAGCTAGTCTTGCGGATTTGCCTACAAGTCCAATACCTACACCCTTCAACGTACTATTCCGTCAGTACGCGAGACTTTCACTACTCCGTCACCCCATCGCTGAATACGGTAGTATGGGAATATTAACCCATTGTCCATCGACTACCCCTTTCGGGTTCGCCTTAGGTCCCGACTAACCCTGATCCGATTAGCGTTGATCAGGAATCCTTAGTCTATCGGTGGGCGGGTTTCTCACCCGCCTTATCGTTACTTATGCCTACATTTGCTTTTCTATACGCTCCAATGTCCATCACCAGACACCTTCATCGCAGAATAGAATGCTCCCCTACCATCGCAGTAAACTGCAATCCTTAGCTTCGGTGGTATACTTAATGCCCGATCATCATCGATGCCCTGTCGCTCGACCAGTGAGCTGTTACGCACTCTTTAAATGAATGGCTGCTTCCAAGCCAACATCCTGGCTGTCTATGCAACTGGACCGCCTTAGTTCAACTTAGTATACACTTTGGGACCTTAGCTGAAGGTCTGGGTTCTTTCCCTCTCGGATAAGGACCTTAGCACCCTTACCCTCACTGCGGAGTATATCTATTAGCATTCGGAGTTCATCAGGATTTGGTAGGATTTGACTCCCCCTAGTCCTATTGGTAGCTCTACCTCTAATAGACTTAACCTCCACGCTGTTCCTAAAAACATTTCGGGGAGTACGAGCTATTTCCTGGTTTGAT
>Ga0307995_1001303_pt1:12500-15750 | contig 15750 bp, 8 predicted proteins | sample EllFjometagen262_FD_203132 | JGI IMG/M metagenome (GOLD analysis project Ga0307995, IMG submission 203132) | Marine microbial communities from Ellis Fjord, Antarctic Ocean - #262 | ecosystem: Environmental > Aquatic > Marine > Unclassified | place: Southern Ocean | collected 2014-11-02
GTGTTCAGATGGATTGATTAAACAAACTTCTCCATCTCTATTTCTGAATTTCGTGAGCATAGTGATTAATACACCGATCCCACTACTATTGATGTACCGCACTTTCGAGATATCAATCGCGCAAAATTTAATTTCTTGATTAAATTTTGCGCGATTGATTACTTCAAGTAATTCTGGCCCTTTAACTTCTCCTATTAAATCACCTTCCAAGGAAAGCTTTAATATTCCCGATTCAATTTTATGCGAATATTCCATTATGTCTTAATCTAGAATTAACTTAATCGTCTAATTCTTTAGTCCCCTTCTTTTTTGCAAAGAAATACAATGAATGATGCATTATATCTATATCAAACATTTCTTCAAGTGTATTCTTGATGTTTTGAATTCTTGGATCACAAAACTCAAGAACCTCTGTAGAATCAGTCATCAAAATATGATCGTGTTGTTTAAACCCGAACGACTTCTCATACTGTGCTAAATTTTTGCCGAATTGGTGCTTACTCACCAAATCACACTCTACTAACAAATCCAAAGTATTATAAACTGTGGCTCTACTTACCCGATAATTCTTGTTTTTCATACTGATGTAAAGCGACTCTACATCAAAATGGCCGTTTTGAGAATAAATTTCTTCAAGAATTGCAAACCTTTCGGGTGTCTTCCTCAGCTTCTTTTTTTCTAAGTAGGCAGTAAAAATCACCTTAACTTCGATAAACACCTCAGCATTTAATGCCATCAATTTGTCATTTAGGTTACAAATATATCAATATCAATTGACACATTACTTACCGTTTAATCAATCTCACTGGAATCTTCTTCGCGCGAAACTTTCATGACTCCAGAAACCTCTTCAAGTTTCTTAATTAATTGATCCAAATGAACCGTATTATTAATATATAGCTTAATTCTACCATCAAATATTCCGGTTTCGGTATCAATGGTAATTGATCTCATATTCACTTTTAGCTCGCTGGAGATTATATCGGTAATATCACGAATTAGGCCCACCCTATCAGTTCCAATAATCCTTAAGCTCGCTAAGAATGCACTTTGCTGCTGAGACATCCATTTGGCCTTCACCACTCGGTTACCATGGTTGGATAGTAACTCCGGTGCATTGGGGCAAGTTGTCCTATGCACCTTAATACCTTCATTAACTGTTACAAATCCAAAAACGGAGTCTCCAGGAATAGGATTACAACATTTGGCCAACTTATAATCTACCCTGTCCATGTCTTCACCGACAAGAAGAACGTCAGTATCTTCCTTACTGATTTTTTTTGCGCCCAAAGAAGGTCTTTCTTGTTTCTTAACCTTTTCGGAATTCGACTGATTTAATTTGAAATCTTTGTACTTCTTAATTTCAGAAGGGTCAATAATCCCTTTACCTACTTTATAGTAAAAATCAGTAGCGGTTTTCTCTTCAAAGAATGCTCTTAATTGATTCGTGACTTCACCATCAAAAGGCACTTTCATTTGCTTCAGTTTTCTTTTTACGATCTCCTTGCCATCAACCGCTGCTTTCTTTTTAGCTTCTTTAAGGGTGTCTTTAATTTTTGATTTTGCCTTCGAGGTTACAGCAAACCGAAGCCAATCCTCATTTGGTTTTTGTTTAGTAGAAGTGAGGATCTCAATTTGATCTCCATTTTTTAATTCATAATTAATAGGAACAAGTTTGTTATTCACTTTAGCACCAAGGCATTTTGCACCCACTTCCGTATGAATATCAAAAGCAAAGTCTAAGGCAGTTGCACCGAAAGGCAAAGTCTTTAAATCTCCCGTTGGGGTAAATACAAAGACTTCATCATTAAATAAATTTGCCCTGAAGTCATCAACAAATTCGATTGCATTCGAATCGTTCTGTTCAAGCATTTCTCTTACATGGCCAATCCATTGTTCTAGGCCTGATTCTGAGGATTGATGCTTACCATCCTTATATTTCCAATGTGCCGCATAACCTTTTTCTGCAATCTCATCCATCCGTTTGGTACGAATTTGAACCTCAACCCATTTCCCAGTTTTACTCATTACAGTAGTATGTAATGATTCATATCCGTTCGCTTTTGGGGTTGATACCCAATCTCGAAGCCTATCAGGATTTGGCTGATAAAAATCAGTAACTATTGAATACACATGCCAACATGCTGCCTTTTCGCTTTCAATGTCTGTCTCTAGGCTTATCCTAATAGCAAACAGATCATATACTTCCTCAAATGGAATGTTTTGTTTTTTCATTTTATTCCAGATGGAATAAATTGATTTAGGTCTACCTTTTACTTCAAACTTAAACCCCGACTTATTCATTTCATCCTGGATCGGAGCTAAAAAGCTTCGGATAAATCGAGATCTTGAAACTTTACTTTCAGCAATCTTATCAAAAATGTCTTCATATATAGAAGGCTCCGTATACTTCAGCCACAGGTCCTCTAATTCAGACTTGATAGTATACAATCCCAAGCGATGGGCAAGTGGCGCATAGAGGTAGATTGTCTCCGAAATGATTTTCAATTGCTTGTGACGCGGCATGCTGCCCAAGGTTCTCATATTATGAAGCCTGTCCGCCAGTTTAACCAATATCACCCTCACATCTTCCGAAAGCGTAAGGAGCATTTTTCTAAAATTCTCAGCCTGCTGCGAGCTACCTTGATCAAATACACCAGATATTTTGGTAAGGCCATCTATGATTTTGGCTACTTTTTTACCAAAATCTTTTTCTATCTGATCCAGTTCAATATCAGTATCTTCAACCACATCATGTAGTAAGGCGGCTACAATAGAAGTGGTTCCCAACCCAATTTCTTCCACGCATATCTGAGCGACTGCCAAGGGATGGTATATATAAGGCTCTCCAGTTTTTCTGCGCATTTCTTTATGCGCTTCCAAAGATGTATTGAATGCCTTCTTAATGAACTTTGCGTCATTGTCCTTTAAAAAGGGTTTTGCACGCCTTAAAAGCTTCCTATATCTCCGAATTATTTCTTTTCTTTCTTCCTCTAAATCCGCTTTCACCATACTATTAAATTACTGAGTTTTGACTTAGAAATATTTTTCTTAAAAAAAACTCCATACACATTGAATTATTCTCTTTAAAACTTACATTTGCAATCCGTTTTTCAACCCTTGCGGATGTGGCGAAATTGGTAGACGCACTAGACTTAGGATCTAGCGCCTCAGGGCATGGGGGTTCGAGTCCCTTCATCCGCACAAACAAACCCTCGATCGATGATTGGGGGTTTTTTACTTATTATAA
>Ga0307995_1001307_pt1 | contig 15727 bp, 12 predicted proteins | sample EllFjometagen262_FD_203132 | JGI IMG/M metagenome (GOLD analysis project Ga0307995, IMG submission 203132) | Marine microbial communities from Ellis Fjord, Antarctic Ocean - #262 | ecosystem: Environmental > Aquatic > Marine > Unclassified | place: Southern Ocean | collected 2014-11-02
GGACCAGATACAGTAACAGATGGGTTAGTATTCCTAATGGATGCCGCAAACAAAAACTCATATCCAGGTTCTGGAACTGCAATAAATGATTTAACTGCAAATAACACCAATGGTACATTAACAAATGGACCGGTATTTAATAGTGGAAAGGCTGGTAGTATTGAATTCGATGCCGCAAATGATTTTATTCTTCTACCCGGCGCAAGTTCGTTATCTGTAAATTACCACACAATTAGTTCTTGGAATTATTCCTCAAATTACAATCAATATGGATTCTTATTTGAAAAAACAACCAATGGTAGTGTGAATACTCAATATTCTCTATTTCTACATCCCAATACTATATATTACCGAACATATGGATTATCTAATATAAATACAACTCTATCAGCAACCAATCTTACAAATAATGCATGGAATAATATAGTTGCAACGTATGATGGTTCTAATAAGAAAATTTATATAAACGGAGTTCTAAAAATAACATCAGCCGTAACCGGAACGGTAACACAAAATACAACCGGTACTTCAATAATAGGAGCATACGGTACTGGGCAGGCTTATTTTTTCAATGGTAAAATAGCACAAACGGCAATATACAATAAAGCACTAACCGCAGACGAAATCCTACAAAATTACAACGTAACTAAAAAACGGTTTATATAATAAGTAACATAATAGTATTCAGCCGTATTTATTTTCGGTTGGATTATAATAATATACCATATTTATATACAAACAACAGGAGATATTAATGGCAGTACAAATTCCAATATGGCCAGGTTCATCATCATTCTTTCCAGATATGACACCGTTTGGACATTATGACAATGATTATGAGTTTCAGCAAGATGCTGATAAAGTATCATCTTGGTGTGCCAAACGACTGGGCTATCCAATCGTTGATATTGAATTGCAAGACATTAACTTCTATACTTGCTTTGAAGAAGCAGTTACTGAATATTCAACACAAGTCAATCAATTTAACATTAGAGAGAATCTTTTAAATTTAAAAGGCTCTCCGACTGGCTCTAACATCTCACAAACTCATATGGATGGAAATCTGGGGTGGTTAGTATCACTTGCAAAGGATTACGGTTCAGAAGTTGGTAGTGGTGGTAGATTAACATATTATACAGGTTCATTTAACGTAGTAGCTAATCAACAAGTGTATGATTTAACAGACCCATTAGTAACAGACTTAGAAAGTGGAGTGGCAGGTACGGATTCTTTTGAAATTAAGAAGATGTTACACGATGCACCACCTGCTATGGTAAGATACTTTGACCCATTAGCTGGTGCTGGTGTTGGTTCTGATAATCTATTGGATACGTTCGGGTGGGGTAACTATTCTCCAGGTGTTTCATTTATGATGCAACCACTTTATGATGATTTACTTAGAGTTCAAGCAATTGAGTTCAATGATATGATTCGTAGGTCACAATATGGATTTGATATTCAAAATAATAGAATTAGAATATTCCCAATTCCAACAACGGCATACAAAATACACTTTCATTACATTTTAGAGAGTGAACGAAGTAATATTGTTATTTCTAATTCAGTAGTATCGGATTATTCAAATGTACCTTATGATAGGATTACTTATACAAGAGTTAATCATGTAGGAAAACGTTGGATTCATAAATACTCATTAGCATTAGCAAAAGAAATGTTAGGGGCTGTAAGAGCTAAGTTCTCATCAGTACCAATTCCAAATTCAGAGATTACTTTAGATGGGGCTGATTTAAGAAGTGAAGCATCAACAGAAAAAGAAATATTAATTTCAGAATTAAGAGAAAACTTAGAAGCAACTTCTCGTAAATCATTATTAGAAGCCCAAAAGGATGAATCTGAATTTATGGAATCAACTCTCAGTCGAATCCCTAGAGCAGTTTACATAGGATAAAAATATGGCACTATTTGGTGGAAGTAGAGATGCTAGTTTATTTAGAAAGGTTAATAAGGAACTTATCAATGATATTATTGATACAGAGGTTTATTATTATAAATTAGTAATCGATGAGACTAGTGTAAATGTATATGGTGAAGGTAAGGTTAAATCTTATTACAGTCCTATAAAACTACCATGTATAATTGATAGAGCAGATGAAAGTCACGTATTTGATGAATTTGGTACTGACTACACTAGAATAGTAAGTTTTTTCTTTTTAAGAGATACATTAGTTGACAGTAATTTATATCCTGAAATTGGTGATGTAATTGAATGGGATTCAGAACAGCATGTTGTGGATAGTACAACCGAAAATCAATATTTTGCAGGAAAGAATCCTGAAACGTGGGATGGTGGTAATACACAAGGTTATAACCTATCAATAAAGCTTGAAACTCATGTCGCTAAAAAATCTCAATTAAATTTGAGAGATGATTATAGAGTTGGTATAAACAGAGATAATAATGATTTACCAGTAGGAATATAATATGGCATATAAATACAGAAATGATAGAGATGAGAAGGTAGACTTAAAAAGAACACAAAGTTCATTTTCAGATGACCCTATATTGAATAAAGCCAAACAAGTATCTCGAAGAACCGATGATGTTAAGATGCCATCCGTTGGTATCTATGATATAGATTTAGCTTTTAAAGATTTCTTAGAGATTAACGTAAAACCTACTATTAAAGAGAACGGAAAGTTTATTCCTGTTCCTGTAATGTATTCAACTCCTGAAAATTGGGCATCTGCACAACGTGATGGGTTTATGAAAGATAATAATGGTAAGATTATAGCACCATTAATTACATTCAAACGAAATTCATTGGAAGTTAATACTGAATATGCTAAATTAAAAGTTTTAACTGATGATGATACTTCAAGAACCTTCACTAAGAAATATTCACAAGAAAACAAATACGATTCATTCTCTGAATTAATAGGACAATCGCCTGTACAAGAAAACTACATTATAGATACACCTGATTATGTGAATATAGCATATGATGTTATTGTATGGTGTGATTATATGGAAGATTTGAATAAAGTAGTTGAGCAGATAATCTATTTCAATGGTGGCTCATTCGGCCAGAGATATAAATTCCAAATCAAAGGTGATTCTTATTCTTTTGAAACTACTAATGGTGTTGGTGAAGAGAGAGTTGTAAGAAGTAACGTAACACTTACCGCTAAAGCATATTTAATTCCAGAACACAAAGGAAATACTGTAAATGCACAAAAAGCATTCGGAGTATCAAAAATAGCTTGGAATACTAAACTTTCTAAATAAATAATCATATTTATATACAACAGTAATAAATTAAAACACAAAATGTTATGGCAGAAATAAAGCAAGTTACAGAAAAGCAAGTAATTAAGTTTCAAGAAGAAGAAATAAAGAAAATCCACAAATTCAGAGATGATTATTCAGAAGTTACCGCTAAATTAGGTGAATTAGAGATTGAATTGCTAGTTTCAGCAACTCAACACAATCAAATGGAGAGTTATAAAGAAGAACTCCAACAACAGTACCTAAAACTCAGGGAAAGTGAAATGGCATTAGCTGGAGACTTAAAAGAGAAGTATGGTGATGGTGAATTTGACATTTCAACCGGTATTTTTACACCGAAGCAATAAATACTATCGTTTGAAGTTTTTTTAAGTATTTATTAATATATAAACCATAAGAAATTAATAGGAGAATAAAATGGCAGAAAGAATAGTAAGTCCTGGAGTTTTTACAAGAGAAAAGGACTTGTCGTTTCTACCCCAAGGAATTGGTGAAATAGGTGCAGCATTAATCGGTTCAACCGTAAAAGGCCCTGCATTTGTACCAACAACCGTACAATCGTATCAAGAGTTTCAACAAGTATTCGGAGGGTTGACAGAAGATTCATACCTACCTTATACTGCACAAGCTTATTTAGAAGACGCAGGTACAGCAACAATCGTTAGGGTATTAGGACAAGATGGTTACACACTTGAAAATCCAATAGCATTACAAATTTCATCATCAGTACTTGGTGTTAAAACAGTAGCAGTATTACATCCAACGACTGGTGTAGTATCAGATGTAGATGTATTTAATGGACCAACCCCTGTATCTGAAAACACAGGTGCGGAGTTTTTATTAACAGTTTCAGGTTCAACAGTAACCGGAACGACTTATTCATCTTCATTGAATCCAACAAACGATAACTACATAACTAAAGCATTAGGATTCTCTCCAAGAGGTTCTGAAAACGCATATCTGTTATCAAACTTTAAAATATTCCAATCAGCATCAATCGCAACAGGTGAAACTGTTACAGTAACCGCACTAACCGGTTCTGATATTGATTATAGTAAAGCTTATACAGAAGCATCTACACCTTGGATAACATCTCAAAAAGTTGGTGGAAACACTAGTAATTTGTTTAAGTTCCATACATTATCACATGGTACTGCAACAAACTATGAGTTTAAAATCGGTATTCAAGATATTAAAGTAGCTGGAACGGTTCCAGGTTCTGAATATGGTTCATTTACAGTAATTGTAAGAAAAGTTGACCAGGACAAAATTGTTGGTTCACCATTTGTTGGTGTAGTTGATTCTGATATCAGACCAAACTTAGTAGAACAATTTCAAGGTTGTAACTTAAATCCAGATTCTCCAAACTATATAGTTAGAGTAATTGGTGACAAGTATATTACAGTTGATGCAAATGGTAAATTATCCACAAATGGAGATTACAATAACCTTTCAGCAAATGTTAGAGTTGAAGTAGCTACCGCAGTTGGAAACGGGGCAGTTGACCAATCATTAGTACCATTCGGATTCGCAGCATTGCAAAATCCTTACGGAACAGCATGGACAATTCCAAATCCAACGTATATAGCAAATCAGCAAATCAATAGTTCATATAACGCTAAAAAGTTTTACGGATTCAATTTCGATTTCGCTACAACTGATAACGTAAATTATTTATCAGTATATCCTGATTCTGCAACAGCAACTGCTGGAACAGCATTTTACTTAGGTGATTATAATCAAGAAGCTGGAGCTAATTTCCCATCATCAGCTCTACCTAATAGTGGTTCGATATCATTAACAGATGCAAACACATCAGTTAACTCTCGTAAGTTCTTAATACCATTTCAAGGTGGGTTTGATGGATTCAAACCAAATAGAATTGTAAGTACTGCTGGTGATATTATCGCTGGAAATACACAAGGATATGATTGTTCATCAAATACAGCAACTGGAACAGTAGCATTTAGAAAAGCTATCAACGCAGTTTCTAACCCTGATGAATTTGATATCAATATGGTAGTGATACCAGGTTTAATCCACAGACTACATTCATCTGTTACTACATTCGCTAAAGATATGTGTGAAGACAGACAGGATGCATTCTTTATAATGGATGCTGGGGCATACGCTGATTCAATATCAACAATTGTAAACACAGTTCAACCATTTGATTCAAATTATGTAGCATCTTATCACCCTTGGGTTAAGATACTAAATTCAGATAAAAACAAACCTGTATGGGTTCCGCCATCTGTGGTTCTACCGGGAGTTATTGCATTCAATGATTCAGTAGCAGCCGAATGGTTCGCACCAGCTGGTTTAAATCGTGGTGGATTAACTAACGTTATTGAAGCTAAGAGTAGATTGACTAGAGTTGAGAGAGATTCACTTTACGAAGGTAGAGTAAATCCAATCGCAACGTTCCCTGGGCAAGGAGTTACAGTATTCGGACAAAAAACCTTACAGGCTAAACCATCCGCATTGGATAGAATTAATGTAAGAAGATTATTAATCGCAGTTAAGAAGTTTATCGCATCTTCAACTCGTTACTTAGTATTTGAAAATAATACAGCAGCGACACGAAACCGTTTCTTATCAATTGTAAACCCTTATTTGGAATCAATCCAACAAAGACAAGGTTTATACGCATTTAGAGTAGTTATGGATGATACCAACAACACTCCTGATGTAATCGATAGAAACATTATGGTAGGTGAGATATTCTTACAACCTGCAAAAACAGCAGAATTCATTGTACTTGATTTCAACGTACTACCGACTGGCGCTGCATTCCCATCTTAAATTAAAGTTTAGTTCCCCATTTCGGTGGGGAACTTCATCTTTTTTAAAAAGTTGGATATTTATAATAAAGAAATAAGTTGAATAACAACGGAGAAATTAAATGGCACAATTATTAGACCCAACAGAAGTAATGTTTACATCGTTCGAACCAAAGATGTCGAACAGATTTATTATGTATATAGAAGGAATTCCAGCATACTTAGTAAAAGCAGCAGGTAGACCTGAAATAACAAATGGTAAAGTAACTCTTGACCACATTAACGTTAGACGATATGTAAAAGGTAGAAGTGAGTGGAGTGATTTAACAATTTCACTATATGACCCAGTAGTTCCTTCTGCAGCACAAGCCGCAATGGAATGGGTAAGACTACATCACGAATCTGTAACCGGACGAGATGGATACTCTGATTTCTACAAAAAAGATATCACATTTAACAGTTTGGGTCCTGTTGGTGATAAAGTAGAAGAGTGGAAACTTAAAGGTGCATTTATTCAAACAGCAAAATTCTCAGATATGGATTATACTGGCGAAGATATCGCAACTGTTGATTTAACACTTACGTTTGATTACGCAATACTAAATTTCTAATTCAGAATTACCGAATTATTAATAAAATTAAGAACCCTACCAGAAATGGTGGGGTTTTTTTGTTTATAAAGTATTTTTTTCATATTTATATACGAACAAAGTTATAAAAACGGAGATTACTATATGAGTGAAAAACTACAAGATGATTATTCATCAAAGCCCATGTCTAATTCAGATATGGTGGAGCTCGCTAAGCAACAACATGCACAAACGCAAGTTTCAGATTACAAATTCCCTACAGAAATAATTGAATTACCTTCAAATGGGTTGGTTTATCCAAAAGATAATCCACTATCATCAGGAAAGATAGAATTAAAATATATGACTGCCAGAGAGGAAGATATCCTTACAACACAATCATACATTAAAGATGGTAGTGTATTGGATAGATTATTTCAAGCACTAATTATATCGAATGGTGATGGATTACCAATCAAATACGTTGATTTAGTAACAGGCGATAAAAACGCAATTATGATAGCAGCACGTGTTTTAGGTTATGGTAAAGATTATGAAGTTGAAATTGATGACCCAACCTCACCAAACACAACTCAGAAAGATACAATTGATTTAACTCAATTTGAAAACAAAGAGTATGATGGCTCGGGTCAAACTGAATTAAACAAAAACGAATACGAATTTGAATTACCCCGCTCTAAGAGAACGGTGACATTTCAAGCGTTAACTGAAAGTAAAGAACGTAAAATCAAACATCAGTTAGAAGAAAACAAAAAAGCACGTAAGAAATTAAAAGATGAAACCTCTAAGGATTTAACAACTCGATTAAAAAATATGATTTTATCAGTTGATGGTGAATATGACCAAAAGATAATCACCAATTTTGTAGAAAATGAGTTATTCGCAGTAGATTCAAAGGCTTTAAGAACGCATATAAGTGAAGTTACACCTGATATAGATTTAGAATGGGAATTCGTATCAGATGAAACTGGTGAAAGGAGGAATATGCTACTGCCTATGGACGTGGGGTTTTTTTGGCCTAAGTCTTAACTACCGAAAACTGTTGCATTCTCAAATATTTGATTTAATCTATCATGGAAATGGTGGATTCACATTTACAGATGTGTATAACCTACCGATTTGGTCGAGAACATTCTACATCAGTAAAATAATAGAATTTAAAAAAGAAGAACAAAAGCAACATGATAATGCTATGAAAAAAGCTAAATCAAAAAGATAATAGGATACCCAACAGAAATGTTGGGTATTTCTATATTTATAGATAAGTAACTTAATAAGCATACTATTATGAAAACAATAAAAAAATCACAACTGAAAGAAGTATTTCTAAAATATGGATTATCTGAGGGTATTTTTGATATATTTAACAAAAAGCGAAAGAAATTAGATAAGGATTTAAAAAATGTTCGAGCGGATATTGAAGATACTATTAAAGCAGCACCAAATGCTAGAGAAAAAAAGAGATTGCAAGATTTAGCTGATGCATTCAGAAAAGCACATGCAGCAGGTGTAACGGTTTACTAAGGGGGATGATTAATGGCTGATGATATTGATAAAAAACGGAAGGTGCTCCAAGCTGAATATGATTTAAATCAACAGATTTTAAAATCGGCACAGGCAAATCTAATAGTGGCGAAATCTGGATTGGATATAAAAACCCAGCTAATTACAGAGCTGGAGTCACAATCATCGGTATCATCAAAAATCGAAAGTGTTAATACTTCGATTGATAAATTATTACTAGAGCAAGTTAAAAGTGGTACAGATGTAAATCAAAAACTCATTGAACGTTTGAGCTCAACTAAGGAAATCCTTAAAATGAGCCAAAAAGAGGCTAAATTAGTAGATGCCCAAAAAGCATACTTAAATGAACGTAATAAGGGATTGAAGGGTATATTCGGAATTACCAGTGATATTGAAGATGCAGTATTAAATGGCACATTCAAAGCACTAGCTATGAATAAGGCATTTGAAAATATCGGTGCGAGTGTCAGTCGAATGAGTGATAGCGTTCAGGATAGTGTAAAGAATTTAGGGTTATCGGGAGCATCAGCAATGGAACTCCAAGGTAACATAGAATCTGCTCGATTTAGTATGACCGGACTACTTTATGGTTCGGAGGCAGTAGCCGCATCAGGTAAAGCAATCGCTGAGAAATACGGAAGTGCTTCAATGGCGACTGCTGATTTAATTGAAGGTGTAACTCAACTTTCATCATTAGGGTTAGAGGCATCAGAGGCCGCTGATTTAGCATCAGTATTTAAATCGGCTGGTGTAGAAGCTACCGAAGTTAAAGGTATAATTTCAGATATAGCAAAGAAAGAAGGTATATCCGCTAAAAAAGCAATGGAGGGTATGTCGGGCCAAATGAGTCAATTAGTTGGTAAATCAGAAGCCCAATTAAAAACCATAATCAAATCCAATGCACAATTAGTTAAGCAAGGTACAACTCTAGCTCAAATTGAAGATATATCTAATAATATGTTAGATATAGAAACAAGTCTGAAAGCTGCAGGGAAGGCTAGAATAATGCTTGGTCGTGATATGAACACCACAGCAGTGAGGGATGCATCAATGGCACTCCAAGCTGCAAGAAGTGATGATGAGAGAGCAGCTGCCCGTAAAAAGATAAGTGAAGAAATCCTAAAAGGTGTTGGGGGAATGGAAGAATTCGCTCAGATGACTATGAAGGAAAAGGAAGTAGCCGCAGCTGCATATGGTATGAGTCGTGATGAGTTAGCCACTATGATGGAGAAGAAGAAGGTTAACGATGAAATGGTTGCTCAATATGGGGACCAGGCTGAATTGATGCAAGGTTTAATTGGTGGCGCTAAGCAGTTAGGTGCAGCAACCGTAGATTTTGTAATCGAATTGGGAAAGGCTGCAGCTAAAATGGTAGTTATGAATGTAATGCAAGGTAAAGGTACTGGTTTAAAAAATCTTATACCTGGTATGGGTGGTAAAGGTGGTGGCGGCCAGACTGATTTAAGTAATTCCGAAGCAAAACCTACCAAAGCATCACAAGGTTCAGGTAAAGGATTAAAATCACTTGCTGGTGGATTGAAAGCAATGGGTTCGGGTAAAGTATTAGCAGGTATATTTAATATGGCATTAGCCGGACCAGCACTTCTGTTATCATTACCAGCAATACCATTCCTATTATTTATGGGAAAAGCGAACTTAAAATCACTCTACAAAAACTTCTCTGCATTAGCTAGGGGATTAGGGAAAATGGGGACGGGTGATGCATTAGCTGGGGCTGGGGTACTCCTAGCCGCATCAATATCGTTGACAGCTGCTATGTTAGCTATACCATTCTTAGCGTTTATGTCTATTCCAGGCATTGGGAAAACTATTGAAGCCAACTTTAAGGGTTTAGCTGCAGGTTTAAAAACATTTGGCAATCCTACTACATTCGCAGAAATTGGAACCGGAATTATATTACTTGGTTTATTAGGTGTAGCTATGATTCCATTTGCATACTCATTATCATTATTATCTCCATTGGTAGAGGCATTCGGAAATATATTTATAGGTGTATTCGCAGCAATACCACCAATCATTACAGCAGTAGCTGATGGGCTTGTTAATATGATGAATGCAGTAACTATGGAAAATGTAGGTGCTATGTTACTATTAGGACCTGCTCTTATGGGTGTTGCATTCGGATTGGCTGCAATTGGTATGATGGGGATACCTGGTTTATTAGCTCTTACAGGGTTAGGGGCAATAACCGTACTACTCGCACCCACTTTAATGGGAATCGCTGATAGTATAGGTGATATGATGAGTGGTGGCTCAGAAGAAGCTGATTCAAACTCAGGTAAATCAGATTCTAAACTAATAGATGCTATTAATGGGTTACGTGGTGATATTCAATCACAACCTATAATGATAACCATTGATGGTAAAGTAGTTTCTGAAATAACAAAAATTCAAAATAGACAGGGCGTATCTAAAAACGTATATAGGAAATAACTATGGCATTAAAAGACTTAAAATCAGACCTTTCCAAATTTAGGATGCCAAAGAAAGACCCTTTAGAAAATAAGCATTTGGTAAGCGTTAATAAAACGGCTAATAAGACTCCGCTATCATCAATGGTAGAATCAGCACCAAAGATTCCACGCTCTCAGACAACTACTAATAAAGAAGGTGTTAATCCAAAAAATATGGATAATACCGCTAAGTTCTTAGGTGAAACAGCACCTACCCCATCTAATAACTCTGAAAAGTTCTTAGGTGAAACGGCTACTAAGCCAATGAGTTTAGAAGAACGTTACTTAGGTGAAACAACACAAACAGCATTTGATAATAACGAACATTTCTTAGGTGAAACAACTCCAGCCGTATTTGATAACACCTCTAAATTCTTAGGTGAAACGAATCCTACTAAATTTGATAATAACGAACATTTCTTAGGTGAAACAACACCAAGCGATTCAGATAACACATCTAAATTCCTAGGAGAAACAACACAAACGCCTTCTAACAATACATCAAAATTCTTAGGTGAAACAACACCAACCGATTCAGATAGTTCTGCACAGTTCTTAGGTGAAACAGAACCAAACGAGGCAAACAATGAATCGCAGTTCTTAGGTGAAACAGAGCCAAGTGAGGCAAACAATGAATCGAAGTTTTTGGGAGAAACCACTCCCAATTCAGCAAACAATGAATCTAGGTTCTTAGGTGAAACAACACAAACACCTTCTAACAACACCTCTAGGTTCTTAGGTGAAACTACCCCAAATCCAGCAAACACTGAATCTAGGTTCTTAGGAGAAACAACGCCAAATAAAGTTACATCCAAGCCAAACCATTCTGATAATGGTAAATCTTTTAAGGAAGTTAATTATTTCCAAGATATACATGCTTCTGGGTTTAACTCCAAATTCGCAGGAGTTGAATCTACTAAATTTGTTGGTGTTAACTCAAATAACACTAAATTTGATAATACTAATTCATTACATTCAAATATCGATAAAAGTAAATTTTCAACAGGTAAAAATTACTTAAAATCATACGAAGATGCTGGTGGTAGTAATTCAGGTGAAGAGGGATTTGGTCTTGGTAAAGGACACGCTAAACGACACTCCCCATCTTTCTTAGATGACCAATATTCTAAATTCAATCTAAGAGATGATGCACATAATACTGGAATGACTGCATTCGACCACCCATTAATTCTTAGAGGTATACAACGTAAGGGTAAGAAGGGGAATGAACCACAAAACTTTGGTATACCGGGTACTAACATTGATTTGGATGATGGTCTTATCAGAGGTGGTATAATAACATCTACTACAAGAGCAGTTATCGATGCAATCAGACTTGGTAAGTGGATGGTATCCATCAAAGGGTTATTATGGGGTGTTAAACAATTTGGGTTACAGCAATCAAATCCAAACGTAGAAAAGATTGGTGCAATCAGACGTACAAAAATGTGGACACCTATAAACACATTAGCATCTGCGTTCGGTGCACAGATTGGATTACACCCAAATAGACATGGATTCACACCATTTGATTTAAATGATGGTTCATATGAATCGGTACAAAAGCAAAAAGCAATAGAACATAGGGCTGGTAAGTTAATAATAGGTGCACCGATAGTTGGTAATAGGTTAGTTGGGTTATGGAAAGATTCGTTTTTTACTTTTTACGGGATATCAACCTCATCTACCTTTACAGGCTCACCTCATTCAAGGCTACAAGGAATAGGTGGACCTAATTCAGTATATGGGCTAATTCCAAACGGTAAATTTCCTAGACGTGATGAAGATACCCGATATGATGTATTCTACGGTAATACTGAGGATAATCGGTATGGTACATTCGTTCAGACTATCACACCTAATCCGGGATTTACCGATAGTATACCTGAACCAGCTGCTGTTAACCAAAATAAAGCAGAGCGGTTAAAAAAATTAGTTGAATCTGGAAACATTAGGAAGTTCGCCGGTGGCGGTTCGCCATTACAAGATGCTAAGGGCCGGAACTATGATGCAACAAATGCAGCTGGTGATGATATTGGCAAAAATACACCCGGCTCAGAAGTAATCAACGATTACGAAACCATTGCATATGGTGATATGCCCAATAGAGTTTCCGGGGAAACATCAGATATAGATTTCAGAAGTTTGTTAACAAAAGATAGTAATGAATCTGACCGAGCCAAAAAAGAAAACTATACTGAAAAAAATATAAATAAGAGAGTAAATTTTGGCAATCCTGGTAAATTAGGTACAGATGAAAATAGAGTAGATTATGATAATACAGACCCAAAAAAGGCAGGATTTCTAACTAGATTTGATAAAGTAAATGCATCTGATGTAGGCGATGCCGTCTTAAATGATTTAATTCACTTACAGTTCAAAACATCTGATAAGACGCGAATTCAATTCAGAGGAACGATTTCAGGAATAACCGATACATTCTCACCATCGTGGGATTCTATAAAGTACAATGGTAGAGCAGACCAAGCATATCAATACAAAACATTCGAACGAAGTTTATCATTTGCCTTTAAAATTTATGCAACCTCCCGTATTGAAATGATGCCTATATATAAAAAACTATCTCAGTTATCAAAAATGACTATGCCGGTATATAATGGTGACCCTGGATATAGCGGCCAGTTAATTAAATTCCGTTTGGGTAGTTTGTTTAACGAACGACAAGCATTTATAGAATCATTATCATACTCAATGTCAGATGAAGCCCCATGGGACCTTGCGCTAGATAATAAGGTAGGTGAATTACCAATGGGTATAGATGTATCAATAGGATTAAAAATTCTAGGACCTAAACCATCATCGACAGTGGCCAAAGTTTATGATACAGTATTTTAGAGGTAGATTATGAATAGATATGAAAATATAACAATAGTAAAGACAGAAGAAGGTAAGAGATATCGGAAATCGACCCAATACCCTCTGATAGAACGTAAGCTAAATGATATTTATATCATAGGCGCTAGACACGATAGGTTAGATAATCTTGCATTCCAATATTACGAAGATGCAGCCTTATGGTGGATTATAGCAAGAGCAAATAATATAGGAAAAGGTAATCTAACAGTTCCAATCGGAGTACAGATTAGAATACCACACGATTATTTAACAATTGTAAGAGAATATAACGAATTAAACGAATAAGTTATGGAAAACCCATTTAATCCAATATTTAGTAAAGCCGCTAAAAAAGAATTAGACAGACGTAGTAATATGCCTGATTCGTGGAAGTACAAAAAATATGCATACATTAATTTAGAACTTACAGGTGAATCCGCAACCAATATTTGTGTATCAGATACATCTTTAAAAATAGGTGATACTAATTCAGGTAATCTGTATACTACTGATGGTGGGGTTAGACGACCTAACATAACACTCCAATCGGTTAATATTAGAAATGAAGGTGGTAGTGATTATACAGATGCGTATTTGTATGAAATAGAGACATCCTTTAAAGTTTGGAGCAAAGACCAGATGGATAAAGTGGAGAACGGTTTTTTTAGACTTGGCGCAGAGATGAAAGTAACCTTTGGGTGGCGAGGGCGTACCGATACGGGTATTAATACTGATTCAATCCTTGCTTCTATATATAATTTTGGATTCTCAATGGATACCGATGGTAGTTATACTTGTAATGTTAAAGCAATGTCAGCAGCGGGGTTGTTTGGGCAAGAAACTATGGGTGGTGATGTAAGAACAGAATCAACCGGAGTTGGTAAGGAGATTGTCGACCCAACGAAAACGCCATTTCAAAATTCAATGGAAGTATTCAGAAATATGGCACGGAGTGCATTTGGGATAGGTTTAGATGATATCGATGATAATGATGCAACAGGAACTCCAAACAATAATCAAGTTCTATATAAGATTCATAAAGACGACAAAGGGAATTCTTTTTTGTTTGGTTTTTCTGAACTAGAACTGCCTGCATTCACACGAAAAGTGGGGCTAGGGAATGATACAAATGTCTTATACACATCATTAGGTTCAATCTTAGAATACTTAAACATTACTTCTGTTGATGATGGATTATTTAAACTCAATTTTTCAGGAACAACCACAGACTATAAACTCGCACCATCGGAATTCAAAGATTTTGGCTCAGCTAACCCATTTAGAACTTTTATACCAATCGGACAGGCTGGTGAATATGGGATAAAAGGCCAAGGTGGGCTTATATTCGCCGACCCCGATGAAAAAACTGAATGGTATACGGAACCTGGTGATATTGGTAAAATATTCCTTAATATAGATACGATAACTGAAGCCTATAATGATTTACAAGGTAGTGCTTCTGGGAAAGACGGAGCAAAAGCCCCACCCAAAACAAAGGATTTTTTATCAAAAATATTTAGTATGATAGAAACTGATACTGGTGGTGTTGTTAGGTTACAAACCAGAGCAGAGACTATTGACTTAGATTCAAATAATACCGGGCCTGTAAAAGGTGGAAAATCGATAGTGAACGTTATAAATCGGGCTATGATACCAACCAAGGCAGTAAACGATAAATCAGACCCATACATATTTTCAGTATTAGGGGAAAACTCAATTACACGAAATGTAAGTCTTCAAAGTGATTTTGATACAGATATGTTAATAAGGGCATCTTCAAAATCTATCAAAGAGGGGAGTTCAAATATGAATGTGTTATCGGGGTTATATCCTGATTGTGTTAAACTGAAACCCACATCAGATGAATCAAAACCGGAAGCGGAATCCTTAGTAAAAGTCGAAGACATTAAACAACTAAAAGCCGGCATTGGAGAAGAGGGGTGGAGTTCTGAAAAAGCAAACTCATTAGCGACTATTATTCAAAAATATGTGGGTCAAAACTCCCATCTAATAAAGGCAGGTGCATATGGTGAAGTTCCAATGATGTTAAAATTAGGGGTAACGATTGATGGTATCTCAGGTGTAAAGTATATGTCTCCCATAATGATTGACCGTATGCCAACGGCGTATACCAAAAAAGGCATCGATTTTCCTATAATCTCAATTGAACATTCATTTGATGGACAGGGTGATTGGTCAACTACATATGAAACTGTAATGAGAATTAAATAGAACTAACATGGCTGATAAACGA
>Ga0307995_1001308_pt1 | contig 15726 bp, 22 predicted proteins | sample EllFjometagen262_FD_203132 | JGI IMG/M metagenome (GOLD analysis project Ga0307995, IMG submission 203132) | Marine microbial communities from Ellis Fjord, Antarctic Ocean - #262 | ecosystem: Environmental > Aquatic > Marine > Unclassified | place: Southern Ocean | collected 2014-11-02
AAAAATAATGTTATTAACCATAATTTTAAATATTTTATATAGTTGTCGCTATTTACAAACATAAATTATACTTATAATAATTATCTTAATAACCAATTGATTAAATGTCGCCTATAAAAAAAAAAGAATTAAATCTGTTAAGAATTAAGCTAGATAAGCTTGACAATGAATTGCTAAAATTAATAAAAAAAAGATCTAATGTAGTAAATGAAGTTTTGAAAGTTAAAACTCATAAAAAAGAAATAATTGATCAAAAAAGAATAAATTTCATTCTCAAAAAAATTAAGAAAAAATCAATTCAATCTAACATAGACCCAAAAATCACAAATAGAATATGGAAAAATATGATTTGGTCATTTATTGATTATGAAAAAAGAAACTTTAAAAAAAAGTAATACTATTTACTATGTGGGGGTAATTTTTTCTCTACAAACATTTCATGTTTTCTTGTAGATGGATTATACTTTTTTGCTGACAATTTAATTTTAGCTTTTTCACCACCCGCAGGCTTTTTAACATAATAGAAAAATGGGCTATCAGGTTTAGCTTCTGGTACCAATCTAACTTTCACGTGTGTTTTTTTTGCCATACTATTTTATACTTTTAATTTTTTTTAATAATGTCGAAATCTTCTTAAGTTTATTTTTTAAACCATATTCTGCACTTATAGAATTATTTGGTAATTCGTCAAGTTTTAAAGGTTTATCAGAATTAAGAACTTTTTTAGCACCATTAATTGTCATTCCTTGATCTTTAAGCAGGTATTTAACTTTTTTTAAAACCTCAATTGTAACAATATTATAATATCTTCGATTCCCATTTAATATCATCGGTTTAATTTGTTTGAATTCTTTTTCCCAAAAGCGAATTGTATGAGTACTTAAAGTCCCTTTTTTCTTATTAACTAAATTCAGGATTTTGGCAACCTCGCCGATAGATTTATAAGCATCATTATTTTTATGAATCATATTTAGAATTTATTAAATCTTTAAATTCTTTAGAAGCTTTAAATAAAACTACATTTCTTTGAGATATAATTTTTTGCTCTTTAGTTAATGGGTTTCTGCCAATTCTGCTTTTTTTATTACGAATAGCAAAAGTACCAAATTTTGATAATTTTAACATCTTTTCATTTATTAAGTTTTCTGTAATTATTGAAAAAAAATCATCAATCAAATTTTCTGAAATACTTTTTGAAAAACCAATTTGCATATATACAGAATTGATTAAATCTTTTTTTGTTAAATTTATTCTAGACATTAACTTATATTATTTCTTATTTTTTCAATTAAATTTCCATTTACAATTTTTGAACAAACACTTAACGAATTCGAAAAACCAATGAAATCTGTACCACCATGACTTTTAACAACAGGCGAATCTAAACCAATAAAAATTGCCCCATTATATAAACGCGGATCAAGTCTTTCTTTGAATTTTTTTAAATTTGATATATTTAATAGGGATGAAATCTTACCAATTAAACTTCCAGTCATTGCTTTTTTTAATTCACTCGTAATAAAATTAGCTGTTCCTTCAGCAGTTTTTAAAGCAATATTTCCTGTAAAACCGTCCGCAACTATAACATTTACATCTCCATTCATAAGCTGATTACCCTCAATATAACCTTTAAATTCAAAATTTGAATTATTTCTTTGATTGAGTTGCTGATATGTTTCTTTAATAATTTCGTTACCTTTAAGCTCTTCAGATCCAATATTAAGCAAGGCAACCTTCGCATTATCATCTGGATACAATGATTTAAACAAAGACGAACCCATTATTGAAAAATCTATTAAATTTTTAGGGCTACATTCAATATTGGCACCTAAATCCACTACAACACTCATGCCTTTCTTATTCGGCCATATTGCAGATAATGCTGGTTTGTCTATATTTTTAATCATTTTAAGATTTAACTTTGATATAACCAATAAAGCACCAGTATTTCCAGCTGAGATTACTATATCTGATTTTTTTTCTTTAACACTTTGTATGGCAAGCCACATACTCGTATGTTTTCCTCTTTTTGCACCTTCTAGAGGGCTGTCTGTTCCTTTAACGATATCCTTTGTATGAATGATCTCATAGGAAGCATTGGGCAAATCTTTATTAATAAACGTTGTGATTTTTTCTTTATCACCAAAAATTTTATAATAAGTATCTTTATTTTTTTTATAATGATGAACTATGCCATCAATAATTTTTTTTGGTGAACCATCGCCACCCATTGCATCAACTGCAATTTTGATTATTTTATTCATTTGTGATTGAGTATCTTATTCCTTAGGATCTAAAACTTGTCTACCTCTGTACATGCCAGTTTTAAGATCTAGATGGTGAGGTAATCTATATTCTCCAGATTTTTTATCCTCAACAATGTTAGTAGATTTGAACTTCATATTTTGAGCTCTTCTCATTCCAGTTCTTGACGGGGATTGTTTACGTTTTGGTACAGCCATAATAAAATTAATGTTTAATTACACCTTTTATATAAGAATTTAAAGTATTATTTAGTAAATTTAACCTATATTTTTCAAAATAATCTGCCAGAAAGTCAGCATTTACAGCGTTATCTAAAAACTTTTGTAAAATAGAAGCTCTTGATTCTGCACTGAGGTTGTCCCAATCATGAATTTTATCTATCATTCCATAGAATAAATTAAGATAATCTTTCATTTTCTTATTTATAGATTGATCACCATAGCCAATTTCTCTTATGCTTAATTCTACTTGTCTAAAAGTATGGTCATAAATCTCTTGTAAAATTTTTTTATCGTTATTTTGCTTATAAATTTTTAAAAAAAAGGCAAAATGCAATAGAAAGAATATTATCCTATCAGAAAAAGTGTCTTGTTTTTTAAAATCTTTATACAGTTCTTTATTTCTAGTTAAATTAACTAAATTATTGTAAATATTGATATACTCGTCTTTCATGAAAAAAAAATTATTATTAATTATACTTACATTCTTTATTTCAAATTGCACTTTAAATAAAGTTATAAAAGTTCATGGTGTAAGTTTTTTAGAAAAAAAACATGAACAGATAACGTTAAATAAATCAAACAAAAATGATATTATTAAAATTTTAGGCCCACCTTCGACAAAAGGTATATTTAATGATGATTTATTTATTTATATTGAGAGAAAAACATCATCTTCTAGAGTTATAAAATTAGGTAAAAAAAAATTGATTACTAATAACGTTCTTATATTAGAAATGAATAACAGAGGAATTGTAATAAATAAGATATTTTTAAATAAAGAAAAGATGCAGGATTTGGAATTTACCAAAGATTTAACTGGTATAACTTATGCTAACAGGTCATTTGTAAGGGACGCATTGTCTGGACTCATAAAAAAAATAAATGACCCGTTAGGCAAAAAGAGACGGAAAATTAAAAAAGACTAGCCTGCAATAACTGCCAACAACATTAAAGCTACAATGTTTGTAATTTTAATCATTGGATTAACTGCTGGTCCAGCCGTATCTTTATAGGGGTCTCCAACAGTATCACCAGTTACTGCAGCTTTATGAGCTTCAGAACCTTTTCCACCGTGATGACCATCTTCAATATATTTTTTAGCATTATCCCAAGCGCCACCACCTGCTGTCATTGAAACTGCAACGAAGAACCCCGTTACAATAACACCTAGCAACATTGCACCAACAGCTGATAATGCTGCTTCTTGACCACCTATAGAAAGGATTACAAAATACAAAACAATTGGAGATAAAACTGGTAATAAAGAAGGTATAACCATTTCTTTGATTGCTGCCTGAGTTAATAAATCTACAAGTTTAGCATAATCAGGTTTTTGTTTGCCTTTCATTATACCGGGAAATCTTTTAAACTGCCTTCTAACCTCTACAACAACAGCTCCACCCGCTCTACCGACAGCTTGCATTCCCATTGCTCCAAATAAATATGGAAGCATTCCACCTATTAAAAGACCAACAACAACGTAAGGATTAGATAAATCAAAATCTACTGTAACACCATATAATTTAGATCCAGCTACGCCAGAAAAATGTTTAATATCTTCAACATAAGCAGCAAATAAAACTAACGCTCCTAAGCCAGCTGAACCGATTGCATAACCCTTGGTTACAGCTTTAGTTGTGTTACCAACTGCATCTAATGCATCAGTAGTTTTTCTTACACTATTAGGTAGTTTTGCCATCTCTGCAATACCACCTGCGTTATCAGTAACAGGTCCGTATGCATCCAGCGCAACAACCATACCTGCTAAAGCTAACATTGTAGTAACAGATATTGCAATACCATAGAGACCAGCAATAGAGTTTGTAGCAAGAATTCCAGCAACAATAATTAAGGCTGGTATTGCTGTAGCTTCCATAGAAACAGCTAATCCCTGAATAACATTTGTTCCATGACCAGTTGTTGATGATTTAGCAATACTTTTTACCGGTCTATATTCAGTCCCAGTATAATACTCAGTGATCCAAATTAATAAACCAGTAATAACCAAACCAATTATTCCACAATAATATAAACTCATACCAGTAAATGTTTTGCCATTAACCGTATATTCACTTGCAAAACCAATCACATAATCTGTCACAGGGTATAAAATTGCTAATGAAGAAACAGCAGAAACAACAAATCCTTTATATAAAGCATTCATAACATTTTTACTTTTTCCTAATTTAACAAAAAATGTTCCAAGAATTGATGTTAAAATACATGCACCACCAATAGTTAATGGATAGATCATCATGTTCATGTCACCAATAAAAAATATTGAGGATAAAACCATTGTTGCAACAATAGTTACAGCATAAGTTTCAAATAAGTCTGCAGCCATACCAGCACAATCTCCAACATTGTCTCCAACGTTATCAGCAATTACCGCTGGGTTTCTAGGATCATCTTCAGGAATTCCTGCTTCAACCTTGCCAACTAAGTCAGCACCAACATCAGCACCTTTTGTAAAAATTCCACCACCTAATCTTGCAAAAATTGATATTAGTGAAGCACCAAAACCTAATGCAACTAATGCATTAACAATTTCTCTATCATCAACACCTATTTTTAATAAAATATAATAATAAACTGCTATAGCTAATAATGCTAATCCAGCAACAAGCATTCCAGTAACGGCACCAGATTTAAAAGCTACAGCAAGACCGCTAGCTAAACCTTTTCTTGAAGCTTCTGCTGTTCTAACATTAGCTTGAACTGAAACTAACATTCCAACATAACCTGCTATTCCAGATAGTGTTGCACCAATAAAATAACCAAGGCCAACTAATGGACTGAATACCCAACAAATAATAACTAAAACAACAACTCCAACTACGGCTATAGTTTTATACTGTCTTGCTAAGTAAGCTTTAGCACCAATTTGGATAGCAGATGCAATCTCTTGCATTTTTGCGTTTCCAGCACTTGAATTAAGAATATTTTTACCAGTAAAAAAACCATATACTATTGCAAGTAATCCTGATGCTATGGTGTAAAGTAATATTGTTTCAATAAGTGAGTTCATGATACCTTTTTGGTTGTTTAGTTGTTAAAATTTTTTAAAGTTTAAAGTCCGGACAATACAAAAAAAGCTATAAAAGGCAATATTTAACTTACTAAAACTTATGAAAATAACCCTTGTTTTTAAGGATAATTTGGACGTTTTTATCATCTATAATGGATGATTTTTTAATGTATCCTTGGATAGAGCCAATTTTTGTAAGCTTAACTCCACTATTGATAGCTATTTTTTTTATGATTCTCATTTTATTTTTTGAGGCTGTAAATAAGACTTGATAATCATCACCATTAGAAACACAGTTAATCTTAAGGAGTTTCTTAAAATCAAGTACCTTTTTAAGATTGCTTGAAGTTGGAATGTCTTTTAAAAAAAGTTTGTATGACAATTTTTGATTATTAATCATTTTATCAAGATCCGCTAATAGCCCATCAGAGATATCAATTGAAGTGTTGGCAAATTTCTTAATTTTGTCTGCTAATTGTAATTGAATATTTGGCATAAAATACTGATTGATAAAATATTTTCTTAATCGCTGATTAAGTTTAAGTTTATTTTTTAAAACTAATAAACCCAAATAACTATCTCCTAAATTTCCAGATACATAAATATCATCATTAATTTTAGCTTTATTTCTATAAATAATATTATTAGCAAAACCAATTGATGTAATAGTAAAACTTAACTTGTTTGAAAAAACTGTATCTCCACCACTTAAAAATATCTTATATTTATTTTGTTCTTGATTAAGTGCTTTACTAATTTTTGATAAATTTGATTTAGAGAAACTTTTTTTATTACCTGACCCTGAAATAAAATAATATTTTGGCTTAACACCTTTGCAAATGAGATCTGATATGGATGATCTGATGATCTTTTTAATAACTAATTCTGGATTTTTAAAATCTAAAAAATGATTACCTTCAGTATATGTGTCAACTGAAACAACTAATTTATTTTTTTTATCAAAAAAAACATCATCATTTAAATTTAGAGAACCAGGAGATTTTATAGAAAGTTTTTGAAAATAATTTTTTATTAATTCAAATTCATGCATTAGTTGTTCTTATTTTTTTTGCTATTTTATCTAGTATAGCGTTTAAGTATTTTGTTTGGGAGTCTTCTAGAAAGAAATTTGACGCATCAAGATATTCTTTAATAATTATTTTTGTAGATACTTTTGGCTTGTACAGAAACTCAAATATAGCTGATTTGACAATTACTTGAAAAACTTTATCTAAATTAGTTAGTTGAATGTCTTCACTTAAATATTTTTTTACTTCTTCTTTAATCACCTCATCTCTTTCTATCGTACCTAAAACTACATCTTTAATAAACTTTTTAAATCTATGTTTAGGAAATGTTAAATCAGTATCATCATTAAAAAAATTGCCATATAATTTTTGTATAATGATAACTCTTGGACTTTGATTGGGGTTATACGGAGTTCTCATTTTTATTGAGACAAGACAGATATAACAGCTTTAGCTGCTTCTCTTCCCTTCTTTTTTCTAGCTATAGCTTGACGCATATTTAAACAAGTAATAATTCCGTTACCAATAGGTTTTTTATTATCTATAGATAGTTTCATTATTGCATCTGTTGAGGCATGAGAAATAAAGTCAAAATGTGGTGTTTGTCCTTTTATCACACAGCCAAGAGCTAAAAAAGCATCATATTTTTTAATATTTTTTGAAATTGTAACTGGGATTTCAAAAATACCAGGAACGCTGATAATTTTTATTAAACTGGATTTTGGCAATATGTTCTTTGCACTATTTAGTAAACCATTGGATATGTCTTTATAATAATCGGCAACAACAATTAAGTATTTTTTTTTCATTAAATGATTTCCTGTTTGGTAATCTTTATATCATAACCTTCTAAACCAATAACTTTTTTAAGAGATTTGGTAATTAGTATCATATTTTTAATCTTTAAATCCTTAATTATTTGAGCACCGATACCATAATTTCTTATAAGTTTGTCATTTCCTTTTTTATAAAAATCTTTATTTTTATAATCCTTGAGCGTCTGTGTGACTGATCTTAAGTTTGTATCTTTTATAAATACTAAAACGCAGTTATTAAATTTTTTAAAATAATTTAAAGTTTTATTAAATGAATTTGGTAATTGTTGGTTGATTAAATAATTCTGAACAACATTTGATGAAATTACTCTAACTCTTGGTATTATCCCTTTTTTAATATTTCCTTTAATTAAAGCAAAATGTTCAGATCCATCTAAAAGATTTTCATAAATTCTAATTTTATACTTTTGATTTTTAACCTCAATATCAGATTGTTTTTTTAATTTAATTAATTTTTCTTTTTTTAAACGATAAGCAATAAGATCTTCTATCTTACCAATTTTTAAATTATGTTTTTTTGCAAAATTGAATAAAGCTTGTCCTTTAGCCATAGTTCCGTCTTCATTCATTATTTCACAAATGACTGCTGAATTGTTTTTTTTGGCTAGTTTCGAAATATCAACAGATGCTTCTGTGTGACCAGCTCTAACAAGGACACCACCATCTTTAGCAATAATTGGAAAAATATGACCAGGAGACACAATTTCTTTTTTGTTAACATTTTTCTTTGATGCAATTTTTATAGTTTTAGCTCTATCCTTTGCTGATATTCCTGTCGTAATTCCTTTTTTAGCTTCAATCGATATTGTAAATGCAGTATTGTTTCTTGATTGATTTACTGGAGACATTAAAGATAAATTTAATCTCTTAGCTTGGACACTATCCATAGCTAAACAAATTAATCCTCTGCCATACTTGGCCATAAAGTTAATATTTTTAGCATTTGAATCTGTTGATGAAATTATTAAATCTCCTTCATTTTCTCTTTTTTCATCATCAACTAAAATGAACATTTCACCTTTTTTTGCAATATTGATAATGCTTTCGATTGCTGTGTAATTATTTTTTTTCATTAAAATAATTTCTAACGTATTTGGATAAGATATCTATCTCTATATTAACTAGGCTACTTTTTTTTAATGAAGATAAATTCGTAAGCTTAAATGTATGTGGAATTACCCATATTTGAAAACCTTTTTTTGTTAACTTAGATATTGTAAGAGAAATACCATTCACACAAACTGATGCTTTTTCAATTAAGTTTATTCTTTCTTTCTTAATAATTTCAAACTCAAATAAATAAGATTTATCAATAATTTTAATATCTGAAATTTTACCCACAGTATCTATATGACCTTGACAAATATGACCTGAAATCTTTTGACCATACTTTAAGGGAAGCTCAAGGTTAATTTTATCTTTAACTTTTAAAAACTTAAATTTTGACCTTTGTATAGTTTCATCTGAAAGGTAAAATTCCATTATTTTTCCTGTAATAGTTATTAACGTTAAGCACACACCATCACATGAAACTGAAACTCCAATATCTTTCTTAATTAATTTTAAATCTGATTTTACAAAAATATTAATTCCTTTAGGTCTTTTTTGAATATTTTGAACTATACCCTGATTAAATATTATTCCATTAAACATATTAATTTTTATAAAGTGTGATTAAATCTTTTCCCAATTGTGTATTAATTTTTTTTTTACTTTTATATTTATGTGACAAGTCTTTAAAGCAGTTAAAGCTCTTATAAGCTACTAATTTTGATAAACTTTTTGGACTTTTAAATAGATAAAATTGATTAAACAATTTTTTTTTTATAATACCTTTGGATAAATTATTTCCACCCTCAACAAGCAAATTTCTACAACCTAATCTATAAAGTTTCTTAAAAATTAATTTAATGTCAAAATCATCATTTTTTAATAGATTAGACTTTATTAATTGAATACCTTTTTTTTTAAAAATTAAAATTTTTGCAGTTTGGGCCTTTTTATAAAAAATTACAGTATTATTTTTATTAGCAGTTTTAAAAATATAAGAATTAGTATTCATTTCTAAATTTTTATCTAAGATAACTCTTTTTGGAGAAAATTTATTTAAACCTTCTAATCTACAATTTAATTTAGGGTTATCTTTATTTAAAGTTTTATATGAAATCATTAATGAATCATTTTTATATCTTAAAAAATGTGTCAATTTATCTGAGTGAATATCTGTAATTCTCTTTGTTCCCTTGCTATATATTAAGTTATTTTTTGAAATAGCAATTTTACCAGTAACATAAGGCATCTTTTTGTTTCTATTAAAAAAATATGGTTCATAAAAATTAATCATATCATCATAAAGTAAACCTTTTTTAACAATAATATTTTTTGATTTTAAAATTTTGAGGCTTTTTCCCTTAACTTTTTTATCAACATCTTCTAATGAATAAATAATTTTACTTATCTTACTTTTGATAATTTCTTGAGTACAAGGTGGTGTTTGTCCATAATGATTACACGGCTCAAGTGTTACATACATTGTTGAACCTTCTAAATTTACATTAGAATTCTTAATTGCATTGTATTCAGCATGCGGTCTTCCATTGTAGCTAGTTTGACCAATAGAAATGATCTCATTATTTTTAACAACTACACAACCCACTGATGGATTTTCACCTGTAAGACCATGACGTTCACCTGCTAAATTTAAAGCAAGTCGCATATAGTTAATATCTTTTTTGGAAAATTTATCTTTTTTTGTAGACATCTAATTTGTCCACGAATTGTACAAAATCTTTTTCTTCTCTGAAATTTCTATAAACAGATGCAAACCTAACATAAGCAACAGGGTCAAGTTCTTTTAAACCCTCCATAACCATTGTACCAACTGTACTTGTTGAAATTTCATTTTGTCCTAACTCTTCTAAGGCTCTTGAAATTTTACTAATAAACTTTTCTGCTGTTTCAGTATCGATTGGTCTTTTTTTTAGAGCTATATAGATAGATTTAGACAATTTATCTCTATCGAAAGATGATTTTCTTCCATTCTTTTTAATAACCATTATTTCTCTAAACTGAACTCTTTCAAACGTAGTAAATCTTCCTCCACACACACATAGTCTTCTTCTGCGTATAGCAGTTCCGTCTTCAGTGGGTCTGGAATCTACAACTGATGTTTCACCTTTTTTACAAATTGAACAGATCATTATTTTAAGTTCTTATATATTGGGAAAGAAGAAGTAAGCTCAATAACTTCATTTCTAACTTTTTCTTCAATTTTACTATTATCTTCAGGATTTTCAGACAGACCTTTAACAACTTGGGTAATTAGTTCTCCTACTTTTTGAAACTCTTTCAAACCAAAGCCTCTAGTAGTTGCTGCTTGAGTCCCAAGTCTTATACCAGAAGTAATCATTGGTTTTTCTGCATCAAACGGTATTCCGTTTTTATTACAAGTAATATTTGCCTTAGAAAGACTTTCGGCAGTAGCATTCCCTTTCACATTAAAAGGTCTCAAATCAACAAGCATTAAGTGCGTGTCAGTTCCTCCAGAGTAAATCTTAAATCCATTATTTTTTAGTGTTTCTGATAATATTTTAGCATTTGCTAAAACAGATTTTATATATACTGGAAAGTCAGGCTTTAGAGCTTCTAAAAAACCTGCTGCTTTAGCAGCTATTATATGCATTAATGGTCCACCTTGATAACCTGGAAACACAGCAGTATTAAATTTTTTTGCAAGATCTTCATGATTGGTTAAAATAATTCCACCCCTTGCACTTCTAAAAACTTTGTGTGTTGTTGAGGTCACTACATGAGCATACTCACAAGGATTTGGGTAACCCTTTCCAGCAACTAAGCCAGAAAAATGAGCCATATCGACCATTAAATATGCTCCCACCTTATCTGCTATCTCTCTAAACTTCTTAAAATCTATTACTCTAGAATAAGCGCTCCCACCACAAATTATAAGTTTTGGTTTGTGTTCCAAGGCAAGTTTTTCAACGTTATCATAATCTATAAGTTCGGATTGTTTATCAACATCATATCCTATTGCATTAAACCATTTACCAGACATCGAAATTTTCAACCCATGTGTAATGTGACCACCAGAGTTTAAGCTCATACCCAAAAATGTATCACCAGGATTTAATAAGGCTAAAAATACAGCACCATTAGCTTGAGCTCCTGAGTGAGGCTGAACATTGGCAAACTTGCAATCAAATAATTTTTTTAATCTTTCAATAGCAAGGTTTTCAGCTACATCAACATGCTCACATCCATTATAATATCTTTTTCCGGAGTAACCTTCTGCGTATTTATTTGTTAATACAGAACCTTGAGCCTCAAGAACAGCTTGTGAAACAATATTTTCAGAAGCAATTAATTCAATATGTTGTTGTTGTCTTTTTAATTCGTCACTAATTGCTTTGTGAATCTCAGGATCAGCTACAGCTAAGCTGTCCTCAAAAAAACTTTTATATTGATCATTTAAATAATTTTTTTCTCTAGACATAATTAAATCTTTTTTATTCTTTTTATGTGTCTTCCACCTTCAAATTTCATATCTAAAAAAACACTGACACAATTTAAAGCATTTTTTTTAGTAAGCAGTCTTGATCCTAATGTAATGATATTTGCATCGTTATGCAATCTTGATAATTTTGTAGATTTTATATTAAAACATTGAGCAGCACGTATATTTTTGTGTTTATTTGCAACAATATTCATGCCCATACCTGAGCCACAAACTAATATACCAACATGATTATTTTTTACCTTTACTTTTTTAGCTACTTTGTGAGCATAGTCAGGATAATCAACTTTATCACTATTGAAAGGACCTAAATCTATATATTTAATCTTTTTTTTATTTAGGTGAAGTTTAATATTTTCTTTTAATTTATAACCAGCATGATCAGATGATAAAAATATTTTTTTCAAACTAATTAAACTTATAATCTAAAACACATGCAACTAAGTGAATTCTATTTTCTTCACCACCATTAAAGGCATTGTGATATTTTGTATTATTGGTAATCCACACAGATCCATCTGCAGGCATATGTTTTGCTACATGATCTACTACCATGATAGCACCAGGGTTAGTGACTATTGGTATATGTAATCTTGGTTCTGGGTCTCTATGCCAGCTTAATGTTGATCTTGGTTCTTTTAATAAAATTCTTACTCTACCCAATTTATATTTTGAAGAAAGTATATCAAATACTTCTTTAAAATAAGTATTTTCATAATCTTTTATAAATTCAGAATAGGCAGACTCATCAATTGAAACATCTCTAGTAACTTCATTCCCTGATTTATCCGGCTTTGTCCAATAAGTACCCCTAGCCTTACTACCTTTAACTGATTCTGGATCACCAGGAATTTGTGTTAAACAAATAGCACCAAAGTGCGCTATACCACCACCATCATCAAATTTTTTAGTCTGAACAATTTGATTATAGGCTTCTTGTAATTTATTAATATCAAATTGAATATTTTGCTTTTGAAAATCACTAAAATCTAAAACTTTTTTATCTTTTTTTAGATTTAAATTTACAATATTTTTATTTTCAATGCTCATGTAAGTTGTTTTTTACCTTTTTTAATATATATTTGTATAATACATTTGTCGCATTTTAATAGTAGATTTAAACATGATTACAGGAAATTATCCAAATTTAAGACTTAGAAGAAGTAGAAGGCAGGATTGGTCTAGAAGGTTAATTCAAGAAAACAGCCTTTCAGCAAGCGATTTTATACTACCAATATTTCTGATAGATGGAAAAAATACAAAACAAGCAATTAAAACAATGCCTGATGTTTATAGATACACAATAGACAAACTGGGTGTCATTGTTGATAAGGCAATCAAAAGTGAAATACCTATGGTTGCATTATTTCCTTATACAAAAAAATCGATAAAGAATGAAATTGGAACAGAGGCATTAAATGAAGACAACCTCGTTTGTAAAGCGATTCAATATATTAAAAAAAAATATAAAAATGAGATAGGTATTATGTGTGATGTCGCTTTGGATCCATATACATCACATGGCCATGATGGTTTAATAAAATCTGGTTATGTTCTGAATGACGAAACTATAAAGGTTTTAGTTAATCAATCATTGCTTCAAGCTGAAATTGGTTGTGATGTACTTGCACCTTCAGACATGATGGATGGAAGAATCGGCAAAATAAGGAAGGCACTTGATAAAGAAGGTCACGAAATGGTTCAAATACTTTCTTACGCTGTTAAGTATGCTTCCAGTTTTTATGGACCATTCAGAGATGCTGTAGGGTCAAAGGGTTTATTAAAAGGGAATAAAAAAAACTATCAAATGGATTTTAGAAACAGCAATGAAGCAATTAGAGAAGTTGCTTTAGATGTTAAAGAGGGTGCTGATATGGTTATGGTAAAACCTGGGATGCCCTATCTAGATATCATCAAAACTATTAAAGATAATTTTAAAATTCCAGTATTAGCATATCAAGTATCTGGCGAATATAGTCTTCTTAGCAATGGCATCAAAAGAGGCCTAATAGATAAAAATTCTGTTTTAGAAAGTTTAATATCATTTAAAAGAGCTGGAGCAAATGCCATAGTAAGTTATTATGCGGACAGAGTAGACAGTCTGATCAAATAAAATTATTTTAAAAGATTAACAAAATGTGTTCGGGAGTTTGGTAAATTGAGATTATTTGGTTTTAAAATACTTTTTTCAAGATAATCAGTAACAAGCTTTAAGCCACTCAGCAAAATTTTTAAGTCAACATTTTTATAATTTTTATCTATTAAAAAATTTGGAACAACTTTTCTCTCAGTAGATGACTTAACAAAATAATTAATAGTATCATCTACAATTTCTTTTTCCACCATATTTTTTAATTCTAAATCATAACCTAATAATTTTAATAATTCTAATTCCCAAAAAATATATTCTTGTATCCAATTATCAGAAGTTAGTATTTCGAAAAACTTGTCAATTAAAATAAAAATCTCTTTATTGGACTGAGCTTCAGCTGTAAGAAGTTTTATCAAATGCATAGCAGAAGATATGCAAGATAATTTTTGATTTTCATCAAAGTAAAGTGGTGTTAGAGCTTTTATGATTTCTATTTTAAAATAACCAATTCTAGTTGGACTTTTGACGTTATAGTTTACGTGGATTTTATTGCCAATTTGTAAATAGTTTTTAATTTTCTTTGAAGTGCCACCAAAAATTATTCCAGATATCTTTCCATGGTTTTCAGTAAAAACTTCTGCTATAATAGAATTTTCACTGTATCGATTTTTAGAAATTAAATAAGCACCATCATCCCAATTCATTTATTTTAAAGTACCTTCATAACATAGAGATGCAGCATTTTGTTCTGCATCTTTTTTAGATACTCCTTCAGCAGTAAAAAATTTAGTATTTTTTAATTTAACAGCGACTTTAAATAAAGGTTTATGTCGAGGACCAGTATTAGATATCAATTTATAAATAGGCAATACTTTAAAAAATTTTAACGAATACTCTTGAAGTCTTGTCTTAGCATCAATCTGGGTTACAACACTTGCACTTATGTGGTCACTCCACAATTTTAGAACAAATTTTTCAGTAACATTTAATCCTTTATCAAGATAAATAGCACCAATTAATGCCTCTAAGCAATCTGCTACTATCTTGTCCTCTATTACAATTTTTTTGTTTTTAGGATTAAAAATTAAAATATATTTTTCTAATTCAATTTTTTTAGCAATTTCTAAACATTTTTTTTTATTTACTAATGAAGCAAACTTTTTATCCAATATCCCCTCTCTCTCTTCTGGATAAATTTCTAATAATTTTTTTGCTATAATTAATCCTAAAACTCTGTCACCTAAAAATTCAATCTTTTCATTATTATCTCTTGAGTCGTAACTTTTATGGGTTAGACTTTTTGTTAAGATTTTAGAATCTGTAAACTTAAGTTTTAATTTTTTTTCAAGATTTGAAGAGCTTATTTTCATTAATTAATTCTCTTAAAAAATCTGTCAAACCTAATTGTTTTATGCCATTTCCAGAAAGAAAAAATGCTACCAATTCTAAAATCAGACGAAAAGAAAATAAATTGGGCCTTGCCAACTAAATTATCTTCATGAGCATACCCTACACTAGTTAAGTATCTACTGTCTTTTGAGCAATCTCTATTATCTCCTAAAAAAAAATAATGTTTTTCTGGAACATTAAATACATCGGTATTTTGAAAACTATAATTTTTTAAATATACAGTATTATGGGTTTTTCCATTGGGAAGCTTTTCCATAAATGTATTAACTTCAATGGTTTGTTTACCACAATAAATAATGTCATTTTTAGAAACTC
>Ga0307995_1001310_pt1 | contig 15719 bp, 17 predicted proteins | sample EllFjometagen262_FD_203132 | JGI IMG/M metagenome (GOLD analysis project Ga0307995, IMG submission 203132) | Marine microbial communities from Ellis Fjord, Antarctic Ocean - #262 | ecosystem: Environmental > Aquatic > Marine > Unclassified | place: Southern Ocean | collected 2014-11-02
TCGTATGCAGATAATTTTCTAAAATAATGTTTAAATTTTTTACAAAAAAAAAATGGCAGTTATGGTCTTGGTTAGGTTCATTTGTAATTTTATTATCATTGTGGGTTCAAGTAAAAATTGATGTAAAGATAAATGAATGGTTTGGTGTCTTCTACGATATGATTCAAAAAGCACTTGCTAAACCCAACGCTATTACAATTGAAGAGTACTGGGCAAATTTAGCATCATTTATTACACTAGCTGGAATATATATAGCTCTTTACGTTGTAATAAGTTTTTTTACAGCACACTTCTTGTTTAGATGGAGAACTGCGATGGTGGAATGGTATCATTCTGTTTATGATAGAGCTCGTAAAATAGAAGGTGCCTCGCAAAGAGTTCAAGAAGATACAATTAAGTTTACCCGTATTATGGAATCTCTAGGTACAAGTTTTATTGAATCGGTCATGGTATTAATACAATTTACTCCAATTTTATTAGGGCTATCAATCGGTATACCAATCTTCTTTTTTGGTGATTGGCAATATGGATTGATAACTGGTGCATTACTTTGGACACTGGGTGGTACAGCATTCTTGATAGGATTAGGTTGGATATTGCGTTTAGTTGGAGTGGAATATGATCTGCAAAAAAAAGAGGCTGCATACAGAAAAATATTAGTAGTAGCTGAAGATAATGGTGACATTAGACCTAAAACAATAAATGAATTATTTGATGACGTTCGTTCAATTCACTTTTTAAGCTACACAAGGTATTTATATTTTAATATTGGTCGTATGGCTTACTTACAGGCAAATGTATTATCAGCCTATGTTTTCTTAGCTCCAGCTATTGTAGCAGGTGTTGTAACATTAGGTGTTATGCAACAAATTATAAGAGCCTTTGGAAGAGTTGAAGGTTCTATGCAATACCTATTAAAAGCTTGGCCTACAATTATAGAATTGGCAAGTGTTTATAAACGTTTAAGAGAATTTGAGAGTGTAATAAATTCTTCTGAAATAGTTATTCAAAAAGATTAATGGCTATTGATAAAGAATATGTTGATCAGATTTTAAAAGTTTCTGAAAAGGCAGCTCTAGCATCATCTTATTTGGTTGGAAAAAAAGACAAGATTGCAGCAGATCAAGCAGCTGTTGACGCAATGCGTTCTGAATTGAATAAAATAAACATGAATGGTGAAGTTGTTATTGGTGAAGGTTCACTTGATGAGGCACCCATGCTTTATACTGGTGAAAAACTTGGAAATAAAAATGGACCATATTTTGATATAGCAGTTGACCCTTTAGAGGGAACAAATTTTGCAGCTAATAATTTACCTGGTGCAACTTCTGTTATTGCTATTGCAGAAAAAGGAAATCTTTTTAATGCACCAGAAACATATATGGATAAAATTGCAACAGGACCAATTGAAAAAGGATTAGTTGATCTAGATTTTACATTAAAAAAAAATGTTTCAAATCTAGCTGATTTTCTAAACAAAGATATCACATCACTCACAGCATGTGTCATGGATAGACCAAGGCATAAAAAAATAATTGATGAACTTAAAGATTTAAACATTAATATTAGATTAATTACCGATGGTGATGTTCTTGGTGCATTATATGTGACAAATGCAAAATATAATGTCGATGTATTTTTAGGTATAGGAGGTGGCCCAGAAGGAGTTTTGGCAGCATCAGCTCTTGATGCCTTTGATTGTCATTTTCAAGGAAGATTCATTTTTGATAACGACAAAGATATTAAAGATGCAAATAGAATGGGAATAACTGATTTGAATAAAAAATACGAATTAAATGAAATTATAAAAGGGGACTCTATATTTTGCTCAACAGGAATTACTTCAAGTGAGATGTTAAGTGGAGTCGAAATTAGTGACAATAAGTATACAACTGAGACATTAGTTACACATAAAAGTTTAAAATTTAAAGAAACGATAAAAAGAACAAATCTTATTGTGGAATGATTTCTGTTTCAGGTAAGAAGTGGGAACAAAAAAAAATTAATCAAAATTTAGTTGATAAATTAAAACAAGATTTTAATTTTAGTGACATTTTATCTAGACTAATTATTTCAAGAAAATTTGAAGATGATGAAATTGCAACAATCCATACAGATTTAGATTTACACAATGTTTTTTTAAATAATGAAGATTTCAACCAATCTATTAAACTTGTTGTCAATTGTATTAATAACAATGAAAAAATATGCATTTTAGGTGATTATGATGTCGATGGGTCTGCTGCGACATCATTATTCATTAAGTTTTTAAAAAGTATAAATCACCCTTTTTTTTACTACATACCTGACAGGGAAAAAGATGGTTATGGAGCGACTAAAAAGCTCTTTCAAAAACTAATCATAGAGGAACCTAAATTAGTTATAATGGTGGATTGCGGTTCTACTTCTAATGAAGCAATAGATTTCTTAAATGAAAATAAAATTAAATCCTTAATCATTGATCATCATGAAGTTAACAAGCCATTTCCAAATGCAAACTCAATTATAAATCCTAAAAAAGATAATGGTTATATGGATTATGACTATTTATGCGCCACCTCACTTTCTTATTTTTTTTTAGATTTACTAATTAAAAAAATTAAAAGCAAAATCAATATATCTGATTATTTGATATATGTTTTATTAGCTACAGTTTGTGATGTGATGCCTTTAAGAAAGCTTAATAGATTAATTGCATTAAATGCTCTTAAAAATTTTAATATAACAAAAAACTTACCTCTTAATACCTTGTTTGAATTAAATGAAAAAAAAAATAAACTTAATATTAATGATTTGGGTTATTTAATTGGTCCAATATTAAATGCAGGTGGTAGATTAGGTAAATCTGAATATGCCACAGAATTATTATCTTCTAATAATGATCAAGTTATCAAAAATAAATCTACAAATTTGATTAAATTGAATAATAAAAGAAAAGAAATTGAAACCTTAATATTAAATGAAATTGATTTTCAAAAAATTGAAAAAGAAAATAAAGAAGTAATTATTTATTATAATCCAAATATTAACGAAGGTTTGATTGGAATTATTGCAGCAAGATTAAAAGATTATTTTAATAAACCCTCCATTGTTATTACAGCGTCTAATGAATTATTAAAAGGATCGGCAAGATCAATTTATAACTATAATATTGGTCGTGTAATTAAAAATTCACTGGATGAAGGTATAATTTTAAAAGGTGGTGGTCACAATATGGCTGCAGGATTTACATTAAATAAAGAAAAACTTAAAAATTTTGAAAATTATATTTCAGAGGATTTTTTGAAATCAAATATTTTAAATAGCAATATATTTTTATATGAGTCAGAGATTTCATCGCTAGTATTTAATCAGGATTTTTATGATGACATTAAGAAATTAGAACCTTTTGGCACAGGAAACCCCGTACCAACCTTTTTGTTAAGAGATCTGAGAATAATTAAGCCTATAGTTTTAAATAACAAGCACATATCTTCAATATTAAAATCAAAAACAGGATTTTCAATTAAATCTATATCCTTTAATTCCATAAATACTAAGATTGGTGAACACTTATTGAGTTATAAAAATAGCATTAATGTAATAGGTCAAATCAATGAAAATATTTGGAATAATAAAAAAACTCTTCAATTAACTATTAGAGACCTTATCCTATAGCTTAATTACACTTGATAAATAATGACTTTTAAAATAAAAGATCACAATACGGTCCCTTCGTCTATCGGTTAGGACAGCTGGTTTTCATCCTGCAAAGGGGGGTTCGATTCCCCCAGGGACCGCCAAAAATATGTTTTATTATACATATATGCTCAAATCTATTTCTAATGGAGTTAAAAAAACTTATATTGGGTATACTAACAACTTGGATTTAAGACTTAGTAAACATAATTCTAATAAAGGTGCTAAATCAACAAAGGGATATAAATGGATCCTGATATATAGTAAAAAATTTAAAACTAAAAATGAAGCTATGTCGTTTGAGTACAGCCTTAAAAATAATAGAACATTAAGAAAGGAACTTTTAGAAAAATCTATATAATGAAAATTTCTATATTACTCCCTTATAAAGAAAATTTTTCATCTGAATATGCAGGTGCAGTTTCTATATTTATAAATGATACTGTTTTAAAAAGTAAATATAAAAATACTACACATGTATATGGAAATACTGACTTTAAAAAAGATTTATTAAAAAATTATATAAATTTATCATTAAGTAAAAAAAGATTAATTGAGAGTAGCAGTGATTTTTATGTTGATAATTTTATAAAAAAAAGAAGTGTCATCAATTCCGATATAATAGAAATACATAATAGACCCAATTACATAAAAAAAATTCTAAAAATTAGAAAACCTAAAAAAATTTTATACTTTCATAATAACCCTCTTGAAATGAACGGATCCAAATCAATTAAACAAAGATTGTTTTTGATCGAAAATCTTGATCAAATTATATTTAATAGTGAATGGACTAAAAAACAGTTCTTATTTAATTTGCCAAAAATTTATACTAAAGTTGAAAGATTAACTGTTGTCTATCAGTCAACAACAAAACCTAAGATAGATTTAAAAAAAAAACTAAAAATTATAACTTTTATTGGAAAATTAAACTCTGCAAAAGGGTACGATGTCTTTGGTGAAGCAGTTATCAAAATATTAAATGAATTTCCAAATTGGAATGTGGAAGTTGTAGGTGATGAATCTCGAGAAAAAATTTTTTTCAAACATAATCGTTTTAACCTTAATGGTTTTCAAAATCATAAAAATGTTCTTAAAATCTTAAAAAAAACCTCCATATCTGTCGTTTGCTCAAGGTGGAATGAGCCATTTGGAAGAACAAGTCTTGAATCTTCTAGCCATGGATGTGCAACAATCATTAGTGACAAAGGTGGATTACCTGAAACAACTTCAGATGCGTTAGTTTTAAAAAAAGTTGATTCTAAGAATCTGTATATCTTAATTAAAAGATTAATTATTGATGAAAAATTAAGGAATAATTTACAAATAAATTCAATTAATAATTTTTATCTTACTAATACTTTTGTATCAAAACTAATAGATGATATTAGAGAAAGACTATCAAAAAAATATTTTATTAAAAAGAATAAAAAATTAAAGATACTTCATATTACAAACTTTAATGAACGCCATAATGGTAGATTATTTTATAATACTGGCAGAAGAATAAATAATGGACTAATTCGATCAAATCATTCAGTTTTAACAATAAGTGATAGAGATATAGTAAGTTATCATAGGTCGCTTATAGATTTTGATGGTTCAAAAAAACTTAACTCAAAAATTATTGACACAATTGCCAATTATCTTCCTGATTTAATTATTCTTGGTCATGCTGACTTGGTCAATTTATCTACATTAAAGTTTATAAAAAAAAATTACCCATCAATTAAAATTACACAATGGTTTTTAGATAAAATGAATGAAGATTGGGAAAATAATAAAAGACGATTTCTTGATAAGATAGAGTTAATGGATTGTAGTTTTTGCACCACATCTCCAGATGCACTTTCTTTTTCTAAAAAATATAAGATTTTTTACATGCCCAATGCTGCAGATATTTCATTTGAAACTCTAAAATGCTATGAAAATAAACATCCCATATACGACCTTTTTTTTGCAATGTCTCATGGTGTACACCGAGGTATTTTAAAAAAAGGTAAATTTGATCGACGGAGCTTAATTATAGATGAATTAATAGAAAAAAACCCTAACATAAAATTTAATTTACATGGCTTAAGTGATAAACAGCCCATATGGTCAGACGACTTTAAATTATCTTTAAAAAAATCAAAGATGGCTCTCAATTTAAGTCAAGGAAAACCAACCAAATTTTATTCTAGTGATAGAATTGCCCAATTAGTAGGAAATGGAATTTTAACTTTTGTTGATATAAAAACTAAATTAAATAAATTTTTTTCTAATGATGAGGTAATTTTTTATAAATCGATGGATGATCTTTCAAAAAAAATAGATTTCTATAAGATAAATCACGAAATAAGAAATAAGATTGCAAAAAAAGGACAAGTGAAATATCTCAAATATTTTAATTCAAAAGAAATTGCTAATTTTATAATTGATAAAACAATGAACTTTAAAAAAATAAAAAAATATTTTTGGGAATAAATGAGTTCTTCTAATAAAGTACCAATTTTAATGTACCATTCTATTATAGATAATGATGAACACAGTATTTCGATTGAATCATTTAAAAAACAAATGCATTTAATGAAAACAATGGGCTATCAAACAATTAAATTCGATGAGTTAAAAAAAAATAATGAAAAAAAATTTATAATTACTTTTGATGATGCTTATGAAAATGTTTTTATTAATGCTTTTCCTATTTTAAGAAAATTAGGTTTTAATGCTGTTTGTTTTATTGTTGCTAATAAAATTGGTCATTATAATGACTGGGATAAAAATAAAAATAAATTCAAAAAAATGAAGATAATGAACTTTGAACAAATAAATGAATGGCTTAAAAATGGATTCAGTATAGGATCACACACTTTGGATCATGCTGATCTAACAAAATTAAATAGAAATGATAAAATAGATCAAATCGTTAATTCTAAAAAGCATCTTAATCGTTTGTTCAATACGGAAATAAATACTTTTGCATTTCCATTTGGATCTTATGATGATGAGACACAAAATATTATTAACGAATATTATGATTATGCTGTAACAACTAAGAGATCTAGATTTATCAAAAACAAGTTTAATAATAGGCTTTTACCAAGGGTTCCTGTCAGTAAAAATGATAACTTTTTCAAGTTTTTTTTAAAAATCAAAACACCCTATGAAGATATGAAATTTAAAGAATAATGTTAATTAATAAATTTGATACCACTGAATGTATTAATGGCTGTAAAATTTTTAATGACAATTCAAATTATTTATATTGGGAAAATAAAAGTGTTACTAGTGATGAGATCGATATTCTTACTTTTCTAAAATCGAAAAATGATAAAAGAAAATTAAACATACTTCATGTTGGTATAGGCAATTCTTTTCTAGCATCTAAATTAAAGAATTTTAATGAAATAATTGGTATTACAATTTCCCAAAATGAAATAAAATATGCTTCCACTAAAAATATCCTCAATTATAAATATTTCTTTTTAAACAAGTATGAGGCTAATTCATTAGATATTTTTGAAAATAAAAAATTTGATATAATTATAGATACAAACATTAAATCATTTTCTTGTTGTGATAAAGCATTTAACAACTTATTTAAACAATATGTTAATTCACTAAGTCATAGTGGTTACATAATAAGTCATATCAATGGCTTAAAATGGAGCAGAATAGTTAAACCCAAGCTGTCTTTTTCTTTTAAAAATTTTTTTTACAAACGATTAAAAGAGTATGATGGTCCTTTAAATAATAAATTAGGTATGTCTGATTGTAAAATTCTTGCTAATGAGAATAATCTTAAGTTAGATCTGGATAATACCAATTTAGTTATTTTTAAAAATGAAAAATAAATACATATTTTTTCGTACAGATAGAATAGGGGACTTCTTATTAAGTGCTATTTTAATTAAATCTGTTAAACGTTCTGATAGAAATTCTTTTATTACCGTAGTTGCTTCTAAAAAAAATTATCTTTATATTAAGAACTTCAGTTTTGTTGATCAGGTTATTTTATTTCCAGAATCGTATTTTTCAAAAATTATTTTTTACTTAAGATTTATGTTTAAGAAATTTTATTTGATTGCTTTGTTAGATGGTAAAAAAAGATCATTATATTTTTCATTAATAACTAGATCAAAATTTAAATTTTTATTTACGTATAAAGCTTTTTATAAAGTTTTATTTAAAATCTTCTTTACTAAAATATTTTATGACAATGATTCTGATAGTAAACTTTCAGAAATTAAAAACTTACTTAATTTTTTAAGCTTTAATTTGGATAAATCTGATCTGAATACAATTGATAGATCCTGTGTATTAGCAAGAAATTTTAATATTCCATCAACTAATAAATACATATTGTTTCACTTGGATGAAAAATGGGTCTTTTATGATTATATTCACACTTATAAATCTATTGAGCCAGAGTCTGAAGTTATATTAATTCAATTCTTTGAAAAATTAATTTTAAAAACTAATAATGATTTATATATATCTACTGGCAATTTAATGAATAAATTCATCAATTTCTTTAAAAAAAACTTTATTAAGATTGATCAAAATATTTATGAATTACAATTTAAAAATAATAAAATCATTTTTTTTGATAATACTAGTTTTCTACAATTAGAAAAATTAATATTAAATTCCACATTATTAATTGCGTGTCATGGTGCACCAATTCATGTTGCTGGATCTTTTAATAAAAAAGTAATTGATATAATTGATACAAGTGAAGAAGATTTTTTTAACAAATGGACTTCTCATCTTAGAGGCTATATCTCTATACACAGGAGTCCTTTCAATCAACTTTCATCAGATATTATTAAATTACTTTAAATATTTTACTTAAAATTAGTTTTTATAGTTTGTAAAATAGTAGTCTTTTTTTATTGAATGTATCAAATAATAATTTTTATTTATCAATAAATCAAAAATTTGTTTTTTTCTTTCATCAAATATTTCAATTTGTATAACTATTTTGTTATTTTCTAATAGTTTATCAATACCATATAAAACTTCTTCTTCGTGTCTTTCAACATCAATTTTAATAGCTATAGTAGAATTTTTAATATCCAAAAGGTCATCACCTATATCTGATTGAATGACTCTTTTGCTTATATTTTTTATACTATATTTTGTTAAAGCCTCATCATTCTTATTATAAATTGCAAATCCACCAGTTCTATCTTTATCAGGAACCCACATAGTTGCTGATCTTTTTATATTTGATAAAGCACAATTATAAGCTTTAATATTATTTATTTTGTTTATTAAAATATTTTTTTTGAGCTGATTAAAATTTTCTACAATTGGTTCAAATGCATAGATATCAAGTTTTTTTTTAGATAAATTTATTGAATAAAAGCCCATATGAGCACCTATATCTATAAAAATTTTAATTCTATTTTCTTCAATCTTTTTTTTTAAAAAAGTTATTTGATCATCTTCATATTTATCTTTTAAATAAATTTCTCTATCGATTGGATTCTTTGGGTTTAATAAAAATATTAAATTATTGTGAACAACTTTAATTTCATTAATATAAAAAAATTTAACCATAACCTTAAGTAATGTCGGAACAATTCTTTTAAAAATTTTAAATTTATATAAAAAATTAATTATTGTTCTTATTTTCATATTTTAATTTTGTTTAATGCATTATTTTTAAATATATTTGCATCTTTTATGTATCTACGTACCATTTCTGTTGATTTGTGACCAGTCATAGCCATTATATTTCTTTCTTCAGCCCCAGACTCTGCTGCAGATGTAGCAAAACCCGATCGTAAACTATGGCCTGAATAATTTTTACTATCTATACCAACTAATTTTAAATATTCTTTTATTAGCAATGCAACTGTTTGATCAGTTAATCTATTTTCAGATAAGTTTGAGCCTTTATTAAATCTTCTAAACAGTGCTCCTGAGTTTATTTTTGATATTTCAATCCATTTTTGCACTGAAACTACTGGACAATATTGTGAGTTATCAAAGTAGGGTAGTCCTTTTACATATCCTTCAGCAAATTGGTCTGTCTTAGACCTCCTAAGGTTAATTTTAAGACCTTCTTGTACAAAATCTAGATCTTCATAATCCAATGAAACTATCTCGTTTCTCCTAAATCCACCTGAAAAACCAATTAAAATTATCGATCTGTCTCTCAGCTTTTTAATTTCTTCTTTATCTTGTTGATCTATAACATTAATTATTTTTTTTAAATTACTGATTAATAATGGTTTTTTACCTTTTTGAATGCTTCCTTTTCTACGCCTTATACCCATTATATTTTCAATAATTGAAGGATGTTTTGTGTCTAAATAATGTCCTTTTAACTTATGAATTACGCCGATTGATACAATTCTTCGTTTTAATGTACTCATTTTTGCTTCATTGGTAGATAAATGTGTTAAATATAATGAAACAATTTTTGGATCTGTTGGCATTGACCTAAAATTGTTTTTCGAACAAAATATAAGAAAGTCACTAAAATCAGATTGATAAGCTCTTATTGTATTTGCAGCTTTTGAGTGCTCAAGATTAAGTATTGTTTCTTTTTCTAGTTCCTGGATATTAGTACTAACTTCAGATTTAACCTTGGGATTTACCTGAATCATTGTAAAAGTTTTTTTTAGTGTCATAATATATTATTACTATTGATAACCATTAATTATCACTAGTAATATATTAGGTGAATTAGAATGTCAATAGTATAAAATAATTATTATGTCTATTGGTATTTGGCAGATTATAATAATTTTAATTATCATTCCATTGAGTTTAGCATTCACTTATGCCTTATATTTGCTTGGAACGTTAATCTCCAACAAGTCAAATTTTATAAAAACTAAAGCAAATTTATCATCATTAATTATTCTAAATTTAATTTTTTTTGTTTTACTAATGACAAACCCAGTTGAAGGACCTGCTTTAGCTTATATTTTTGGTAGTTTAATTGCAGCTATTATTGGTAATTATATTCATAAATTGCGAAAAAAGGCTAAAATGTTTGACGAAAGCTTTTTTTATGGTTGGCTTATTCTAACTTTAATACAAGCATTAACAGTATGGATTTAAATTAAGATGAAAGTTCTTAGATGGCTTAAATTTATGAATTAATGAATTAAATCAGTATCTTAAATAAATAACTTAAAGTAAATGATTAGAAAATTAAAACAAAAAGATAAAGAAAATTGGGCCAAATTATACAATGGTTATGCCAATTTCTACAAAGTCCCAATGAATACAGGAATTTTAGACACTCTTTGGGGGTGGATTCATGATGAAACTCATAATGTCAATGCTATTTGCTTTGAATTAGAGGGTGAAATTGTTGGCATTGCGCATTATAGAACAATGCCTAGACCAATTAAGGGCAAATATATTGGTTTTTTAGACGATTTGTTCGTAGAGCCAGAATTTAGAGGTCAAAAAATAGCTCAAAAACTCATTAGTCATCTAAAATCATTATCTAAAGCCAATAATTGGGATGGAGTTCGATGGATCACCCACTCTTCCAATGAAAATGCAAAGAAATTATACGATAAAATAGCCAATAACACTGGATTTGAACTCTATGAACTTAAAGGGAACTAAGTTTCAGCTAAAAGTGTGGAATTACCTGAGGAAAATACCTAAAGGAAAAGTTAAAACATACTTAGAAGTTGCTAAAGCTATTGGAAAACCTAAGGCATTCAGAGCTGTTGCTAATGCAGTGGGTAAAAACCCCTATCCTCCTAAAATACCCTGTCATCGAGTGATCAGATCTGACGGAAGTCTCGGCGGATACTCTGGAAAAGGTGGAATTCAACAAAAACGACGTTTATTAAGATCAGAAAAAGTTTTCGTAAAATAGCACTTTTAACCCCAAAAAACGTTAAAAATCCATGGTATTAAACACTTTTTAGGTATTTACCCATATTTTTGTCTAATTACTCTAATGCATCCTTCAGTTGTACTGCAAATTGACTTTTAGCTAAAATAGACCATCCTATGGACGTTTAAACAGTATATTCTCATACCGCATTGCTCAACCTGTCAACAATAGCAACGATTATAGAATGAGTAAAAAAGACCATTTTAATGGCTTTTTTAGCCCCCTAGTCTACTCCATAAATAATCTAATTTTAACAAAACTACCCTATTAATTGAAATAAGCATTTAATATTAATACTAAATTACCATTTTGCCTAGCTACAAAGCTATATTTAATTTACTAAAAATCAAAATTTCTCAATTCTCACTTTTTCAATTTTAGAAAAACAGATTTATGCTATTTTTATTTTACTTTACAACAATTTTTAGTAACTATAATTTAACCATTTATTAAATATTTTAATATTTTAAATGTAATTTTGTAAATTTATAATATTATATTTAATTAATAATTACAGTGGTTTAAAATTTATTATTAATGTATAATATTAAGTATTAGTAAACAAGTTATACCTAATTAATTAGATTTAATATATGATTCTCTTCTAAAGATGTAAATTCCACTCATAATAATAATGGACAAACCTAGCAATGTCCAATTATCAGGAAAGTCACTAAAGAAGTAGTATCCAATAATGATATTAGTAATGATTTCAAAGTAGCTAAATGGGGCTAATTTAGAAGCATCAGCATATTTAAGGGATAATATAAGAAATAAGTGCCCAATGCAGGCAAATACACCTATAGAGGCCATCATAGACCATTGTGAGGTACTTGGATTAACCCAAATAAAAGGCATTATACCTGAAACAGCTACCAATCCAACTAATCCTGTTAATAATAAGGTTAATAAAGGGTTATCTGAAGTGCTCAATTTACGTGTAATTATTAAATAGAAGCCATACATTACACCTGTTCCTAATGCAGCTAAACTAGCTAAGTTAATCTCTACAAAACCTGGCCTTATAACGACTAGAGAGCCAATAAACCCTATAACAACGGCAGTCCACCTCCTTATACCCACCTTCTCACCCAATAATATTGGAGAAAATGCAGTAACAATTAATGGAGCCACAAAAGCAAGTGTTAAAGCTTTAGCTAAAGAGATAACAGATATTGCGTAGAAGAAGCAAACATTAGCACAAAGCAATATTAATCCTCTTATTATTTGTAATTTAGGCTTATCTGTCCAAACAAGCTGCTTATTATAGAAGAAGAACATTATTGGAAGCGTAAATACGACCGTAAAAAAGTACCTCGCCCAAGTAATCTGTAAAACTGGCATATCCGCACTTAAATACTTGGCAAAACCATCCATAATTGGAAGCATTACCCAGGCTAAAAGGTTAAATATGATGGCTTTCATAAGCCAATAGATACAGTTTAATTAAAGTATTTTAAAGCAAAGAATACGACCACTGGAATAGTAGCAAAAGACATAACTGTAGAGACAACAATGGTACTAGCAACACTATCTACAATCTTTTTCGGTGAATAAATTGAAGCTACAAGGTAATTTAAAACAGCACTAGGCATTGAGCATTGAATTAATAAAACACCCGCTGCAAACCCCGATAAATCAAAATATCTAATGATTAATAAAGCAACAATAGGACCCAAGACAACTCTTCCAATTGATGAAATTAAAGCTTTCTTAAAAGAAAAAACTTTAAAACGAGTTAAGGCAATTCCTAAAGACATTAATATTAAAAAAATTGTAGCGTACATTAGTAGAAAAGTTGTGTTTTCTACAAAGACAGGAAGTTCTATTTTGAAATATAGGAAAATTACTGAAATTATAATTGCATAAAATGGTGGATTTTTAAGAATAACATTAATATTGAATTTTCTATCAGCAAGAAAAATTCCTAACGTAAAGTGACACAGAATTATTAAAGCTGAAATAGCAGCAGCTACACCCAATCCTTGAGATCCATAAGCAAACAAACATATTGGTAAACCCATATTTCCAGTATTTGGCATAATGAACGGTGGAAGCTCACGGATGATATCCTTTGTTTTTAAGAAGAATAAAAAAACAATTCCAATAAAAGTAAAGGCTGCAATTGCAATTAAAAAGTACCAAAAATAATTTTTAAATATTTCAAATGATATACCAGTTGAAGTTAGCGCATATATAATCATTGCTGGAGTTCCAATATTAGCAGCAAAATTAGTAATGAAAGTGGTATCAATTTTTGGATTATTTTTACCCAAATAATATCCAATACCAACAACAAAAAAGACAGGAAATAAAACCTCAAACAGTTTTAAATATATTTCCATTAATTATAAATTCTAATCAGTGTAGGATATTTAAGAATATTTTTGTCCTTTTTAAACACAGAAAGACAATTCTTAGAATTAAGCTCATTAGTTTTATGCGTAATAATAACAATAGTAGCTTTGTTATTTTTTTTATCAGGAGTTTGGATTAATCTTTTTACTGAAATTTTATACTTAGCTAATCTGTTAGTGATTGTTGATAAAACACCAGGTTTGTCTTTAACTTCAAATCTCAAATACAATGAATTCACATAATTATCAACGTTGTAACATTTAATTAATTTACGTTTATTGCCAGGAATACCAAATGGTTTCTTAATATTACCTCTTAAAATAGAAAGTAAATCTGATAACAAAGAAGAAGATGTAGGTCCAGGTCCAGCTCCCTCTCCTTGTAATATACTCTCACCTACTGGCTTTCCTTCAAGAATAACAGCATTCATAACACCACCAACATTACCAATATATGAATTTTTACTAACCAAACACGGGTGTACAGTCTCAAAAAGTTGACCATTAATCATCTCAGAAATACCAAGGAGTTTGATACGTAGATTTAATTGATTGGAAATTTCTATGTCTTTTAATTCAATATTATCAATACCTTCCATTAGGCATTTATGTTTTGAAATTTTAGTATTAAATGCAAGAGCAGATAAAATTCTTACTTTAGCAAAAGCATCAAAACCATTTAAATCTAATTTAGGATTACCCGGTTCAGCATATCCTAATTTTTGAGCTTTCTTTAATACGTTAGAAAAACTATCATTAGAATTTTCCATTTCTGAAAGAATGTAGTTAGAAGTGCCATTTAAAATTCCATAAACTTTAGAAATTTTGTTAGTTGCAAGACCCTCCTTAATAGTTCTTAATATTGGAATACCACCAGCAACAGATGCTTCAAATTCTAAGTTAACACCATTGTCTTCTGCTAACTTTCCTAGATAATCGCCATGTTTAGAGATAAGCGCTTTATTTGGAGTGATTACATGTATTTTATTTTTTAGAGCAGTTTCTACAACTTTTTTAGATATCCCATCTGACATACCTATAACTTCGAATAAAATATGTACTTTAGTTTTATTAAAAATTTCTAATGGGTTTTTAAAAAATGTTTTCTTATTGACTTTAAATCTTCTCTTTTTAGAAATGCTTCTTGCTGAAACAGCTACTATATTAATCTTTTTACCTGTCTTAAGTTCAATATCTTTTTTTTTAGTATTGAGTTCATTTAATAAATAGATACCTACTTGTCCTAAACCAACTACAGCAATGTTAATAATATTTTTCATCTACTGGTTAATATCTGGGTATTCTGCATTATTTGAATAATCTTTAAGAAAAAGGGTAAATTCATCAAAAGTCATAGATTTATAATCACCCGTTTTTTCTAATATCTTTGATAGTTTTTTATTTTCTACAGATTTTTTCATTGAGTCTTCATTCCAATAAGCTGAATCTTTGCTTAATGAACAAGAGGTTAAAAATAAAATTAAAGATAAAAATAAGTATTTCAAATTAATCCTTTTGTTTCATTAAAACCATATTTGATATTCATATTTTGTATAGCTTGACCTGCTCCACCTTTAATTAAATTATCAATAACAGATAAAATAATAACTCTATTTTTATACTTAGTTTTACAAATTACTATAGAGCAGTTATTTGTGTTAATTACGTCGTTTGTACTTAACAATGAATTTGTTTTTAAAATTTTAACGAATCTGTTTTTTGAATATTCGCTATTTAAAGTATTTTTTAATTTTTTAATACTTATACCTTTATTAAGATCTACATAAATAGTGCTAAGTATCCCTCTAAACATCGGACTTAAA
>Ga0307995_1001316_pt1 | contig 15690 bp, 10 predicted proteins | sample EllFjometagen262_FD_203132 | JGI IMG/M metagenome (GOLD analysis project Ga0307995, IMG submission 203132) | Marine microbial communities from Ellis Fjord, Antarctic Ocean - #262 | ecosystem: Environmental > Aquatic > Marine > Unclassified | place: Southern Ocean | collected 2014-11-02
ACATCACGTTAAACGGATGTAAACAGCGTGACAAACTGGTTCTTGAGCGTTGTTTTAGAAATCAAGTTCCAATAGCCATTAACATGGGTGGCGGTTATAGCCCTGAAATAAAAAACATTATAGAAGCGCATGCAAACACTTTTCGTGTTGCATCTTTTTATTATGCCTAGTATTTATAGTATCATAAGTAATCAAATACAATCATAATTTCTTAAATTAAGGCGTTGGTTTTAATCACGCGCCATGTTAAAGTCAGTCTTGATAATGTCTTTGATCAGTTTTTGTTCCCACAGTGTCTATGGGCAGCAGAGTGGGTCTATGGAATCCAATAGGTTCAGTTATGTATCTATCGGTCAAGGCATACACTATACTGCTGTAAAAGTCGGTTATGACTTTAGACCTAACTTCTACCTCGAGCTACAGTCATTAACGGATGGAGGAGGAATCTGGAAGGAATCAAATAGTTTTAATGATTGGAGGGTATTTTCTTTTATAGGAGCCACTAACGTTCCTTTATTGCGAAGTGAATTTAGAGTAGGGATAGGCATAATGCAAACCCGCGAAAGAGGCTCTTCCCTCTTGCAGTCTATGGGGGCAGCTCCGCAAATAACCGGAATGATGCATGTTTCCAAAAGAGTCGCCATAGGTGCTTCTGTTATTTGGCCAATCTCTTCCGCGCCGAATTTAATTCTACCTACAAATACGTTTTGTATAGAATACCGAATAGGACGATATGTAAAAGAGAACGGCCTGCATTAAGTGCAGGCCGTTCTCTTCTATTTAGGCAATTGATTACTTCGTTAAAATCTCACCAAGAGCATTGTCGTAGATGTGCTTGTAATCAGCCACCTTACCCCAGTCTTGGTCATCCACTCGGATGTCTCCCTTAGTTACATGACCCATCAGATCGAATTCGCAACCATTGAGCATCATCAAATCAATGAATTTATTTTTGTGCTCTTCACTAACCGTGACCAGGATTCTAGATGCACTCTCCCCAAAAAGAACAGCATCCTTTCTAAATTCCGCAGGCAAGGTTATATCAAAGCCAAGTCCTGAAGAAAACCCTTTCTCCAGAAGACCCACCCATAAACCACCTTCGCTTAAATCGTGGGCACTTTTTATAGCGTTCTCACGTATCAGCATTTGAACCTGTTTTTGATTAGCGTATTCTTCCTCGAGATCAAAATAGGGAGCAGAGCTTTCTTCCATACCGTGGATGTGCACTAAGTACTGAGAAGAAGAAATGTCATTTCTATTTGACCCAATCATAAAGATTAAGTCGCCTTTGTCTTTATAACTAAGCGTCGTAATAAACTTCTTGTCTTCAACAACTCCGATCATACCTATCGTAGGCGTAGGGAATACTGGCTCAGTCGTATTTCCTATTTGAGTTTGATTGTAGAAACTAACGTTTCCACCTGTTACCGGAGTATCAAACTTTAAACATGCAGCGCTCATTCCTTTAATAGAACCCACAAACTGCCAATACACCTCTTTATTGTATGGGTTACCAAAATTCAAACAATTAGTAACTGCAGAAGGAATCCCCCCGGAACAAGTGATGTTCCTTGCAGCTTCTGCCACTGCCATCGCACAACCAACTTCTGGGTCTGCATGGACATATCTCGAGTTACAATCGACACTCATTGCGAGCGCCTTATTCGTCCCCTTAATGTTAACGACGCCTGCGTCAGATGGATCGTTAGTCCCCATATTACGTGTCCCTACCATACTATCATACTGTTCGTAGATAAAACGCTTAGAGGCAATATTTGGAAGTGCGACCATCTTTCTGGCGATGTCTTTAATATCTTTAGGCTCTTGAATACTGTCTATAGAGAATTTTTTATATTCCTGGAAATAGGCAGGTTCAGTCCACTCTCTGTGGTACACGGGAGCTCCGCCACCAAGGACCGCACTTTCAGCAGGAAGCGTACCCACTAGATTACCTTCCCAGTAATAGTTTACCGTTCCACCTGAAGTGACTACCCCTATTTCTTCGCATTCTAAATCCCACTTGTCGAAAATATCCAACACTTGTTGTTCTTTACCCTTTTCAACGACAATAAGCATGCGTTCCTGAGATTCAGAAAGTAGTATTTCCCAAGGTTCCATACTCTGGCGCAAGGGTACTTTATCAAGCCATATCTCCATCCCGTGTTCGCCTGCAGCAGACATTTCACAGGAAGAACAGGTGATGCCTGCTGCTCCCATATCCTGCATTCCAACAACGGCGTCAGTGTTGGCTAATTCCATCGAAGCTTCTAGCAATAATTTCTCTTGAAAGGGATCGCCAACCTGAACTGAAGGGATGTCTTCTGCCGAATCTTCATCTAAGTCCTTAGAGGCAAAGGAAGCACCATGTATACCATCTTTTCCTGTGGCAGATCCTACAATAAATACTGGGTTTCCAGGACCTGAAGAAGTCGCTGAAATTTCATTTCCAACTTCTACAATACCAGCAGAAAAAGCATTTACTAATGGGTTTTGGTGGTAACATTCATCAAAATATACTTCACCACCCACCATAGGAATGCCAAACGCATTTCCATAATCTCCGATACCTTTTGACACACCTTTTACCAACCATTTCGTGCGATCTTCCGTAGGTTTCCCAAATCGTAACGAGTTCAATTGCGCTATAGGACGGGCGCCCATCGTGAAAATATCACGATTGATACCTCCAACTCCTGTTGCAGCACCTTGATATGGCTCGACTGCTGACGGATGATTGTGTGATTCTATTTTGAATGCACAGGCCAATCCGTCTCCTATATCAACCAATCCAGCATTTTCCTCTCCAGCTTCCACCAGCATGTGAGGTCCCTTTTTAGGAAGTTGTTTTAACCAAACAATGGAGTTTTTATAAGAACAGTGCTCACTCCACATTACTCCGTAAATAGACAATTCGAGGTAGTTGGGAGTGCGTCCAAGGATTTCCTTGATTGTATCAAACTCTTCGGACAAAAGTCCCATTTCTTTGGCTTGATCTAAAGTGGCAAGAGCAGTGCTATTCATTTTTGGCAATAATTTGCTCAAATTTAGTTATTCTTACAGCAACAGATTTATATTCCATGCGCAATCTTACCCACACAACTCGAAGTTTTATTGTTTATAACCTTGTTTTTACAAGTGTGCTAATGCTCGTTAGCTGCGGCAATAGACCGCAAGAGAAATTTGACTTAGTTCTTTACAACGCTATACTACATGATACACAAGGAGATTCGATCCATGAGTCACTGGATATGGAGCATATTTGGATTGGTGTAAAAGATGGTTTAATCATGAAGATCAGTAGCTACAATGCAGCAAACCCGGTGCCTGGCAGTTCCCGATCCATTGATTTGAATGGCGAACATCTATATCCCGGATTTATTGATGCACATGGACATCTCTTCGCCTATGCAGAAATGTTGAGTACCGTAAACTTAGTGGGGGCCACGACCATGGAGGAATGCCTTGTCCGTATTCGAAAATATATCGCCGCTCACCCAGATCAACTTTGGATTCAAGGCCGAGGTTGGGATCAAAACGACTGGCCTACAAAACAGTACCCAAAAGCTTCCGATTTAGCGGAATTTAAAGACGTGAACATTTGTTTAAGCAGAATAGATGGCCACGCAGCCTGGGTAAACTCTAGGGTACTGACAGAGTTCGGAATTACCAATGATATTGTGGTAAACGGCGGAGAAATTATGGGTGGTATTCTTATTGACAATGCGTGCGCTTTAGTGATACTTCCTAAAACTAGCAATCAGTTTTGGCGCAGCGCGTTATTAAGAGCGCAAGACAGCCTGATCAAATATGGACTTACGGCCATGACCGATGCAGGACTCGATAAGGAGCAAATATTTTTATTGGACTCACTTCAGTCAGAGGGTAAGCTACACCTTACTATAAATGCCATGATTACTAACACGGAGGAGAATCTATCCTTTTTTGAAAAAAATGGAGCCATCGAAAAACCTTTGCTTCGGGTTAAAAGTGTTAAGGCCTACTTAGACGGCGCGCTTGGCTCGTGGGGAGCCCTGTTACGCAGTCCATACCACGACTTACCGCAGCACTACGGATTGCCATTACTAACCTATGATGAGCTTAATACGCTTAGAGACCGGTGCCTTAAAAACCAATGGCAGCTTTGTGTGCACGCGATTGGAGACAGTGCACATCACCTTCTTCTGAAGAGCTTTAATCAGCTCGACACTGCAGTAGATCTTAGATTTAGAGTGGAGCACGCACAAATCATGACACCTGAAGACAGTGCTTACTATACGCATCCTAATATAACCGCGTCCGTTCAGCCCGCACATGCAACCAGTGACATGTATTGGGCAGAAGAGCGTCTTGGTCCGCATAGAATTCACCACGCGTACAGTTATAAACGACTACTAAATGCCGCCGGCATCCTTGCACTCGGGACAGATTTTCCTATCGAACATATAGATCCTTTGGCTACATTTTACGCTGCAACTACAAGGAAAGACAATGACAATTGGCCTACTAACGGCTTTATACCCACGCAAGCTATAAGTCCTAAGCAAGCTCTAACAGGGATGACCTACGGGGCTTCTTATGCCGCTTTTGGCGAGCACCAGTACGGCTCTATAAGAATTGGGCAGCGGGCAAATTTCACCATCTTAAATAGTAATTTACTCGACCCAAAGGAAGACCAGCGATCGACGACTAAGGTCATAGGAACCGTTGTAAATGGACATTACTATTCTACACTTTAATAGGTAAAGGTCGATGCCACATTTTCACTATATTGAATTTCCAAAATATAAACACTCAATACATTAGATATGAATCAACCGACGCGTTTATTTGATATTCCGAAGTATCAACAAGAGCATTTCCCTCTTGAGGTTATGATGTCTTCAAAACTAGCAGGAGAATGGAAAAGTTACAGTACCAGTGAATTTCTAGACGCCGTGGATCAAGCATCCAGAGGCCTTCTCGAGTTAGGTGTGAAGCCAGGCGATAAAATAGCATTGATCTCGCACAACAATCGTTGCGAGTGGAACATCATGGATCTCGCACTACTTCAAATTGGAGCCATAGATGTACCCATCTATCCTACCATGACGGAAGCTGATTATGAATACATCTTCAACCACAGCGAGAGTAGCTACTGTTTTGTATCGAACGACGAACTCTACCATAAGGTCAGTAATGTTTTGGATAAATGTCCAGACATGAAGAAGGTATTCTCCTTTGAGCAATACGAAGGCATGAACCATTGGTCCGAAGTGACCAGTCTTGGTGATTCAAGCGCACGACAAGAAGAAGTCAATAGCATTAGGGATAATATAAAGCCACAAGACATGGCTACGATAATCTACACTTCAGGAACTACTGGTTTACCAAAAGGTGTTATGCTATCTCACAGCAATCTTACAACCACGGTAATCGCTTCAACTCCTCGTATCCCGGGCTTAGTAAAAGGAAAGGCGAAAGCGCTAAGCTTCCTACCGGTATGTCACAGCTTCGAGAGGTTTATTCAGTACCTATATATGTACAATGGAGCAAGCATCTACTTTGCTGAAGCTATTGAAACCATCAAGGCTGATCTTAACTATACGCAGCCCTCTATATTCACTGCAGTACCTAGACTTTTAGAGAAGTTCTTTGATGGAATTGTAGCGAATGGTACCAGCGCAGGTGGCGCAAAGAAAATGATTTTTGAGTGGGCAGTCAGTCTCGCACTTAAGTGGGAACCGGAGCACGCTAACGGAGCTTTCTATCACTGGAAATTAGGCATCGCAGATAAGCTCGTGTTTAGTAAAGTTCGAGCGGCATTAGGTCTTACGCAAATTAAAGCTGTTGCTTCTGGATCAGCTGCGCTTCAACCAAGGTTAGCACGATTCTTCAATGGGATAGGTGTACCCATTCTCGAAGGTTACGGACTCACGGAAACCTCTCCTGTTATTTCTGTAAACACTACGACGCAGCCAGGAATGTTAAGGATTGGTGCAGTAGGTAAGGTAATTGATGGTGTTGAAGCTAAAATTGCTGATGATGGTGAAATCCTTGCCAAAGGGCCAAACATCATGATGGGATACTACAAAGCGCCTGAGTTGACCGCAGAGGTCATGTCAGGTGATTGGTTCCATACTGGTGATATAGGAGTTATTGAGGATGGCTTCATACGTATTACGGATCGCAAAAAGGAAATGTTTAAAACTTCAGGAGGGAAATATATTGCCCCACAGTTGCTTGAAAATTCTTTGAAAGCATCACATCTTATTTCTCAAAGTATGGTCATAGGGTCTAATAGAAGGTTCCCTGCCGCAATCTGTATACTCAACGAGGATGGTGTAAAAGAATGGTGTAAAAGACATAGTATATCCTATACGAACATTGATGAGATGTCCAAAGACAACAGGGTAACCGACCGTGTATGGCAAGATGTTGAAACGATGAACGAAGGTTTTGCCAAGTGGGAGAAAATCAAGAAAGTCATCATTGACACTCAAGAGTTTACCGTTGACAATGGCTGCTTGACTCCTACCTTCAAGTTAAAGCGCAAGCCCATACTCGCGAAGTACGAATCTCAAATAGAAGATTTATACGCCGAGTAATAGGCATCGCAATTTTTTTAAAGCCCCCAGTTCTACTGGGGGCTTTTTTTTTCGCGTTTACCGTAAGTTTCTATCCGGATCTTTTATCTACTGTACCGTCACCGTGATAGCGTTAAGATGCCACGTGCTTTATTTGACAGCACATCGCCTGCTTCATTAAAGGCACAAAAAAACCCATCTCTTTCGAGATGGGTTTAATTAATCTTTACACTACTTTAAGTTGAGCTTATAGCGCAGCAATATGCTTTGCCAAGCCAGACTTCAAATTAGAAGCTTTCTTCTTGTGGATAATATTGCGCTTGGCAAGTCTATCCAACATAGATACGACACGTGGGAACATCTCTGTTGCCTCAGCAGCATCTGTGGTAGTGCGTAATTTTCTCAATGCGTTACGTGTCGTCTTATGATAGTAACGATTATGAGCAGCCTTTTTGACTGATTGACGAATTCTCTTTAAAGCTGACTTATGGTTTGCCATGTCTTTATTATTAGTTATTGTGACCCCAACGGGAATCGAACCCGTGTTTCTGCCGTGAAAGGGCAGCGTCCTGGACCGCTAGACGATGGGGCCTTATAATTCCAGAACTATACCTCTTTGTTTGAGGAGTGCAAATGTAACGAGCAATTTCAATTATGCAATACATTCGACGAAAAAAAATTCAATTTTTTCCTTCTACCCTCACTTTAATAGGCCTTAGCAAAGACTACCCTTTGCGTACTTGGCTGGCCGGTTAGTATACATTTACCATCTTCAAGCTTGTTATTCAAGGGAATACATCTGATCGTGGCCTTAGTGAGCTCTTTAATCTTATCCTCCGTCTCCTGCGTTCCATCCCAATGGGCATAGACAAATCCAGGATTATTTTTCATCAAATCTTTGAACTCTTCCCAAGTATCTACGGTTTGAGAATGATCATCTCTAAATTTTAGTGCTTTTTCAAATAATGCGACCTGAATCTCATCGAGTAAGGCTGGAATTGCAGTTGACACGTCCGACTGGTCCATAAACGACTTCGTTAATGTGTCCCGTCGAGCGACCTCTACAGTTCCCTTCTCCAAGTCTTTAGGCCCAATGGCTATTCTAACAGGAACTCCTTGAAGCTCGTACTGGTTAAACTTCCAACCTGGTTTGTGGGTATCTCTATGGTCATACTTCACCGTCACACCATTGTCGCGAAGTTCTTGCATCAACTTTTCCGCAACCACGGAGATTTCGTCCAACTGCTCTTGTCCTCTATAAATAGGAACAATAACCACTTGGTAAGGTGCTAGCTTCGGAGGTAAAATGAGTCCGTTATCATCGCTATGGGTCATAATCAATGCGCCCATTAATCTGGTACTGACCCCCCATGAAGTGGCCCATACATATTCTTGTGTTCCTTCCTTCGTTTGAAATTTCACATCAAAAGCTTTTGCGAAATTTTGCCCTAGAAAGTGTGACGTACCTGCTTGTAACGCTTTTCCATCTTGCATCATAGCTTCTATACAGTACGTCTCTAAAGCACCAGCAAAACGCTCCCCATCTGTCTTTACGCCACGTAAAACAGGTATTGCCATGACCTCCTCTACAAAGGTTGAATACACATCAAGCATGGTTTCAGCTTCTGCTATGGCCTCTTGTTTTGTCGCATGAGCCGTATGCCCTTCTTGCCATAAAAACTCAGAGGTTCTTAAAAACAAACGAGTTCTCATTTCCCAACGCACCACATTAGCCCACTGATTAACGAGTATAGGCAGGTCGCGGTAACTTTGGATCCAGTCTTTATAAGTATTCCATATAATCGTTTCAGAAGTTGGTCTGACGATCAATTCTTCTTCAAGCTTAGCACTAGGGTCTACTATAACTCCACTGCCATTAGGATCATCCATGAGGCGATAATGAGTAACAACAGCACATTCTTTAGCGAAACCTTCGACATGAGATGCTTCCTTGGAGAAATAAGATTTCGGTATAAATAATGGAAAATATGCATTCATGTGCCCTGTTTCCTTAAACCGCTTGTCTAAATCTGCCTGAATGCGCTCCCAAATAGCAAAGCCGTAAGGCTTTATAACCATCGCACCGCGTACCGCTGATGTTTGAGCCAAGTCTGCCTTAACGACCAGTTCGTTGTACCATTTGGAGTAATCTTGTTCTCTTGAAGTTAGATGTTTTCCCATAATTGAGTGTCTTGGTATAACTTTTGTACCTTGTTTTAATAGAATCGCAAACTTACAGAGATTATGAAGAATGGCGTATTATTATTGGGTATTAGTTATGCACTGCTTACGGCGTGTGGAACTAATGTGAGCTTAACCGAGAACTACTTCGAGGATGAAAACTTTTACAACCCTACGCTTCCTTCTCCACAATTTGCCTTAGAGTCTTTGAAATCTAATGATATCTATTCCGATTTAGATTATGATCAATTTTGGGATACCACTGCACAAGCAATGACCTCTAATCCAGGAGTGAATACGGGAAGATCAAACTGGGGAGGTTACGGAACCTCAACGAACTCTTCGTTTATTCAAACCAACAGTTTTGGATGGGGTCAAGGACTAGGATACGGCACACCACATAGTTTTGGGAGCATGTTTTATAATCCTTGGCAACTGGGGCCGTCAAATTATTGGAACGAATTTATGTTCGGAGGATATGGGCATAACTCGTTAAACCCTTACCCTTATGGTTTTTCAAATAATGGCTACGGATTCAACAACGGCTACGGATACAACAATGGTTACGGGTACAACAATGGTAACGGGTACAATAATGGCTACGGATACAACAACGGCTATGGATACAACAATGGTTACGGATACAACAATGGTAACGGGTACAATAATGGTAATGGCTGGAGTAACAACTCTTCAACCTGGAATTCGAATAACACACCTAGATCCGGCACCAACTATGGTGGAAGACGTCCTTCAAAATACAGTTCCTCTCGTGGCAATTCATCAAGCAACGGTAAAATAAGTAATGGTGGAAAAGCAACTGGATGGTCAGGTATTATAACACCTATTCGACAAGCTTTGGAAGATTCAAAAAACACAACCGCAAGAAGGGCTATTGATAATTATACTCCCGGTGCAAGGGAAACCTCAAGGGAAATAAGGAATTGGTCGGTGGGATCTCAAGTAGCACCGGCGGCCAATACTTCGAGTAGAGAATCCTCAAAAGGTCGTTCTGTATCAACAAGGCCTAGAAGTAATTGGTCAGGGGATCCTCAGACAAGACCAAATGCTGCTCAAGAATGGTCCGGGCAGTCTAGGACGCGATCCACAGAAACCAGACGTACTGAAACTAAATCAAGTCGCGCAACGAATTCTAGCACTCAGTCAGCACCCCCTACCCGTAGCTCAACTTCCTCACGAACGAGTGTTCAAAGCAGTGGCGGAAGAAGGCGATGAATAAATTAACGTTATGTAGTGCTATTTTTCTCTCGTGCCTTTCTATTAAGGGTCAGGACTTAGATTATTTTGCTCAATTAAACCAACCCATGACTTTTGGGGATGCCAGATACAACGGTTTGTCGGGTGCTATGGTAGCCATGAGTGGATCTTTTAGCGCACTTTCACTCAACCCAGCAGGAGCAGCGCTATATCGTCAAGACGCTTTTGGATTTGACATGGGATTGTTCAATTCTAAAAACATAGACCTGAACTCAAATAATGTTCGAGGGAATACCACGAATTTGAATGTCGGCAATTTTGGTTTTTTAGGTAAAAATCCAAAAAATGGTGTAACCCTCTTCTTTACCTACAATTCGGATCAAATTTACAGAGAACGTCTCAGAGCTAATTCCACGGAAACGGCGAGTATCATGCAGCAATGGATCAATAATTCTGATGGAACCCCTCCTGAATATTTAAATTCGGTTGGCGTTTATGAGGATTTACTTTACCAAAGCTACGCAACCGACTGGAATCAGAACACGAGATCATATTTCAGTTCTGCCGCACTAAGTAATGTTTCCACAGAACACCTTTTGTTTAGAAAAGGTATGCGCAATCGTTGGACCTTAGGCGCGGCAAATCAAGCGAGTTCAACCTTTTACTATGGCGCTTCGGTGAGTGTCGTTCACTCTTTCGAGAAGGTAGAAGTTGAGCATAAAGAAACCTTTAATAGTACCAATGACTTAACAAATCTTAACCTAGAAGACTTGTGGGACAACAGCGGTATCGGAGTTACAGCTAATGCTGGTTTTTTGTATCGACCGTATCAATTCCTGAGGATTGCCTCAGCAATAGAGCTGCCACATATTTATGGCTTTAGTCAAGACTGGGAAGTGACCATGACAAGCGTTAGACCTTCTGTTTCAGCAGTTGGGATAGATGCTGAAGGGTATGGAACCGAATACCAGTGGGCGATGATTACCGCACCTAAACTTCGCAGCGGAGCAACTTTTATTCTAGGAAGAACAGGCCTTATCAGTTTAAGTCATACCGCAGTTCCTCACAGCTGGAGTCAATCTATAGGTAGAGACAACTACGAGAATTACCTCAACCCTATTATAGACTCTCTACTATCAACACAGCACGTTATGGCAGCTGGTGGAGAGTTTAGAATACGCAGTGTCACCTTGAGGGGAGGGATTGGATATAGCCCTTCCTATAGAGATAATGAAAATCGTATGAAAAGAGCAAGTTTAGGTGCTAGTATTCGCTCGGAAGAACTTACCCTGCATCTTGCATGGAGCGCTGTGCAACAGCAGAAACAATACTACACATTTAGCTCCGATTACACCAACCCCGTTGAGTTTCAAAACACCACATCGTTCATTTCTATGGGCGCTGTTTGGAAATTCTAGAGGTCTTTTGCCACATTTGGTGTAATTTGCAAACTATGACGCTTTAAATGCGTTTATTTCATTGAACTCTAAGGTTTGCCCTACTATGAATCGATTCTCTCTCACAACCTCCAAATTAACTTGGTTTTTAGCCTTTTTTCTTGCCCTCACAACTGTTCAGGCACAAAAAAAATCAAAGGACGAAAGTCCTAAGTGGGCGGACCAAAGTACCAGCGCTTTCGCTTTTAGAGACTTAGGACCTGCTACAACATCAGGCCGCATCGCTGATATCGCTGTTAATCCAGACAACAGTGCAGAAATGTACATTGCACTTGCCTCAAGCGGCGTCTGGAAAACTAGTAACAATGGCACCACCTGGGAACCTGTTTTTGACAATGAAGGTTCTTACAGCACAGGTTGTATCACTATGGATCCTTCCAACCACAACGTTATTTGGGTTGGCTCAGGAGAGAACAACAACCAACGCTCCGTAGCATACGGGGACGGTGTCTATGTCAGCAGAGATGCTGGTAAGACCTGGGTCAATACAGGTTTAGCTTCTAGCGAGCACATAGGCATGATCACTGTCGACCCTACGAACTCTAACCATGTATACGTAGCTGCCTATGGCCCACTATGGAGTTCGTCAGGTGATAGAGGTATTTATGAAACTATGGATGGCGGAGTGAATTGGTCTAAAATTTATGACGTTAGTGAACATACCGGCTTTAATGAAATCCATATGGATCCAAGAGATCCGTCCATTTTATACGCCACTGCCCATCAACGTAGAAGGCATGTGTTTACGTATCTAAGCGGTGGCCCAGAGAGTGCTATTTATAAGAGTACGGATGCTGGATCAAATTGGACGGTCTTGAAAGGTGGACTGCCTACTGGGGACGTTGGTCGGATTGGAATGGATATTAGTCCTGCAAATCCGGATGTTCTCTATGCAACTATAGAAGGACATGGTCTGTATAGATCTTCAGATCGTGGTGAAAGCTGGTCAAAGCGTGGTTCTCACGAAACGAGTGGGAATTATTACGTGGAGTTAGTCGCTCATCCTGATGAGGTCAACACACTATATAGTATGGACACTTACGCTCATGTAAGTCGCGACGGCGGGAAAAACTTTAACAACATACCTAAAAAATTCAAGCATGTTGACAACCATTGCTTGTGGATTGACCCTAGCAATACAACGCATATGATCATTGGGACAGACGGCGGTTTGTATGAAACATGGGATGAAATGAAGAGTTGGAATTGGAGAGCAAACCTTCCTACGATACAGTTTTATCGCGTAGCGGTTGATAACGACTGGCCCTTCTATAATGTATACGGCGGAACCCAAGATAACAACTCACTGGGCGGACCATCGCAAACGATCAACAGAAGAGGGATCACTAATGATGATTGGTTTGTCACTAACGGAGGTGATGGTTTTGAAAGCGCCACCGACCCTGACGACCCGAATACCGTTTATGCACAAGCGCAATATGGATGGCTCGTTAGATTTAATAAACAAACCGGCGAAAAGACACCTATTCAACCACAACCTAGATACAAGGAGTCTCCTTATCGCTGGAACTGGGATGCCCCACTTGTTGCGAGTAAGCACCAGAAAAAGACCTTATATTTCGCTGCGAACAAAGTATTTAAAAGTACGGATCGCGGTGGTAGCTGGGAAGTTATCTCAGAGGATTTATCTCGCCAGATAGACCGGAATAGACTACCCATCATGGACAGGTACTGGGGACCAGAGGCAATAGCACTTCACAAGAGCACATCTATTTACGGCAACATAGTCACCTTGAAAGAACATCCTACTAACCCTGGCGAATTATGGGCCGGAACAGATGATGGACTGGTTTGGAAAACTAAAGACGATGGTCAAAATTGGTCCTCGTTAAAAAACTTTAATGTACTCCCAAAAACACAGGTAGGTTCCTTAAGTCTACCCTTGGTTTATGTGCAGGACATTCTCCTTTCCAAGCATGACCCTAAAACAATTTATACCGTATTCAACAATCACAAAAACGGTGATTTTAAACCCTACATTTTTAGAAGTACAAATGGGGGTAAAAATTGGACGAGCATTGTCAGCAACCTTCCCGAGAAAGGAAGTGTCTATTCGATAGCAGAGGATCATATCAATTCCGATCTTCTTTTTGCAGGTACAGAATTTGGACTCTGGTTCACTTTAGATGGAGGAAATACATGGGCTGAGCTAAATACGGGACTCCCAACTATAGCCGTTCGTGACATTGCTATTCAAGAACGTGAAAACGACTTAGTGCTAGCGACTTTTGGTCGTGGATTCTATGTTCTTGACAACTATTCTCCGCTGCGTGAAATGAATTACATTCTCGAGCAAGACGCCGCTTTTTTCACTACAAAGCCGGGGCTGTTATTCAACAGGGCTAATATTGGAGGAATAGATTACAAAGGTGGACAGCATTACAGGTCAAAAAATCCACCTGTAGGAGTAACTTTTGAACTCTTTATCAAAGATAAAGGCGTTAAAGTCAAGGACAACAGGCCAGAGGTAAATAATGACCTACCCCACTATCCAAATATGGAACAACTCCAAGCAGAGGATTGGGAAGAAAGTGGATACCTGTTATTTGAAGTGGCTAACTCAGCAGGAGATAAAGTCGCGCGCTTTACTAGAAAGGATAGAAGCGGAATAGAACGTTTTACATGGAATGGAAAGTACAGCAGCACAGCGGAAACTTCAACCAATGCCGAGCCAAAAACTAATCCATCTACCACCACTTTCGTACTTCCTGGAACCTACGAAATCAGCGTGTTTAGATCCACCAACGGTGTACTTACTGAGTTAATCGCCGGACATGCGTTTGAAGTGAATCACCTGTACGATTATGAAAGTATTGACATGGAATTCAACCAAGAGGTAGACCGAGTTTACGCTACATCAAACGAAGTAATGTCAAGATTTGACAAACTTAGTGATGCGTTAACAGCATTACGCGCTGGGCTGAGAAACACTCCAGGCACGTCCATGGAAGATTTGAATGCGGCAAGAACTATCGCAGTAAGCATAAAGCAATTAGGACTCCTGATTAATGGGAACCGGAGCCTCACAAAGCGAGAAGTAGAGACCGCTTCTTCGTTAGGTGACGTTATGGGCTTATTGGCTTGGGGAGCTTGGAACCACAGAGGTATGCCTACCGGAACAATGAAAAATCTATTAGAAGATGCTAAAATGATGATTTCCGACGCCCAGAGACAGCTTGATAATATTAACGAATCAGTTCAGGCATTGGAAGCGAAAGCGAAAGCCCAAGGAGTTCCTTATTGGGACTAATTGATTTACCTTTGCCACCCTTTTTAAGAGAACAAAACCCATGTCAAATCATATTGACCCAATACTGGCCGAAGAAATCGGTGATGCTCACGAAAGCTTTAAAGCTGAAACACCTTTAAAAGATGACGCCTTTGCAAAAAGTGATCGTGAGAAAATAGATATTATCTCTACGCATGTCAGAGGCATTCTCGAAACACTAGGAATGGATCTAGACGACGACAGTTTGAAAGGCACACCACTCCGCGTTGCTAAAATGTACGTTACCGAGGCTTTTGCTGGGCTTCATCCGGATAAAAAGCCGGGAATGAGCACGTTTAACAACACCTATCGTTACAATGAAATGTTGGTGGAAAAAAACATTGTTCTGTATTCAACTTGTGAGCACCATCTTCTTCCCATCATAGGAAGAGCACATGTCGCTTACATCTCGAATGGAAAGGTAGTTGGCTTGAGTAAAATGAACCGTATTGTTGATTATTATGCGAAGCGTCCTCAAGTTCAAGAAAGATTGACCCGCCAAGTTGTACAAGCGCTCCAAGAAGTACTTGAAACAGATAACGTAGCGTGTGTAATTGATGCTAAGCACCTCTGTGTAAACTCTCGAGGTATTCGTGATATTGACAGTTCCACAGTAACTGCAGAGTTTGGAGGAGTCTTTCAACAAGAGGATAAAAAAGCTGAGTTCTTAGACTATATCAATCTAAAGACCGATTTCGGAGCTTAAATGGAACCACTATATCGTAAGCACCCCATTTTTATAGAAAACAGCCTCACGGGCAAGAAGGAAATCTTCCTTCCTGTAAGTGACGGAAGAGTGGGTATGTACGTATGTGGACCAACTGTGTACTCTGATGTACACCTAGGTAACGCGAGGACTTTTACATCTTATGACTTCATGTTCCGTTATTTCAAGCACCTGGGGTATCAGGTTCGCTATGTCCGAAATATTACGGATGCGGGACACCTAGAAAATGATGCAGATGAAGGTGAAGATAAGATT
>Ga0307995_1001317_pt1 | contig 15683 bp, 26 predicted proteins | sample EllFjometagen262_FD_203132 | JGI IMG/M metagenome (GOLD analysis project Ga0307995, IMG submission 203132) | Marine microbial communities from Ellis Fjord, Antarctic Ocean - #262 | ecosystem: Environmental > Aquatic > Marine > Unclassified | place: Southern Ocean | collected 2014-11-02
TAACCTCATGACTTTGTATTCCTTGATTGTCAGAATTGACATTAGGTAGTCTTCTCTTTCTGCCAGTAGCACCATAGATAAATCCATTATCCATAATAAATTTACTAGATTGGTCTATCCACTGTTTAAGTTTGTGGAACTGTTTGAAGTAGTCATCAATAACTTCTTGAGCTTGACTTTTACTAAAAGTACTGCCCGAGTCAGCTGTGACTTGCTGTGATATCTTATTTGCTCCAGCACCATACATAATGCCGAAGGTAACAGCCTTAGCTGCTTGTCGTTGTGTGGGATAGTGTTCTGCAATCTCTTCTGCTTCACAAGGCAAATTAAATACTAGTTTGGCAATATTGCTGTGGAAATTACCACCAGTCTTAAATATCTCCATTAAGTTCTTATCATCAGCAAGCACAGCAGCAACATAAACTTCTGCGGTTGTTAAATCCATTGCAACAATCTTATGCCCAGGTGCTGCTTTGATACAGCCTTTGACAATAGGATTGTCTCTAGGGATTTGTTGCATGTTCATTTTACCACTAGAAGATAGTCTACCAGATGTTGTGCCGTGCAGGTTAAAGCCTGTACGTAGTCTGCTATCCTTATCTAATTGTGGATATATTTTATCTAGGTAAGTGTTCTTAATCTTAGACTTTTGTCTAATAGAAAGAATATGCTTAGGTATTTCATGTTGCTCACCTAATTCTTTTAGCACTTCTGCATCTGTTGAGTCTGCACCTGTACCAGTCTTTTTGCCTGTAGGCTTTAGCCCGACAAAATCAAACAGTAATGACCTAAGCTGTACTGTACTGTTTGGATTGAATTCTTTTTCTTTTGCTGTCTCGAAAGCCTTAACTGCTGGAAACTTATAGAGTTCTTCTACTGCTGCATCTATATCATTCTGCATTAGGTCTCTACCCTTTAGTAGTCTCATTTTATCGAAAGGTACTCCATTGTCTTGTATGTCTGTCAACATTCTACAAGCAGGTATAAGTATATTCTCATACACACTGAATAGCTTTGCATTCTTTCTTACTGCTGGATATAACTTCTCGAATACTAATAGTGTTACTACTGCGTCCATTGATGCATATACTTTCATAACATCAAAGGGTATAGCACTCCACTGAAAGTCAGCCTTGAGTATTCTGTGCTGTCTCTTATAGTTGTCTATCCAATCATACATAGGCTTCTCATAGTCTCCATAAAGAGTATGTTCCATAGCTAACTGTTTTAGTCCATGACCACCAGGAACTTCATCTAAACAATAGTGAAGTAACATAGTATCCTCGAATCTAGGGAACTTGAAGTTGAAATGATACTCAAAGAAAGCTAAATCAAACTTAGCATTATGAAAGATAATTATCTTCTTGTCGAACAATTCTTGTAATAGTTTCTCTGCTCTTTCATCTACACACTCTGTGTCTATGTATGCTCCATGGTCTTTCTCATAAGATATACTCATGCCAAGCATATGACCATCTCTAGGGTATAGTCCAGAAGTCTCTGAATCTAAACCTACATATTGGTTAGGGTGAGCTATTGCATTTTCTAGGAATGTGTGAAATTGTGCAGTATCTTGAATACCATAACACTTATCTTCATCTAGTACTTGTTGCTTTAAATCACCATTAATGTAATCTATAATGTTCTTCTTACTCTTATCCCATAAAGGTTTTGCTTCTGGTTTGAATGATAACATAGCAGGGTTAATTACTGGTAGAAACTTGTCGTCTACACACTTACCACTATACTCCGTTATAGAATTTACACTAGTGTAGAACTTCAGAGCTTCTGAGCCTACTACTATTATCCACTCGTACGCATCTATATCTATATCGATATCTACATCTGCTTTAAGTATCTTTTTCTTTGTGTGGTCTGAGCATAGAGCATATCTGTCTATCTCGAAATTATTGTCGAATCTATCCTCCCAGTTAGTTCTACTGGTCTTAGATTCTATTAATGCTATATTTGTCATTGGTTTCCTATTTTTATTATATATATTATATCAAATTCTCAACGCTGTGTCAAGAACTATATAACCTTTTCCTTATGTCTGCTACTGAAATCTCTGGTAGACCGCCTGGATCTATGTGGTTTCCTAGGTTTATATTCCTAGAGGTTAGTCCTACTCTTTCTGCTAACCCTTTTACTTCTTCGGCAGCTGTTTGTCCTGCCTCATCTCCATCAAACATGATATCTACTCCTTCTACGTTCTGCATCTTAAGAATAGCAAGCTTATCAGCATCTATGTTTCGTGTTCCAAAACAACAGATAGCATTTGATAGCCCTTTATCATATAAATTAATCATATCGAATATACCTTCGACTAGAATCACCCTACCTTTGATAGGGTGAACAGTAGAAGGATACAGTGGTAGCTTTGCTTGTGGAGGGTAGATGAGATATTTGGGTATCTCAGTCATGGTCATATGTCGACCGTTGAAAGCTACCACCTTTCCTGTTATATCACGAACTGGGAATACAACTCTTCCGTTGAAATGCGAGTCGTGATGCATAAAAGCATCGAAATGCTTATATGTTTCTGGTTTGATTCCTCTCCAGTTGCCTATGTATGGGACAAAACCTTTGGGGAATTCAAAACCAATACTTGCTGAGCGCGTTTCATCTATAGATTGTTTCAACTTTTGTCTCTTAATCTCTAGGAAGTTTGCAGCAGCACCAAAATGTTTAAAGACATTACCTCTGAAACCACAAGCAAAGCAATTAAATATACCAGTGATATTATCAATACGCATACTAGGATTGCCGTCCTCGTGGTCAGGGTTTAAGCACTTAACTAAGAAGTCTCGTCCTGATACTTTGAACTCTAATCGTTGTTCATGTAAAAGTTCGTCTACTCTCATCTAACTACTGTCGCTATGAGTAATGCTAGGATTACTATTATTAATGTTTCCATCTCTTTTCCATTTCAATTTTTCACCGATATCTTCATACTCGGTCATTTTTGTTCCGTCTTTATCTTCGTTCTCTTTGTAGTAAAGTGATTTGAATACTACTTCTTGGGTTTGAAACCAAATAGCAATAGCCTTACTTCTAAACTCCTCATCAGGCCAAAGATAAAAACAATTATGCCAGTCCTCTAAAAACCTATGGATTGTTACGTCCACGCAAAAGTTTGGATACTGCTTCTTTATTTCTGCCGCTGCTCGTAATCTTTGACTACCAGCTAACGGGTACCACTGCTTCATACAAAGTAGTGGATTTGTAATACCATGTTTTCTAACACTCTCCATGAGTCTTTCGTTAACAGGTACTTGCATTATGTTTTCTGCAACCTGAGGTTGACTTAACATAAAGTCTGTAGTTACCTTCCTTACTTCGAAGGGTGGGACTCCTACTAATTCTGCGGACGTTTGTCCTATTCTATCACTTGCCACGTTGGTCTGCTATCCATCTACCGAAAGAGTGAAACAATGATTCTTTTGTCTCTGCTTCTCCTTCTGTCCACTTCTTTCCACCTGGCTTGGTCTCTTCAAATTGTACAACGCCATTGTTGAAAACAATCTCTAGAACACCATTCTGTGCGTGCATGTATTTTACTTGGTTGCCCCATTCTTCAGCTTCTAACTCTTTAGCTTTTCTTTTCATTAGCTCGTTATATTGCGTCATGTATATCTTCTCCTGTAGATAGGCTATCTTTTATTTCATCTCTCTCTTTAGGGTTCATGGTGGACTGGGGGCCTATCTTTAATGTTTCCCAATCCATGACACTTGTAAATCCTTCCATCTTTGCGCTTCTCATTTTAGTACAGTTAAAGGTAATGGCTTCATCTTCTGGTGACCATGTCTCTAGTGTAAAGGCTGCATCTGCTGCATCGAGAATACCTTTTGCAAACCTTGCCTCACCTGTATTATCGGTTTGGTAAGGGGCAAACACAGGAATCTCATACTCCTGTGCAATACTTTTCAGAGTCTTACTAACTTCTATCTGCTCTGTCCAGTCATATTGTCCACTCTTAGAGGGAACATTGGAGCGTTTAACTTGATTTAAATAATCAACTACTATTACTCCATAGTTTGATTGAGATACTTTACTCTCTAGCTCTTGTCGTATTCTAGAAAGACTAAGTACTGGGTCATACACTACATCAATTTGTTTATCCTTATGTAAGGGGTGAGTTTGAAGCTTGGTATGAAATGCGTCAAAATCTCTTGTTCTATAGAATTCAGGTACTAAGTCCATTCCGCCATCAAATCTACCAGCCCACCAGTTTGCTACTCTATCCCACTCAACAGTCGTTAAGTTACGGGTAGCTAATCTAGAGATAGGTATGCGAGCACCTAAGGCACACATTCTTTGTAGTATGGAACGGCTGTCCATCTCAATGGTAAAGTACATAGCACTCTTTCCTTGTTCATAGACATTGTTAGCAATGTTACAACAAGTTATAGACTTACCTGCACCTCTACGACCACCTACTAATATCAAGTCTCTAGGAGAGAACTTGAGTGTCTGGTCATACTCATCATTAAGACCAAGAGGTAAAAACTTCTTGAGGTCTTTCTCTGAATCGAATAAAGGAATTGTCTGCATGTTTTCTTCTGGAGCTTTGAGGTCAACTCTTTCTCCTACATCCATGACTATTTGTTGTATTGCTTCAACATTTTCTTCTGCTGAAGATATGGCTACTGTTTTATCAATGAACTTATCTAGCTCATCTAGTATTTCTACTTGTGTGTACTCATTTTTAAGATACTCAAGTAACACCCACGCGTCGATATCGACCTCGACAGCTTCGATTGCGAATACTTTTTCTTGTAGCTTTCTATCACGAATGGATAGTTTAAGGTCATCAAAGGTAGGGAGCTGACTGAAATTTTTAATATGATTATCTATGACCTTGTGTAAGGACTGATATTCGGCACTAAGATAATTAACTCTAAGGTTTCCCCAAGAGTCGAAATCTTCCTGCGTTATTATTTGCTTCAACAGAGCTGAAGTTAAATTCAATTGCTACCCTCCCAGATAAAAAGAGCAGGAGATTATCTCCTGCTCAGAATTCGAAATGAATTAGCTAGAAGCTTTTTCTTTTCTTGCGGCTCCATCGTAATCGGAACATGTTAAACCACGTCTTGTCAACATAGTTTTAACTCCTCTTACTGTTTTGCCAATTTCGTCAGCGATAGCTTCAACAGTCATGTTGTCGATATCATTAACATCTGCTAAAGGATCAGCTTTGCTAGAACCTTTAGTTTCTTTTTGCTTAGGTATAGCGTTAATATCGCCACTTCTTAGCAAGCTGAGTGCTTTTCCTCTGATAGAGTTAACAGATTTGCCTAGTGCATCTGCAATTTCTTCTACAAATGAACCGCCATTTACCATAGTAGTAAATGTAGCTTCCTCTTCGGGAGAGTAAGTTCTTACAGTTTCTGGCTTCTCAGCTGGTTTTACATGACTTGTTAATTCCATTGAAAGAATTTTGCCTTGTATTGATTTAGCAGAGAAATGTCCACCTTCGAATGAAGATGCAATGTCTGCGTATGTGTAAGTGCCTGAGTTATCAGATACGAACTGTGATAATGTAGCTTCCTGGTCTTCAGAGAATGTTCTATTCGATACTGAAGATGCAAGTTCTACATCATGACCCATTTTTCTTAGCTTAGAAGAGACACTTCTTGTAGAAGTTTCTAATTCTGAGGCTGCTGTTGCAACCATAGCTTGTGAGATAGGTGTCTCACTTCCAACGAAGTCCACAAGTTGTTGTGTTCTTTCGTCTGTCCATTTTGGTAATGCCATTTTGGTTTCCTATATTTCTTTTAAGTTTGTTATTATTATTACGCCCTTGTCTCGGGCTGCCTGTGTTTTAGCGGATTCTACACCACTTTCATTTACTAGGATAGTTACATCCTTTGTTAAACTGCTCTTAACAAGATAGCCCTGTGTTTCTAAATACTGTGTTGCTAGTGCTTTTGTCTTGAAGCTTTTTAGTTTACCTGTGATACAAACGATACCTTTGTCAGCACTTTTCTCTTTAAGTTTTGTAAGTTGTTGCCATCTAAAAGGGAGTCTGTCATATCCATCAGTAAATTCTTCGATTAACCAATCTAATAAATTATTAGTAGCAGCGGGTCCTAGTCCTGCTTCTTCGCAAGTCTCTTCGGTAATGTCTCGAATATTCTCGACAACCGAACAAATCTTGGTAGAAGCAGTACGACCAATCAACTTAATAGAGAAAGCTGGTAGTAAGTCAACTAAGTCAACTTGTTTACTATTCTCAATTTCTCTACTGAGTTTAACTGCTAATTTTTCGGATTGCAAAGCCTCAATCATTATTTCTAATGGAAGCTCGTACAAGTCATGCAAATCAGAGATTTGGAGTTTTTGTACTGTGCGAGGTCCGAGACCTCTAATTTTAAGAGTAGATGCAAAGTGCTCAATCTTCTTGCTAGTCTTACCACTACAAGTAGCGTTATGACAAAAGAGTTGGTCTTTTACCCACACAAGGTCTAGCATACATGCTGGACAATTTGATGGCGGGATAATTTGCTTCATATGTTCTCTCTTAATTTCTATTTATATATTATAACAAAATTCAGGTTCCATGTCAAGATTTATTTTTCGGAAAGTCCTGTAGAATGAGGGAATCAATTTTGAAACACTCAGTATGACCTCCGAACTTGAACATTGGAACGTGTCTATCGTCTTTATACATATCATGTAGGTACTGTTCGTGTGCCCACACATTATAAAGTGTGCTGCTCCAGACCTTCTGAATACGGATATCGTATCCTCTGAAACCCCTGCTACGCTTTATAATATGCCGCCAGTCTTTTCCGCTGGCTATTCCTACCTTGATACATTCTCTCTCGAAAGTTTTAGTATTTACTAATACTATGCCGTAGAGAACCCCTTCCCTGTCTTTCTCGTCAGGGTTGTTGTCAAAGTATGTATGATTGTATATACCTTTACTTGCCACTAGTTGGCTCTTGATACTATTCTAGGGATAATTTCTCCACTACGAATAACTTCAACTAGGCAACCTATCTCTAGGTTAAGGTCATTGATGTAGCGCATGTTGTGTAGAGTTGCTCTACTTACTACTGCACCTTCTATTTCTACTGGTTCAAGAATTGCTACAGGAGCTACAACCCCTGACTTGCCTACATTCCATACAACATTAACTAATTTAGTTATAACTCCTTCATTGTTCTGCTTAAGAGCATATGCACCTCGTGGATGCTTAGAGGTATAACCGAGATCATTAAAGTCTTTATAGTTATCTATACGAAAAACAAGTCCATCATCGGGATACATAGTCCAGTCATTAGACAGAACTGTGTCAAATCCAAACGATTCTAAATAAGACATATCTTTACTCCAGCACTCATTCCAAGATTCCTGTACTCCATAAGCAATGAAACGCAAGTCCCTCTCTAGAAATTCTGATGTGTCTTTAAGGTTGAGAGCGCCCGCAGCATAATTCCGAGCGTTCTTGATAGTCTTAGGAGCAACTACTTCCCCAGTAACTTGTACTAGTGAACCCTTGAACTCTCCTAAGGAGTTTGGTACTAATGTGCGCATGTGGTCTGTAATATCCAAACCGCGCTTCCCATCTCCTCGAGTTAGAGCCTTGTGTAGTTGTCCCTTGACATAGAGCAATGATACTGCAGCGCCATCTAACTTAGGGGACACCGTAGTGGCTCCTTTGTAATTACCGAAGGGCTGCTTATCAAGCTCATTAGAAAATATCTTCTGTAATGAATACATCTGAAACGCATGAGGGACTCTATTGTCTCTACTAGAGAAACCGACTTCCTCATACTGAGCGTATACTGCTAACTTGTCAAACTGTTCGTCCGACATCGTTGGGTTACCATTATAGTAATCTTCCGAGGCTAGTTGTAGTATTTCTTTTATATTTTCCATTTATATATTATATCAAAAATCACTTACAAAGTCAAGAACTATATTTAGGAAAGGTAAATTTCATCTAAAATATCCTTGAAGTGCGTCTCAAGAATAGTCTTGCTCTCTGCGAGCGATAATATTTCCACTAGTCCCTCAAACAACCCTCTCGAATTGTTAAAGTCTAGCTTCATTGCTACTCCGTCCTTCGTTGGCTTGAAGTCGCCATCGAAGTCGAGGTAATACTTTCTTAGATGTAGATACTCCACATCGTAAAAAGTATTTATAGTTAATTTAACTTGTTCCGTCCCCTCTTCATTTTGCGAGATTATTTTTTCATATAACTCAGGGGCTTCGTACAACTTCATCGTTTGTTCCTCAGTATAGAACTCAAAGGTTGTATACTGGTCACATTCTTAGGTTGTAACAGGCGATAACTGTCAGTATCCCAACAAAACAGTAGAACTGAATCGGGGGTTTCCTTAGCACGGTTTTTCTTGCTTTGGATATACTTGTTATCGAAGTCTAGGGTACAAACATTATACTTTAATTTTCTACTGTTTGTTGACCTATAGGTTATGATTGCGTCTCCGCAATCAGATACAGTTCTTAAGAACTCATCTTTTTTCACTATAATACTCCATTACTATTAAGAAAACTCTTTCTTTAGTAATGGAGTAAGTTATTTAGCCATTGTTTATTGCGTTAAGCACACCTGTAAAGTATACAGAAGCTTTGCCAGTCAATTTATCGATAATATCTGCATCGATTTCTTGTCCTGCGTCAGTTAAAGCACTTGTTAGTGCTGCAGCTGCGTCAGCTTTTGATACTCTTGCACTACCCGTAGACCCGCTAGATTTAGCAGCTCCGGTAGCAGGTGACTTCTTGACATAAACGCCAGCTTTAGTAAGTATCATTCTGACACCATTAGGGCTTTCACCTAGGTGGTCAGCAATGTCTTTTACAACTTCCATGCTAGTCTCAGGTGTTGGTTCCTGTTCTACATACATTTCTACTGCTTCTGCTTTTGATTCATCTGTCCAAGCCATTCTTCTTCTCCGTTTGTTTTTGAGATACTCGGGCATGCCGTGGCACCATCCCGTTAAGTCTCTCATTTGGTTATAATATCTATCACTCATTAATATATATTATACAGAAAAATGAGTGCGATGTCAAGAACTATTTTTTACTTTCCTAATAAGTTAGGCTAAGCATATAGTCCAGTTTCTCTTGAGCGTTTGCAGCTTTTTCAATCTGCTCGTCTATTGCTCCTACGATGTCGGGGTGTTCGCCAATCCCTACAGGGTTATTAAGATATACCCTAATATTAGCTTCAGCTGATGCTAAATCACCCTCGTATTTTTTTATCAATGCCTTTCTTAATATACCATTCATGTTTTATTCCTTACTATTGCGTGTACATATGATACTACAAATTTTTGTCTAGGCTCGTCGAAGAAGGCAATCTGCCAACAGAACGGGCTTATAACAAACATGCATACCATATATGTTATCATGTGGATATACTTATAATCCACTATTAATTCTCCACCTGGTGTAGTCTCTAACATTTTACTAATGAGGGGATAAGTTCTTCCCACACACATAGCAACTGTTGTTAACCATACAGCTGGTACTATCGTCCATACTTCCATTTTGCACTCCTTACGCGCTTAGATATTTATATCGTACTTGTTTAAGTGTCTTAAACTACCTAAGTCATAAGATGCGAAGTTAGCATGGAAACCCCCTTCCGCAATGTGCCCAAAATACTTGGACTCAAAATTTGTTAATTCTATTACATAGATATGGTAAATTTTACAACCATGTCTACTGTCATATGCTCCCTTTACTATTCTAGCAGGGAGGTCGTATCTAGCACACCATACTTTTTCACCTGGCTCAAAATCCTCAGCTACACATTCATCTGGTAAGTAACCAATGTCTGCACGACTACCGCGTTCGGTACTGGGTCTTTTTAACGGCACTCCTACTCTTTCTAACAAATTGCGAACAAATGTAGTGGAACGATACAAAGCCTGCGCTATGCTAGATACTGGTTGTTCCTCTAAATACATTTCAATCGCTTGTTTGATTTCGTAATCGGTTGCCTTTTTACCCCTGTTTTGTGCCTTCCTTACTGCTCTGAATTGCATAGTTTCTTGAAAGTCTGCCATAATACTAGTCAATCGAGTAGTATTGTAGGTGATGTTAAGCATGTTACACGCTTCTTTTTTTGTTATCGGTTTAGCATCGTTAAGTAATTCCGATACTCTCTCTAAAGTTGTTTCGTCAAGTTTTTCATGACTTCGTTTTCTAACTGTTTTCATGTTCTTCGCTTCCTAGTAGTATGATTGAATAGTGAATAATCTTTAGCAAGTCCATTTCGTTCTTACCTGCTTTCTTTCCGTAACGCTTTGCATACTTTATAATGTTTCCTATGCAAAATCCTTCTCCATGTCCCGAGTCTATTATAAACTCAGTTGCTTGAATCTTATCTGCACTATAATGTTGGTCGTAAGTCTTATCTATATAAGTCTTTAACTGCAATAATACTCTATCTTCATCAAATTTATACTGAGTTTTTACACTACGTTTTTTAGTCTTTCTACTAAATATCCCCATCTTGTCTCACTTCTGAGCGAATAACTTCGAAGCCGTTTGGATATCTGGCTTCTAGCTTTCTGATGTTTTCGTCCATCACTTCATCAGGCGTAAATCCTAAAGCTGTACAGCCTTGAACCCAGTACCATAGTACGTCGCCTAATTCTCTTTTCATATGAAATACTTCTTGCTCACTAAATTGTGTGTCTGCTTGAAATAGTTTTTTCTTTACTACTTCCGCAAACTCTCCACTCTCTGCTAGCATGCCTATTACTGATGTTAGTAATGTTGCCATATTTATATCTGCTTCTCTTGTTAGCTTTCCGTCTGTTCTAGTTGTGTGTGATGTTGTGCCTTCTAACTTCAATATTCTTGAAGCTAGGGCTAAAGTATTCTTACTACCATCAGATGTAGTCTGTGCTACGAACTTTGCGTAGTCGTTAAATTTTTGTTCTGTCATTTCTATCCTTAATGTGTCTGTTTGTTGTTCTTGTACCACTTGGCTAACCAAGTGTCTCTTTCTAATTCTGTCCAGTTGCTTGGAAAATATACTGATAATCTAGGGCTGTCTTGTAATACGATTCTCATAATCTGCGTAGTCCTCATTCCACCAATGTGGTTTATCTCTGAATTTCCAGCTGGCAAAGGTAGCTTTATCAAGGTGGTAGTAGTCTCGGTATGACTGAATAGGATTATCATAATCTTTTAAGTCATCTGGCATAGCTAAACCGAACTCTGTAAAACCTACTCGTTGCATATGTACTGGTTCTGGTAATTTATTTACTACTTCGTGTATGGACTTATGTTCTTTGCCATATCTGTATCTGTACTCATCGTTCAAAGCATTGCCATAACAGTGTGTCCACTCGTGGTTATCTAATGATGAACGCGCCCATATAGTACATGGGTGGTTATACATCATAGGAAGATAAGGAGTGATAGGTCTTTCTACTGGTGGTAGATGCTTAATCTTTGCTTTTTCTTCGTTAAGCACATCTCTTTCTTCTTTGTTGAGTGCGCGCGGCACGAAGCCTAGAAACTTGTCAATCCATATGCTAGTGCATAGTATTTGAGCAACTTCTAGCGGCATCTTGACAATATGTTTGTCAACATGAGCTTCTGCACATTTGTCTAAATCTTCGTCTAAGTAAAATAAATTCATACAACTATTATACTAAATTTTGAGTGCCGTGTCAAGTATTATTTTTTGCTTCTTCTATAAAGTTGGGTTGCTGGAAGAATATTCCAAGAGTAAATCTATATTGTGGAGCTATATGCGACGTTGGCCTTATGCTATGAGGCGTAGTACCATCAAAAAGTATTGAGCGGTTTTGCTTGTATAGCACGCTTTTTGTAGCTTCTTGCATAGTGTCGTCATAAAATATTGTTTCTCCATAATATTCATGTTTCCAGTCTGGGTTTATATCATAGACTAGAACTGTACTGCCTCCATGAGTATGGGGGAAGTTGATTGAAGAAGGAAAAGAAAGATTAATAGTAGCACTATCAAACTTTAATCCCTCTAATGATGTCATTAGGTCTGTATTTACTATACTTTGCATGAAGTTTAGTTCATTCCATTCCTTCTTAGTAAGTGTGTGGTGTAAACAAGGGTATTGACGAGTTTCAAAAGTTGAGACATCTCCCCAACCTATCGAATAATCTGTAGAAGCACAAAACATATATAATGTTTCTCTAGTGTTCTCTATTAATGTATTGTCGAATACCCTTACCATTTATTAATTACCGTTTATTTTGTCTTTTGCTGTTCCTGCATATAGCCCAAACCAAGCTGCGCCTGCTCCTACTACTACTGAAATCAACCCTGACTGCTCAAATGTAGGTGCTGGTAATTCCATGAACCATATTGTACACTTATATAATAATATAATGTATACTGATAAAAATGCTCTAGGGAATATTCTCCACGCATCTATCATATTCGACATCCAAATATATCTTTGCCATGGATTATCAGGCTCTTTGTCGTTTTCCAACTCCATTATCTTAGCTTTTAGTTCCCCTATTTCGGAGACCATTGCCATGAATTTATTAAGGTCTATCTCTACTTCGTTTCGTGACATATCACCACTAAACTGGTCTTGATTATTGCCCATTTTGTTTCCTTTCTCTAAGTTCCCTTAGCTTTGGGAGGCATCACGCATCCACTTATTGTCGTCACTCCATATATCTAATGGTGAGACATCTGTCGCTAGAATCTTTACTGCTTTTTCTTTGAAAGCACTCTCGTCTAACGCATCTTGAATCCAATCGAAGGGGTCGCCCTCTCCTCTGTCTTGGGTAAACGTAATCGTTACCTCATAGGCTTCTAGCCTTTCCATCTTTTCTTTTCTCTCTTTACTTTCGTTCATAGTCTTTACCCAGCCATCGCTGTTATCTTGCCATCTTTTGTCGTTTATTACGTCCAACCTAGTAGCCCCCAGCCATGATTAGCTATTGCATTTAAAATTATTATTATACAAGCAGTCATATGTGTTATCCACCATACTGTTCGTATGATAGCTACTCTGTCTGCCTGTGCATCTGTTTCTCCTACTTTCTCTCCTAAGCTCTTTGCCCAGAGTCTCCAGTACCCGCTCACAGTTGTTTGAGACCTTCTATAAAGTTATCGGCTACATTCTCTGCGAATGATTCACCATGTGTAGGATAGTATTGTATGAAGTTAGACCTGCCTTTTTCTTTTAGTACAACTCCCCAACTGTGGTTTTGTCTGTGCTTTATAACTACAGCCTCTCTATCATTCTTCATAAAGTTAGAGTAAACTATGTACTCATTAGTATCATTTTGCATCGTTCTGCTCCTTTAGTTTAGTAAATGCTTCAGCAATATACTCATCAATAGTCATATCACGCTTAAGTGCATCTAGATTCATTGCGTCCCACATTTCTTGTGGTATTGGGTATTCTTTTCCTTCGAACTTAATTAGCACTAAACAAGTCGGCTTCCGCCTGTCTTCTTCTTGTTAGTCCTTCTAATACTCTGCCATTTGCTTTATTCCATCTCATTATTTGAGCTGGTACACCTAGCATTTCTCCACCTGCGTTTATTACTTTTAGCAGAGTTGATGATTGAAAGTTAGTTGAGCCTAGGTTATATACCCAAGATACTAACGCATCAAATTGATTTTGATTTAGTGGTACTGTTACTAATACATTTACGTAACCCTCGTACTCTACTAATTCGTTTTGTAGCATTTCATTAGCTTTTAAAGCTGATATAACCATGCCTTCTTGAACATCTTTAGTATGCCCATAGCCTATTGTCCATACGCCTGCAGCGCACTTATAAGCGTTTAATTCTAAGCCTTCGAATGTTTTAATTAACTCTAAGCCTTGTGTTCCTATTTTCATAAATGTCCTATATGTAGAAGCTTTCGCCACACCCGCAGCGTCCACTCTCTTGATTATTTGTGATTTCAAACTCCTCATTAAGTCCGTTAACCACCCAATCCAATTTTGCATCTTTTAGATACTCCTCACTTAGCATGTCTATTACTAAGATCTTTTGATATATTCTATCAGTTAAGTCAGGACTCTCGGCGTAACTTAACTCATAGGTATATCCTCCACAACCACCACTAGAAACAGTAAGTCGAGCGCCCCAAGCTTGGCTCGAGGCAACTCTCTGTTCTAACATTGCTAAGGCTTTGTCAGTCACAATCATAGTATTGGTAGCATCGCTAGATACAGTGTTCCAAACATAATTGTAAACATAATAATAACCTCGCACAAGTCCCCATTGGGACAGTATTTTGCTTTAACTTCTTGAATCGCTTGCAATATGGCATAACGATTAAAGAATCGTTTTGCTTTTTGCATAGAGTTTCTCCTAGCCTATTGCTATCGTCTTAGGCTTTTCTTCATCAGGTGTATTCACCTGTAGGTTTATAACTAACATACCATTTTTGAATCCCGCGTCGGCTATTTCTACCCAATCGCCAAGTGTGAAGATACGACTAAAGGTTTTACCACTAAGCCCTTTATGGACGTAACGCTCCTCGTCAGAATCTAAGCCTTGCTTTTCTGTTCCTTCTATAGTAAGTTTATTCTTGTGTTGCTTGATGTCGATATCATCTTTTGACCAACCTGGCAGTGCCATCTCGATTCGGTAACCCAAATCTCCAATAGCTACTAAGTTGTATCTTGGATAGTTAGTAAGAGGTGAACTCTCGTTCCTTCTTGTTAATTCCTTATTCAAGCGATCAAATCCGACAAACAATTTGTCGAAGTCGTTAAAGTTTAATGCTGATAATCCAGTCATTTTCATTCTCCTGTTTGCGTCCTTTCGGTCCGCGCTGTGAGACCCTTGCGGCGTCTCTATTAATAGTCTATGTCTAGCAAAACCCGTCCGCTGGTGGAAAGCGGAGCTCCTACCTCATAACCCTCGGAACAATTAAGTTCCTACTCGTGCCAGACATATGCAGGGTTTTGTTATGGGAGTCCCTACAACTCCACTTAAAATCACATAAATTATTTAAAATTTATACTACTATTATAACAAAATTTACCACCCTTGTCAAGAATTAAATTTCAGTCCTCGTCAAAATCTATTTGCCCATCAGCCTTAAGATAGTCTAGTGTACTGCTAATGCCTTGCTTTTTACCTAATTGATAAAAGATATGACCACTAGCACAAGCTACGAATATTAGAAAGGTTATTTGCCAATCCATTCTACATCTCCTCTAGGTATTACTTGGTAAGCGCCCTTGTTATAAGCTGGAGCTACTGTAAAGTTTTTACTTTCTTCCACTTTCCAACTATTGTCTATTGGTTTGCTATAGCCGATAGTTTTACTACTTGCTACTTTAGCTAAGTTTACTACTGGTTCTACTGGTGTTCTCGCTACAAAATGCGGTGCTTTAGTTTTCTTGTAAGCATTGGTTTTTCTTTTACGCCCACTTGGTGAGTGTCTCATACTGCCTCGTACTATCATAATATACTCCTTAATTATTTTTTATATAACATATTATACACTTTTTAAGTAGCGATGTCAACAATAATATGAAGGGTTGCTGAAAATAGTTCTTGACTTATGCTCTCACTTTTGTTATAATAGATGTATGGAAAAAACTAATAGATGGACTGATAAGCAAGTCAAAGACCTAAAGACGCATTACGGCGAGATGGATATTTTTGAACTCTCCTATATGCTAGGAAAAACACAGTCAGCCGTCACCAGTAAAGTCCACTA
>Ga0307995_1001330_pt1 | contig 15589 bp, 12 predicted proteins | sample EllFjometagen262_FD_203132 | JGI IMG/M metagenome (GOLD analysis project Ga0307995, IMG submission 203132) | Marine microbial communities from Ellis Fjord, Antarctic Ocean - #262 | ecosystem: Environmental > Aquatic > Marine > Unclassified | place: Southern Ocean | collected 2014-11-02
AGATTTTACACTAACAATTCTTTTTCTTAAGTCGTCTAAGCTTGCCATTATTTTTTACTTTTTTTATATTCTTGTATTATTTGTATCAATGAATCTTCTGTTTCTTTTTCTAACTTTCCAGTAGTTTGGATTGTGCTTATAATTTCGTTTTTTTCATTTTTGATTTTTTCTAAAATATCTTTTTCAAAATTTTTAATCTGATCAAGTTCTACGTCATCTAGATATCCTCTTACTCCTGTGAAGACCGTAATAACTTGCTCCGCTACTGTTAGTGGTGAGTATTGATTTTGTTTTAGAAGTTCTGTTAATTTTGAGCCACGGTTTAAAAGCTTTTGCGTAGCTGTATCTAAATCTGAACCAAACTGTGCAAAAGCAGCCATTTCTCTGTATTGAGCAAGTTCCAATTTTATTGATCCAGCAACTTTCTTCATAGCTTTTGTTTGTGCTGCAGATCCAACTCTTGAAACTGATAGCCCAACGTTAACAGCTGGTCTAATACCTTGGTTAAATAACTGTGTTTCTAAAAATATTTGACCATCAGTAATTGAAATTACATTAGTTGGAATATAGGCTGAAACATCTCCTGCCTGTGTTTCTATAATAGGTAAGGCTGTTAATGACCCTCCACCATTTGCGTCACTTAGTTTTGCTGCTCTCTCCAAAAGTCGACTATGGAGATAAAATACATCGCCAGGGTATGCTTCTCGACCAGGAGGTCTTCTTAACAATAGAGACATCTGTCTATAAGCCACAGCTTGCTTTGATAAATCATCATAAATAATTAGTGCATGCATTCCATTATCTCTAAAATATTCTCCTATAGTGCAGCCTGTGTATGGTGCTAAAAACTGAAGTGGGGCTGCATCAGAAGCAGTTGCCGCAACAACTGTTGTGTATTTCATTGCGCCCGCATCTTCTAAGGTTTTTACAATCTGGGCTACTGTTGAACGTTTTTGACCAATAGCAACATAAATACAATATAGTTTTTTCTTTTCGTCGTCAGACTCATTAATTACTTTTTGATTTATAATTGCGTCAATAGCTACTGCTGTCTTGCCTGTTTGACGATCTCCAATAATTAGTTCCCTTTGACCTCTTCCAACTGGTATTAAGGTGTCAATTGCTTTCAATCCTGTTTGCATTGGTTCGCTAACAGACTGTCTGGGAATTATTCCTGGTGCTTTAACCTCTACTCTTTTTCTTTCGATTTTTTCACTTAAATTTCCTTTTCCATCAATTGGGTTTCCTAGTCCATCTAATACCCTTCCTAAGAGTTCTTTTCCAACAGGTGAATCTACAATTGAGCCAGTTCTTTTTACTATACTGCCTTCTTTTATTTTTCTGTCGTCTCCAAAAATAACAACTCCAACATTATCGCTTTCTAAGTTAAGAGCCATACCCTTAGAACCATCTTCAAACTCAACCATTTCTCCTGCTTGTACGTTATCAAGACCAAAAATTCTAGCTATTCCATCGCCAACAGATAAGACTTTTCCTACTTCGGATACTTCGGCTTTTTCTCCAAAATTTTTTATTTGCTCTTTTAAAATTTTAGTAATTTCTGAAGGGTTAATTTGCATATTATATTTCTAACATCATTTTTTCATATTTTTTTAATTTATTTTTAATTGAAGTGTCTATCATAAGACTTCCTACTTGCATCTTTAAACCTCCAATTAATTTTTCATCTACTTCATAGTCAAGCGCTATTGGTGCACCCATTGTTTTAGAAAGATCTTTACTTAAATTTTCAAGTTCTTCGCTTGTTAAGTTTTTTGAAGAAACTAATGTTGCTTTTAATTCTCCTCTTTGTTTTGAAGCTAGAGAGAGAAAGTTTAGAAATATTTTCTTAATGAAAAAAATTCTTCTTTTTATTACTAGTACACCTAAAAAATTTTGGATTATTTTTGTCAAGTTCATCTGTTTTGATATTCTATATAAGATTTCTAGTTGAGTTGACTGAGATTGAGTTGGATTTTTTATAAAATTTTTTAATTCTTTACTCGTACTATAAATAGTTAGAAGTTCGTTAACATTGTTTTCTACCGTTTCTAATTCTGAATTTTCATTAGCAAGCTCATACAATGCTAGAGCATATCTGTTTGCCGTTTCTGAAGAAAATGACTTATTCGTACTCAGTTTAACACCTCTAGATTAGAAACTTATTTAAGATTGTGGTCTACTACCATAAGGATAGACGTCGATCAAGGTGGTTAGGTTGCTTTAAGCAAAGTTAATGGGGTCAACATCAACCGTAAGTTTTATTTTTTTAGAAATAGTTAAATTTTCAATAATTTTTCCCACTTTTTTTTGAATTAAATCTCGATTTTTTGACCTCAATAATAGCCTAGTTCTAAACTTCCTTTTAATTCTAAATACAGGAGAATCTACTGGGCCTAAAACATCAAGTTCACTTAAAACACTTAATTTCTTTTTAATTTCTTGTGCTGCTCTAAGGCTATCCTGACTAGAGCTAGCAGAAATAATTAGAGCAATAAGCCTTGAAAAAGGAGGTAAATTTTTATTTTTACGAACTATTAATTCATTGTTTAAAAACTTTTCTGGATTATTTTCTAGTATATCTTTTAATGTTTCGTTTAATGGAGTTATAGTTTGATAAATAATTGTAGATTTTTTTGAAAATCTTCCTGCTCTTCCACTTAATTGATTGTAAAGTTGTATATTTTTCTCTGTTGTTCTTAAATCATAGCCCATTCCAGAAAAATCCGCATCAACAACGACGATACAATTTAATTTTGGAAAATTAAATCCTTTTGAGATTAATTGTGTTCCTACTAAAATATTAACTTCATTTTTTTCTATTTTTTTTAGAATAGATTCTGTTTCATTTTTTTTTGACAGAAAATCACTTGAAAAAATTTCAATATTTTTTTTTGGAAAAATAATTTTTAACTCTTCATATATTTTTTCGACACCCGGTCCGTACATGCGAAAATCACAAAGATCTTTGCCTGTTTTGCAACGACTGTCCTTTTTAACTTTTTTTCCACAATGATGGCAAATAAGTTTATTAATAGATTTATGGTACGTAAGATAAATAGAACAATTTGAACAGAGGTGCTTAAAACCACATTTTTTACAAATTAAAAATGGAGCGTATCCCCTTCTATTTAAAAAAAATAAAACCTGTTCTTTTTTTTTTAAGTACTCACTGACCATAGTGATGGTCTCATTTGGAATAAAATGATCTTTTTTAAGTACAACTTTTTGTAGGTTTATTACTTTGGCTTCTGGTAAGGGAGATTCACTGTAACGGTTAGCTAAAATTGTATGATTATATTTTTTATTTTTTATATTATTGAAAGTTTCTAACGAAGGTACTGCTGATACTAAGTGTATAGGTATATTTTCAAAAGAAGCTCTAGCGATAGCCATATCACGAGCATGATATATAATTCCTTCATCTTGTTTGTATGATGGATCATGTTCCTCGTCTAAAACTATTAATCCTAGATTTTTAAATGGTAACAACAAAGAAGAACGGGCACCAATCACTAACTTTAAATTATTGTTAATAATACCTTGCCAAATTTTTCTTTTACTTTTGATTCCTATCTTTGAATGCCAAATCGAGGGTGTGAAACCAAAAAATTCCTCAAATCTGTCTTTGAATTGATTGGTTAAAAAAATTTCAGGTAATAGTATTAATACTTGCTGTTTTTTTTTTAGAATTTCTTTTACTCTTTCAAAATAAACTATTGTTTTTCCTGAGCCTGTAACTCCTTGCAGCAACGATACATTAAAAGAGTTGCCAAAATTTTTTAGATCTTCGAGACTTTTTTTTTGATCTTTGTTTAAATAGAAACTATATTTTTTTTTTTTATTTCTTTTTTTTTGTAATCCTCAATTTTAGATGTATTTTTGTTGTCACCTAAGCACATCTTTAAAACTTTTCCTTTTGAAACTAAATTATATGCTGAGAACCAGTTTATATAGCTTACTAAATTTTTATTAATTTTAAAATTATCTATTTTTTTTTCAATATTTCTTAATTTAAATAATTTTACCGAAGGTTGTATTTTATCCCAAACTACCCCTATTTCTCTAGATTTCCTAAAAGGAACAATAACTATGTCTCCTGGTTTTAAATTTTCTAAGTGGCCAGAATCATATGTAAATGGAAAATTAAATACATTAGGAACTAGAACAGGAACTTTCATTTTTGATAATCAAATTGATATTATATCAATTAAAAATGAATAGCTCTCTTGTCAACAGCTAAGGCAGCTTCTTTTACTGCTTCAGTGTGAGTTGGATGCGCGTGACATGTCCGAGCAATATCTTCCGCACTTGCACCAAATTCCATGGCCAATGCCATTTCCGCTATCATATCACCTGTATGAGGACCAATCATATGAACGCCTAGAACTCTATCTGTTTTAGTATCAGCTAATATTTTTACAAAACCATCTGTTTCGTTGTTAACCTTCGCACGTGAATTAGCAAGAAATGGGAATTTTCCAACTTTATAATTTATATTTTCTTCTTTAAGTTGTTCTTCTGTTTTTCCTACAACGGCAACTTCTGGTGATGTATAAACAACTCCTGGTATGATATCGTAGTTAACATGACCTGCTTGACCTGCTATAATTTCAGCTACAGCAATTCCTTCTTCTTCAGCTTTGTGTGCTAGCATCGGTCCTTTGATTACATCTCCAATTGCATAAATATTATTTATCGAAGTTTGTAACTTTTTATTTACTTCGACTTTACCTTGTTTATCTTTTTTAATTCCTATTTTTGTTAAATTTAATCCCTCTGTGTATGGTTTTCTTCCAACTGAAACTAGAACTTTGTCAGCTAAAATTATTTCTTCTTTTGATGTTTCGTTGTTTGTAAACGTAACTTCTACTTGTTTATCTTTGTTGCTTACTGAGGTTACTTTTGAATTTAATTTAAATTTAAATCCTTGTTTTGTTAAAATTTTCATAAATTCTGACGAAATTTCTTTATCCATTCCAGGGGTAATATGATCTAAATATTCTAAAACAGTTACATTTGATCCAAGACGTGACCACACAGAACCCATTTCTAGTCCAATGTAACCACCACCGATTACTATAAAGTTTTTAGGTACTTTCTTGAAAGCAAGCGCGCCTGTTGAAGACACAATATTTTCTTCATCAATTTCAATACCAGGCAATGAAGTGGGACCTGAGCCTGTGGCAATTACAATATTTTTAGACTTATAAGATATTTTTTTTTCTCCTTCATAAACAACAACATCATTTTTTGAAAACAGAACACCTTTACCTTTAATATATGTAACTTTATTTTTTTTAAATAAAAACTCAATTCCTTTAGTTAAAACTTGAACTGATTTATCTTTATTGGCCATCATCTTGTCTAGGTTAAGTTTTAAATCTGAAAATTCTATTCCCTGTGCGTTAAAGTCTTTTTGAGCTTTATGATAAGATTCTGATAAATTTAAAAGACTTTTAGATGGTATGCATCCTACGTTAAGACATGTTCCTCCCAATGTGCCTCTTGATTCTATGCACGCGGTTTTTAGGCCTAATTGTGCTGCTCTAATTGCACATACATATCCACCAGGGCCGCCGCCAATAATAATAACATCAAAATTATTTTCCATATCTACAAATTTAAAAACAACCTTCTAGGATCTTCAAGACTTTCTTTTACTATTTTTAGGAAAGAAACCGCTTCCTTTCCGTCTACAATTCGGTGATCATATGACAAAGCTAAATACATAATTGGTCTGATAGAGACGCTTTTATTGATTACAACAGGTCTTTCTACAATGTTGTGCATACCTAGTACGGCTGACTGTGGTGGATTTAAAATAGGTGTTGAAAGCATTGAGCCATAAATACCTCCATTTGTAATTGTAAAAGTTCCTCCTTGCAGGTCTTCAATAATAATTTTTCCGTCTCTTGCTTTTTGTCCAAGTAAATTAATATTTTTTTCTATGTCAGCAAAAGACATTTCATCTGTATTTTTTAGAACAGGTACAACCAAGCCTCTATCTGTACCAACGGCTATACTGATGTTGTAATAATTTTTATAAACAATTTCATCACCTTGAATTTCTGCATTTATAACTGGATAGTTTTTAAGTCCAACTACACAGGCTTTTACAAAAAAAGACATAAACCCCAATTTAACTTCATATTTTTTTTGAAACTCTTCCTTATGCTCACTTCTCATTGACATAACTGTACTCATATCAACTTCATTAAAGGTAGTTAGCATGGCTGCGTTTTCTTGAGCTTCCTTAAGTCTTTTAGCTATCGTTATTCTCAATCTTGTCATTTTAATTCTTTCTTCAGGTCCGTGAGTAGTTTTACGTTCTGAAGATTTTGGGATAGTGCCCATTAAACTTAGAAGATCCTCTTTTAAAACAACTCCATTTTTACCTGAACCCTTAACCTCGCTAAGATTAACATTAGATTCTGTTGCGAATTTTCTTGCAGCAGGAGATAAAATATTTGAACTTGAATTTCTTGAGATTTTTTTTTCATTGTGGACTTCAGTTAACATGAGGGGTTCTTCTTTGCTTTCTTGTTCTTTTTCTTGTTCAAATAATTTTATTTCTCTTGGAGTTTCTTTTTCTTTATTAATAACTTTAATTATTTTTTCTGCTTTGGGGTCTTGTTTTTTTTGTGATGGTGGTGAGTATTCTTTTTCTTTTGAGTCTGCACTTACTTCGGATTTTTTTGATTGTGTAATGGTTCCTAATAAAGCTCCAACATTCACTGTTTGTCCTTCTTTAACTGAAATTTTTTCTATTGAGCCACTAGATGGAGAAGGTACTTCAACGTTAACCTTGTCAGTCTCCAATTCTACGATTGCTTCATCAATATTGACTTTATCGCCTTCATTTTTTAACCACTTAGCTACCGTGGCTTCTGTTACAGATTCTCCAAGTACAGGGACTAGTATAGGTTCAGACATTAGTTAATTTTTCCAACCACCTTTTCTAATATTTCTTTTTGTTGTGCAAGATGTTTATTGAGATTTCCAGTCGCAGTGGAAGCAGATGGTCTTCTTCCTATATATTCGACACTTTTATTGTTAAAATTAATGATTTCTAAAGTTCTATTTATATAGTGGTTAACTGTGTTCCAGGCACCCATATTTTTTGGCTCTTCCTGACACCAATAAATATCTGCATTTTTAGCATATCTCTTCAATTCTTTACCTAATCTTTTCACTGGAAATGGATAAATTTGTTCAAGACGAATAAAAACAACTTTGTTATTTTTTGTTTTTTCTCTAGCATCAACTAGATCAAAATAAATTTTACCAGAACAAATAACTACTTTCTTAATTTTCCTATCATTTTTAAGTTCGATTAAGCCATACTCACTTGTGTAGGCTCGATCTGGTAGAACTCTGTGAAAAGAAGTGTCTTTAGTAAAATCATCTATAGTTGAAACACATTGTTTATGTCTTAGTAGAGATTTTGGAGTCATAATTATCAATGGCTTTCTAAATTCTCTGTGCATTTGTCTTCTTAAAGCGTGAAAATAATTAGCGGGTGTTGTACAGTTTACTACTTGAATATTATCCCGTGCACACATTTGTAAAAATCTTTCCAATCTTGCTGAAGAGTGTTCCGGTCCTTGACCTTCGTATCCATGAGGTAGTAGCATTACTAATCCACTAGCCCTTCCCCATTTTGACTCACCAGAAGTTATAAATTGATCAATAATTATTTGAGCACCATTAGCAAAATCTCCAAATTGGGCTTCCCATAATACTAACGTCTCAGGTTCAGATATAGAGTAACCAAATTCAAATCCTAGTACAGCTAGTTCTGACAAGAGAGTATCTATTACTTCAAACTTTTTTTGATTTTCTGAAATATTATTCAAAGGAATGTACCTTTCATGGCTATCCTGATTTCTAAGCACAGAATGTCTCTGGCTAAAAGTTCCTCTACCAGAATCTTGACCTGACAATCTCACAGAAAACCCTTCCGTTAAAAGAGTTCCAAAAGCTAAGGCTTCAGCAGTTGACCAATCAAGTGGGTGATTATTATTAAACATTTTTTGTTTGTTATCAAATATTTTTTTTAAAGTTTTGTGAACATTAAAGTTATTTGGAATAGTTGTGATTTTTTTTCCTATTAAATTAATTTTTTCTCTATTAACTCCACTAGCTCCTCTTTTGTCTTTACCTGGTGTGGGTATAAATCTAGACCAAACACCATCAAACCATTTTAGTTCTGGTTTATAATTTTTTGATTCAATAAATTCTTTTTCTAGGTATGATTTAAATTCATTTATTTGTTGATCTACTTTTTCTTTAGAAAAAATTTTTTCTCTTACTAATTTTTCAGAATAGATTTTTAAAGATGTAGGGTGAGATTTTATTTTTTTATACATTAAAGGTTGAGTAAAAGAAGGTTCATCACCTTCATTGTGTCCAAATCTTCTGTAACAAAACATATCAATTACAATATCTCTGTTAAATTGCTGTCTAAATTCAGTTGCAATTTTGGCACAATGCACAACCGCTTCGGGATCATCTCCGTTAACGTGTAGTATCGGCGCTTGGGCAATTTTTGCTACCTCACTTGGGTATGGTGAAGATCTTGCGAATTGAGGAGATGTTGTAAAACCTATCTGATTATTAACAATAATATGTATTGTACCACCTATATTGTGCCCTGGTAATCCTGACATTGCAAAACATTCTGCTACTATTCCTTGACCTGCAAAAGCTGCATCACCGTGAATTAATACTGGTATAACTTTTTTTCTTTCAGAATCTTTATGAAAAAATTGTTTGGCTCTTACCTGTCCTAGCACAACAGGGTTCACAGCTTCTAAGTGTGAGGGGTTGTCAGTTAAGCTAATGTGTACAACATTACCATCGAACTCTCGGTTTGACGATGCACCTAAATGATATTTAACATCTCCTTCGAAATCTCTTTTGGCTTCAACGGCACTACCAAAAAATTCGTTAAAAATTGCTTTGAATGGTTTACCCATAACATTAGCTAAAACATTTAGTCTGCCTCGATGAGACATGCCAATCTTAATTTCTTTTACTCCTAAATTACCACCTCTTTTTATTATTTGTTCAAGTGCAGGTACTAAGGATTCTCCACCATCAATTCCAAATCGTTTTGTTCCAACAAACTTAACATGTAAGTATTTCTCAAAACCTTCTGCTTCAATAATTTTATTTAAGATTGCTTTTTTTCCGTTATCTGTAAAAATAACTTCTTTTTCTCGACCTTCTATCCTGTCTCTAATCCAATTTTTTTCATCTGGATCTCCCATGTGCATAAACTCATAACCTATATTTCCAGAATAAGTCCTTTTTAGGATATCAATAATTTCTGCAAGCTTTGCTTCTTGTAATCCTAAAACTCCATCTAAAAATATTTTTTTGTTAAGATCGCTTTTAGTGAATCCGTATGTTTCAGGTTTTAATTCTGGGTGTTCTTCTCTCATCATTAATCCTAGAGGATCAAGGTTAGCGATTAGATGTCCTCTAATTCTAAAAGCTCTAATTAACATAATTGCTCTTATAGAATTTTTGGCCGATCCTTCTGTTAGAGAGAGATCTTCAGTTATATTACCTTCTAATAAATCTTCTTGAAATAAATCCTCTAGTTCTAAATTGTTTTTTTTAATTTTTTTTTTTGGGCCCCAGCTAGGTCCTTCTAGAGTTTTAGAAATGGTTTCTTTGTTTTCTTTGAGTCCATCGAAAAAATCTTTCCAGCCTTTGGGTAGTTTACTGGGATCTTTTAAATATTCAGAATAATACTCTTCTATAAAAGCAGAGTTGTTTCCAGCTAGAAATGAGGTTTTTTTAAATATATTATTATCTTGAGACGATGACATTTAATACCTCATGATAACATATAATATTTTTAATTAACTATTTAGTTTTTCAAGCAAGGTTTTACCAATGTCTGCTGGGGATTTTGAGATTGTTATATCTGCTGATTCCATTGATTCTATCTTGTCTTCAGCTCCACCCAATCCTCCAGATACAATTGCTCCAGCATGTCCCATTGTTCTACCTGGCGGTGCCGTTAATCCTGCAATAAAACCGACCATTGGTTTCTTAATCTTAGATTTTTTAATAAATTCTGAGGCTTCTTCTTCTGCGGAACCACCGATCTCTCCAATCATAACGATAGATTTGGTTTCTTCATCTTGAAGAAATAATTCTAAACAATCTATAAAATTAGTACCATTAATAGGATCTCCACCAATCCCGATACATGTTGATTGCCCCATTCCAATTACTGTTGTTTGAGCTACTGCTTCATATGTTAAAGTGCCTGACCTTGAAACTATTCCAACAGATCCTTTCTTATGAATATTTCCAGGCATAATTCCAATTTTACACTCATCAGGAGTTATAATTCCCGGACAGTTCGGTCCGATTAAACGACTCTGACTTCCAGCTAATGCTTGCTTTACTTTGATCATGTCAATTATCGGAATTCCTTCTGTGATACAGACTATTAATTCCATCTTTGAGTCTACTGCTTCGATAATAGCTGCAGCAGCAAATTTTGGAGGAACATAAATCATTGTTGCGTTTGCACCTGTAATTTTTTTGGCTTCATCTACCGTGTTAAAGACAGGTAAGTCTAAATGTTTTTGACCACCTTTTTTTGGAGTCACGCCACCTACCAACTGAGTGCCATATTTTAAAGCTTGTTCTGAATGAAAAGTTCCATGTGTACCTGTAAAACCTTGACAAATAACTTTTGTATTTTTATTAACCAATATAGACATCTAATTAATCGCCTCAACAATTTTTTTTGCAGCGTCATTTAAGTCAGAAGCTGATAATATTTTTAGTCCTGATTTATCCAATATGTCTTTACCCTCTTGAAAGTTGGTGCCTGCAAGTCTTACTACTAGCGGGACTTTTAAATTTGTTTCTTTGGCGGCTTCTAACACTCCTTGAGCAATTACATCACATCGCATAATTCCCCCAAATATATTAATTAAAATTCCCTTAACATTTTTATCTGATAAAATTAGTTTAAAAGCAGATGAAACTTTTTCTTTGGAAGCTCCACCACCTACGTCTAAAAAATTAGCAGGTTCTTCTCCATATAGCTTGATTATGTCCATCGTAGCCATAGCAAGTCCGGCGCCATTGACCATGCACCCGATTGATCCATTTAGCTTGATGTAAGCTAAGTCATGTTTGCTTGCTTCTATTTCTGCGGGATCCTCTTCATTTAAATCTCTTAATGCTAAAATTTCCGGTCTTCTAAATATTGCGTTATCATCAAAACTCATTTTTGCGTCTAGACAAATTAGGTTGTTAGTTTTTGTAATTATCAAAGGGTTTATTTCTATTAAACTTGCGTCTTTCTCTACTAAAATTTTGTACAAAGATTGAATTAATTTTGATGCTACTAATTTTTGTTTTTCGTTAAAATTAAATATTTTTATAATTTTATCGACATCATCTTTTTGTACGCTTTCTTTCATGTTAACTTTAGTAGTGATAATTTTTTGTGGCGTTTCCTCTGCTACTTTCTCAATGTCCATGCCACCTTCAGTGCTACTTATAAATGCTATCATCGAGCTCGATCTGTCAACTAAACAGGAAAGATAAAATTCTTTGGAGATATCTGAGGCTTCTTCTATGTAAAGCCTTTTCACTTCTTTCCCCTCTGGACCTGTTTGATGTGTTTTTAAAATTTTCCCAAACATTTCTTTTGCCTCTTTATTAAGTTCGTCAACATCTTTAACCAACTTAACTCCTCCAGCTTTACCTCTACCCCCGGCATGAATTTGTGCTTTTAAGACAAATTCTTTAGAATTTAGTTGTTTCACTTTAGTATTAATTTCACTTAAGTTAAAAATTACAACACCATCTGAGACAGGGGCACCATATTTTTTTAAAATTTGTTTAGCTTGATATTCGTGAATATTCATTAACTTAGTTAATTTAGTTAAATTTTCTATTACTTATAGATAATATAATTATACTATCAAACAAAAAATAACTTGATACTTAAAATTATGAATAATATTTTTATTATTATACCTACGTACAACGATAGTAGATCATTAAATAAACTTTTATTTACTATCAATAAAAGTATTAACAAAAGAAAAGACAAATTTAGAGTTATAGTTGTTAACGATTGCTCCCCAGAAAAAATTATCTTAAAAATTAAAAATTTCCATAATATTAAAAATATTGAAATATTAAATTTAAAAAAAAATGTTGGAAGTCAAAAAGCAATTTATATTGGCTTAAAATACATTAAAAAATATAAATATAAATCAACTATTTCTATTTTGGACTCAGATGGAGAAGATAATCCTTATAAATTAAAACAGTTAATTGATTCAGCGGTTAAAGAAAAAGGGGTGGTTTTCGTAGCCAATAGATCTAAAAGGCTCGAAAATATATTTTTAAAAATTCTAAATAAATTGAGATTATTGGTTACATTTATTCTTACTGGAAAAGATGTAAATTTTGGAAATTTTAGCTCCTTTTCTAGTGTAAATTTAAAAAACATATTTTCAAATACTAATCTATGGCTAGCTTATTCGGGTGGGATATTAAAAAATTGTAAAAAAATTAGACTTATTAATATTGAGAAAAAAAAAAGATATTATGGTTATTCTAAAGTTAATCTAAAATTTTTAATAGATCATTCTATAAAAATTATTTGTATTTTTAGAAAAGAAATATTTATAAGATCGATCTTTATAACTTTTTTGTTATTTTTTATTATTAAAGATCAAAGTATTATTTTAAGATTAATTATTTTTATTTTACTTATAAATTTTTTTATTAATATTTACAACCAAATGAATAAGTTAAATTTTAATTCTTTAAAACTAATTAGGAATATAAGTTCACTTAAAAACAAGTAAGCCACTAGAAACAATTACTTATATTTAGTTTCACAGATATTTCATTAATTCTTTTATACTTTACACAGTTTTTTTTATCAAAAAGAAATAAAAAGTAGTTTAATTTATCTTCACCTACAGCATAAATATTTTTAATTTTTTGTTCTTTCAATTTAGAAATAAAAAATAATTTATAGGTACTAAAATATTTGTTTTTTTCTGAAGGCACGCTTAACGTGTCGAACCATTTATTGGGTGCGTAATTGAGATTTCCTGTAATAGCTGGAAGAATTTGATAGTCGCTAATAGTTATCTTATTTTCTACATCTGCTATAATTATTTTTTTTAAATCCGTAAGTAGTTTTAGTTCAAAATTGGGGTTGTCAATATAGTGTGGTGTAATCCACTGGAGACCAGATAATTTTTTATCTAATGTTTCAGCATTAACAGCTTTCGTCAAGTCAACATTTGCCAGATCCATAAATTTTTTACCTTCATTAAATCTTAAGTGATATTTACCGGTAGTCAATATTAGGATCAACATAATGGAGTTTATCAAAAAAAAGTTTTTTTTAAAATATTTTAATATGTAATAATGTGAAATGCCTAGATAAAAAGGTATTAAAAAAAAAATTAAAATTTGATTTTTTGTTAAGATTTGTGTGTATAGAAAAATTCCAAAAGAACCCAAAACTAAGATTAATACCAGAAAATCTATCTTATTTTCTAAATTCTTTTTTTTTTTTTTTAATAAAAAAAAACTAGCTATTAAAATAGGAAGTATAGAAAAATAGATAAATTTAAATTGTAGAAACAGGACTTTAAAATTAAATATTATGTCCGAAGATCTATTTTCTCCAATAGTAATTGGATAATAAATATATTGAATTAAAAAATTTTGTATTGGAATTTTGTTTATAACAAATATAATAAAAAACAACGTGATGCCTACCATGCCTCCCAATACAAAGAACAAAAAATTGTAATTTTTTTCTTTTTTTACTAATAAAAAATAAAATATGATTGTTATTATTGTTAAAAAAGCTAGGTATGCTCCTGGTATTTGTTTTGAAAAAAAGGACAATACTAAAAATAATGATGATAAAAACCAAAAAATTTTCTTATTTTTAATAAAAGCCAAAATTAGGTAACTTAGTGATATCGTCGCAAATATCACAGCGTGGTGATCCATGAAAGGCGTTCCTGATGAGGGGTAGGCTAATATTGAAATACTAAGAGAATATAATAAAGCATAGATTTTACTCAATTTAATTTTTATAAAAAAGAAGAAAGAAACTAGAGAAAGAAGGCAATTTACTAACGCAGCGTGCAAAACATAACTGAACCAATTGACCTTAAATAATAGAAATAATACAGATTGTACGTAGTCTAATAACGGACCGGTTATAGACCAATAATCTTTAAATGGATGGATATTGTTTAGAACTTTGTAGCCGGCATCAAAAATTAAAAAACTATCTATAGGAAAGATTCCTTTGTAGCCATAATAAAACGTAAACAAAATTGAATTTATTAAAACTATTAAAAAATATGTTTTTTTATTTTTTAATAACAACTTAAAATTTATTTTATTTAAGATCTGTGTCAATTTTTTTTGCCGCGATAAATAAATCCTGAACAGCTACAATAGAGTTGTCAAAATCTTTTTTTTCTTCAGAAGAAAGTTCAAGTTCAACAATTTTTTCTATACCTTTGGCTCCTACAACAACTGGAACACCGGCGTACAAATTATTTACTCCATACTCTCCATTCAAATATACTGCGCAGGGAAGTTGTTTTTTTAAGTCTTTTAAATAACTTTCTGCCATTTCGACTCCTGATGCTGCTGGTGCATAAAAAGCTGAGCCTCTTTCTAGTAATTTAACTATTTCGGCACCTCCACTTTTAGTTCTTTGAACTATACCTTTTAAAGATTCTTTACTTAACTTTCCTTCTTTAACTAAATCTAGTACTGGTTTTCCACCTACTGTTGTGTGATTTAACATTGAAACCATTGTGTCACCATGTCCCCCTAAAACTAAAGATTCTATTTGATTAACTGAGATTTTTAATTCCTGTGATAAAAAATATTTGAACCTAGATGTGTCAAGTATACCTGCCATTCCAACAACCATATTTTTTGGTAAACCTGAATATTTTTGTAATGCCATAACAATTACGTCTAAAGGATTTGTTATACATATTACAAAAGCATTTGGTGATGTGCTTTTGATACCTTCTGCTACTTGTTTAATAATCTTTAAATTTATACCAAGAAGGTCGTCTCTTGTCATACCTGGCTTTCTAGGAACACCCGCCGTTATAATTATAACATCAGAGTTTTTTGTGTCTTCGTAATTATTAGTTCCACTTATGCTTACATTGAATCCCTCGACTGATGATGATTGTGCGATATCTAAAGCTTTACCTTTTGCAATTCCCTCCGCTACATCAAACAAAACTACATCTGCAAGTTTTTTTAAAGCAATCAAATGAGCGAGTGTGCCCCCAATTTGTCCAGCTCCTATAAGTGATATCTTTTTCATGCTTTTTATTTCATTGTTGGCATCACAAATTCTGGATCCGACCTTACGCCAGATGGCCATCTTGATGTGACTGTTTTTAATTTAGTATAAAATCTAACACCTTCTGGACCATGCATATGTTGGTCTCCAAATAAAGACCTTTTCCATCCACCAAAACTATGGAATGCCATGGGAACAGGAATTGGAATATTGACTCCA
>Ga0307995_1001332_pt1 | contig 15571 bp, 11 predicted proteins | sample EllFjometagen262_FD_203132 | JGI IMG/M metagenome (GOLD analysis project Ga0307995, IMG submission 203132) | Marine microbial communities from Ellis Fjord, Antarctic Ocean - #262 | ecosystem: Environmental > Aquatic > Marine > Unclassified | place: Southern Ocean | collected 2014-11-02
TTATTTGATTTCCTCTTTTAAATTTCCGCTGTGATTCTTTTACAACTACTCGTCCAATAGAGGCTTCTTTAAAATAATCTCCTGGTTTAAAACAGCGTGTATAAGCAATTATTTCGTTTTCAACTACCCCAAGAATATGCAATGCTTTTTGGTCTGTCCCGTCGATGTCCTGGTACACACAATCTTGTTCTACCACAAATACTTCAGACCGTAATTTAAGTATATCATATAATTCAGTTGTAGACAGTTCATTAAATGTTTTTATATTAATTTTCATCTTAATCTTGAATAATTAAATTTTTAGGGTCGTCCTTTTTAAATTCTGGTTGAAAGTTGCTATGGTTGATATTAAAATCTTTTAATAAAATTTGTTCTATTTCTTCTAAAATAATATCAAATTCAGAAACCTTAATGTCATTATAAAACGCTATATGTGCTTCTATATGAACCTCATCTTCGTTTAGTTCCCAAACATGTACATGGTGTACGTTTTTAATTGCAGAATTTTTTTTAATTGCTAGTGTAACTTCTTCTAAGCTTATGTGTTCTGGTGTAAACAACATTAATACTTTAAATGACTTTTTTAATAGATCATATCCCATAAAAATCAGATAGAGCCCAATTAAAATAGTTAATAAGCTATCCACCCAAAACCAATGGAAATATTTCATTAATAAACCGCCTATTAATACTGCAACAGAAGCTGCCATATCGGTGAATAAATGTAAATATGCAGATAGCATATTCATGTTTTCTTTCGCTTCACTTTTTAAAAGAAGCACACTAAATCCATTAGCAAAAATTGCTAATAATGCTAACCATATTACTACGTTACTTTCTATTTCTTGAGGATTGTAAAATCTAATAATAGCTTCATAAATAAGATAGATAGCAATAATTAATAAGAAGGCTGAATTTACAAATGCCGCAATTATTTCAGCTCTTTTATAACCAAATGTTCTGGTTTCAGAAGCTTCTTTTTTAGTAAATAAATTAGCTACATAACTTATAATTAATGAAATTACGTCGGTTAAGTTGTGTAATGCGTCTGATAGTAAAGCTAAACTTCCAGATAACATACCGCCTACAGCTTGAGCTAGTGTTATAACTATATTTAATCCAATTGTAAAGAGTAATTTTTTACCTTTTAAATCACTATGATCATGGTTTTGTACATGGGTATGGGTGTGATTTGATTTCATAAAAAATTAAGAACAAGGAATTTTATCAACTCTAGTTTGATGTCTTTCTCCTTCAAATTTAGTGTTTAAAAAAACAACTACCATAGCAACTGCTTGAGGAATACTTGTATACCGTGCAGGAATACTTAAAATATTTGCATTATTATGAAGTCTAGCGAGTTCGGTAAGTTCTTTATTCCAACAAAGTGCTGCACGTACTTCTTTATATTTATTTGCCGTCATTGCAGCACCGTTTCCAGAACCACAAATTATAATACCTAAATCAACTTTATTTACAGCCACATCTTTAGCGACAGGGTGTATAAAATCTGGATAATCTACACTGTCTTCTGTGTCTGTTCCATAATTTATAACAGATATACCTTTAGATATTAATAGATTTACAATTGCTTCTTTATATGCTGGACCAGCATGATCATTTCCAATAGCTATTTTCATAATAATTCTTTTAAGTAAAGAGGTTTATTTAAAATTAATTTTATTAAAACAAAGATATTGTATAATTTTAATAAACAGAAGGTTAATAATATACTTTACATTTTAATTATAAATAAATTTAAAAACAGTTAATAAAGTGTTGATAGCTGTTTATAATTTTTATATAAATAAATTTGTTTTTTAAATAAATAAATTCAATATCAATTTTAATTTTAATTTACCAAAATAGTTAAGTTTAATTATAGAAAAGTTATCTTATAAATAAGTTGTTTTTTTAACTTTATAAAAATAAATAGTTATAAAAAATCATCTGTTAATTATAGAAGTTAACAGTAGTTAATAAAAACCACTATCTCTCTCTAATTCAATTAAAATACCAGTTAATATATTGTTAATATCTCATTAATTAAATAGTTTAACTTAGTATCAAAAGAAATAGTTTAAAAGTTATAGTAATTATTAACAAGCAATAATAACCATCATTTTATATTTAAATTTAATTAAAAAAAAGGGTATTATGTAATAGTTGTTAATAACGTTTTTTTTAGAAGGATTTTTTAATATTTAAACGATTTCTAAAACAGTATCGTTTTTTAAATTATTTATAATTTTAATAGCTTTTTCTTTATTATTTTTATGAACTTGAAGTCTAATTCCTCCAAAAGCGTTAGAATGAAATGGAAGAATAGTAATCGCTGTTTCATTTAAAAAAACATAATTAATAGTTGCTTGTTGAAGTAGTAATTCTATAATAACATATTCACTAGGATAAGTAAATCTTGCGATGGTTATAAAATCTTCCATAATTAGTAAAACATAATTTTTTAAAAGGATTTTTTATAAAGGTAATTAATAATAACAGTTTGTTAATACTAATACAAAAATTTAAAGCTTACTTTTACCCTAATTAAAATTAAAAAATGTCGAAAAGAAACAAGACGAGAAAGAAACCAAACGATTCCAACCTTACCCAAAGTATACTTACTACTTTAAGAAAACAAAATTCCAAACCAACTAATTATAAGCAGATTGCATCTATTTTAGATGTTACAGATACCACAACAAGGAATTTAATAATTAAAATTTTAAAAAAACTTCAATCTGAAGATAAAATAGAAGAAATTATTAGAGGAAAATATAGTATTAAAGCTTCTAAAAATTATTATACAGGAATAGCCGATGTTACCTCTAGAGGCCAGGCTTATATTGTTGTAGACGATTTAGATGATGATATATTTATCAATAATAAAAATTTAAATCATACCCTGCACGGTGATACTGTTGAGGTATATGTGTTTAAAAGAAATAGAGGAGGAAAACAAGAAGGAGAAGTAACACAAATAATAGAACGAAAACGAACAGAATTTGTAGGTGTTATAAAAATACAAGAACGTTTTGCTTTTGTAGAATGTCAAGATGTTAAAATGTATACCGATATTTTTATTCCAAAAGAGAATATTAATAATGCACAAGAGGGTGAAAAAGTATTAGTAGAAATTGAAAGTTGGCCAGAAAAAGCTAGCTCTCCTTATGGTAATGTAATTAAAGTATTAGGAAAACCCGGAGAGCATAATACAGAAATCCATTCCATTTTAGCTCAATATGGATTACCATATGAGTTTGAAAAAGAAATTGAAGATTATGCAAATAATATAAACACTTCAATTAATAAAGAGGAAATTAAAAAACGCCGTGATATGCGGGCTGATTTAACATTTACGATAGATCCAAAAGACGCAAAAGATTTTGATGATGCTTTATCATTTAAAGTATTAGATGGGGGTATTTATGAAATAGGGATTCACATCGCAGATGTATCTCATTATTTAACTCCAGGAACTATTTTAGATAAGGAAGCTTTTAATAGAGCAACCTCTGTTTATTTAGTAGATAGAGTAGTACCAATGCTACCTGAAGTACTATCAAACAATGCTTGTTCGTTAAGACCTAATGAAGAAAAATTTACTTTTTCTGCTGTTTTTAAAATAAATAATAAAGCAGAAATAATAGATAAATGGTTTGGAAGAACAGTTACTTATAGCGATGCGCGTTTTGCATATGAAGAAGCACAATATATAATTGAAAGCGAACTATTAAAAAAACCTCAAACAGTTACTATACCTTCAGAAACATCTATCACAGGAAAATCGTACGAGGTTAAAAACACCATCACCGAAGCAATACTTAAATTAGATGAATTAGCTAAAATTCTTCGTAAAAAAAGAATGAAAGAAGGCGCTATTTCTTTTGATAAAGTAGAGGTTAAATTTAATTTAGATGAAAATAATAATCCTGCAGGGGTTTATTTTAAAGAAAGTAAAGACGCTAATAAATTAATAGAAGAGTTTATGCTTCTTGCTAATAGAAGTGTTGCAGAATTTATTGGAAAACAAAACCCTAAAAAAACATTTATTTATCGTGTTCATGATGAACCTAACGATGAAAAAATTGCTGCTTTACAAAATATTATAAAACAGTTTGGTTATAAACTAGATACCCGTGATCGAAAATCAACGTCCAACTCTTTAAATAATTTATTAAAAGATGTTCAAGGAAAAAAAGAACAAAATTTAGTAGATACGCTTGCGATACGTACCATGAGTAAAGCTGTTTACACCACACAAAACATAGGGCATTATGGACTAGCTTTCGATTACTATACTCATTTTACCTCACCTATTCGTCGATATCCAGACATCATGGTACATCGATTATTAAACTATTATTTAGAAGAAGGGAAAACCGAAAACGAAGATCAATACGAACAAAAATGTAGACACAGTAGTGAAATGGAAGGATTAGCTTCACAAGCAGAACGCGCAAGTATAAAATACATGCAAGTTAAATATATGTCCAAACACCAAGATCAAAATTTTTTAGGAGTAATATCTGGTGTAACAGACTGGGGAATTTATGTAGAGATTGTTTCTAATAAATGCGAAGGAATGGTGCGCTTACAAGATATAAAAGGGGATCATTATACGTTTCATAAAGATGAATATGCTGCAATAGGAGACCGCACAAAAACTAGCTATCAGCTTGGAGACGAAGTTTATGTTCGTGTAAAAAACGCAGATTTAGTGAGAAAACAATTAGATTTCGAAATATTAGGCCATAAAGCGGATGTTGTAATTAATTAAAATTTCTTCTCAAAACTCTTCTCAAATGTATTTAGTACTTTTGCAGTATTATGTTTGATGGTTTACTATATGCTGCTTTTTATGGTTTTTTATTAGCTTTTGCTATAGGCCCCGTATTTTTTACTTTAATTGAAACTAGTATAACCAAAGGTTTTAAGGCTGCTGTTTTTTTTGATTTAGGCGCTTTGTTTTCAGATGTAATCTTTATTATAATTGCTTTTTATAGCACCAGTCAAATTCTTGATAAAGTAAAAGACGACCCCGCTTTACTTATTTTTGGAGGAGGTGTTTTAATTGCGTTTGGTGTTATTTCTTATATACGAACCTCAAAATCATTTATTAAAATTGTAAGAGAACATTATTCAGTAAAAACCAAGAAAAACCATGGAGGCCTTTTTTTAAAAGGGTTTTTATTAAACTTCGTTAATTTTGGTGTTTTAGCGGCTTGGATAGCAACTATTATTATCGCACAAGCAGTAACCACTCATAAAAATGGAGTTTTATTGTTTTTGTCTACCACCATGATTACTTTATTTTTAACCGATTTATTAAAAATATTCCTTGCTAAAAAATTAAAAAGTAATCTTACGCCTCGTTTTATTATCAAGACAAAAAAATGGGTAAGTATATTAATAATTGGTTTTGGAGTGTTGTTATTAATTCAGGGTGTTTTTCCAGACAATATCCAAGAAGGAATAGAGAATATTCCAGAAACTTTTGAAAAATAAAAAAGCTCCAGTAAAATACTGAAGCTTTTTGGAGGCGTCGAGCGGATTCGAACCGCTGTAAGAGCTTTTGCAGAGCCCGGCCTAGCCACTCGGCCACGACGCCCTAAATTTCTAATCAATAAAGAATATCTTTTAGAGATGGCAAATATAATATAAAGTTCAACTTTTTCAATTAAAAAATAACTTATCTTTTTCTGGTTAACGTTACACTAACGGCGGCTACATCACCATCTATTGGCGGGTTCACTTTTGCTACCGTTACTTTTACATACCTAACTAATGGAACATCAAGCAATATCTTATCAACGATACGCTTTCCTACGTGTTCTAGTAATTTAGAACGAACAGCCATTTGTTCCACCACTATTTTCTGAAGCAACACATAATCAACAGTATCCGTTAATTCATCACTTTTAGATGCCTTATCAAGGTTTGCTCTTACCGAAAGATTCACTAAATAATCTGACCCAATCTGCCCCTCTTCTAGCAAGCAGCCGTGAAAGGCATAAATTTTTATGTTTTTTAATTGTATCGTGCTCATTTCAACTATTTTTGCAAAGTTACAAATCCTTAACTTGTGGTGGGCATTTGTAAATATTAAATTAGTTGATTAAGATGTTAGAAAAAACAATCCCTCTCAATTTTATTGAGCACATCATTGAAGAAGATTTAGCCAACGGAATGCCAAAAGAAAACTTGCGTTTTCGTTTTCCTCCAGAACCAAACGGATATTTACATATTGGACACACCAAAGCAATTGGTATTAGTTTTGGATTGGGAAAAAAATACAATGCACCGGTTAATTTAAGGTTTGATGATACCAACCCAGCAAAAGAAGAACAAAAATATGTAGATGCGATTAAGCAAGACATTGCTTGGATGGGTTATCAATGGGATCAGGAATTATATTCTTCAGATTATTTCCAAAAACTATATGATTGGGCGATTCGCTTTATTAAAAACGGAAAAGCATATATAGACTCACAATCGAGTGAAGAAATGAGAACTCAAAAAGGAACCCCAACCCAAGTTGGAACCAATAGCCCATATAGAAATAGACCTATTGAAGAAAATTTAGATCTTTTTACAAAAATGAAAGACGGAGCGTTTAGCGAAGGAACCCATGTATTAAGAGCAAAAATTGACATGGAAGATCCTAATATGTTGATGCGGGACCCTATTATGTATCGTGTTTTAAAGAAAACACATCACAGAACAGGAAATGATTGGTGTATTTACCCAATGTACGATTGGACACACGGCGAAAGCGACTATATTGAGCAAATTTCACACTCTTTGTGTTCTTTAGAATTTAAACCTCACAGAAAGCTTTACGATTGGTTTAGAGACGAAGTTTATAGCGAGAACTCAAGAGAGCTTCCTTTAGCTCCAAAACAACGAGAATTTGCACGCTTAAATTTGAGTTATACCATTATGAGTAAGCGAAAGTTGCTTCAATTGGTAGAAGAAAATGTAGTAAAAGGATGGGACGACCCAAGAATGCCAACCATTTCTGGATTAAGAAGAAGGGGATATACCGCCAATGCAATAAAAAAGTTTATTGAAGCTGTAGGAGTGGCAAAACGCGAAAACGTGATTGACGTATCTTTATTAGAATTTTGTATTCGAGAAGATTTAAATAAGGTTGCTCCACGCGTAATGGCAGTTTTAAACCCCGTAAAATTAATAATTACCAATTATCCTGAAGATAAAGAAGAATTGTTAAAAGCGGAAACCAACCCTGAAGATGAAAATGCTGGATTTAGAGAAGTTCCTTTTTCTAAAGAGCTGTACATTGAAAGAGAAGATTTTAAAGAAGCAGCGAGTGATAACTTTTTTCGACTAAGCCTTGGAAAAGAAGTACGTTTAAAAAACGCATATATCATTAAAGCAGATTCCGTTTTAAAAGACAATAAGGGAGCTATTACTGAACTATTATGTACTTACGACGCAGATAGTTTAAGCGGTACAGGAACAGAAGCAAGCATTAGAAAAGTAAAAGGGACGCTTCATTGGGTTTCAATTGCTCATGCTTTAAAAGCAGAGGTAAGATCTTACGACCGTTTGTTTACAGACGAAGCTCCAGATAGCCATAAGGATAAAACCTTTATGGATTTCATAAATCCAAATTCTCTTAAGGTTACAGAAGCTTTTGTAGAGCCTAGTTTGGCTTCTGCAAAAAAAGGAGATAGTTTTCAATTTCAACGATTGGGGTATTTTAATGTGGATGATGATACTACTTCAGAAAACATTGTTTTTAATAAAACAGTTGGATTGCGAGATTCTTGGGTAAAGAAAAAACCAATTCAAACACAAGCGCCACATACTCAAATACCACAGGTTTTACCCATCAATGAAATTATGCGTTTTGGTAAAAAATACACAAAACTACCTATTGAAAAACAAGAATTAGCGAAAACAAGAATACAAGAACTCGCCACAAGCATTTCTTATGATGAATTAGCACCTTTCTTTGGAACTGCGCTTAAAAAAGCAGGTACTCGAATTGTAACGATGATAAGCTTAGGTGTATTATTAAAAATCACCCCAGAAATCACCCCAGAAATTAAAGAGTTTGTAATAAAAGCGCTGGAGGATAAAGACGAGTTATTGGTATTGGAAGCAAAAAAAATAACCTTCTAAACTAGAAGGTTATTTTTTAATTTATCTAATAATCAAAATCTGATTGAGGCGGTTTAGGCGACTTTTTCTTTTTATTTACAATCCCTTTAGCTTCATTTTCTTTTTTCATTTGTTCCCCAATTTGATTACTGGCAACAAAGGATGCTATCATATTATTTAACATATCGCTTCCTGCTTGAGGTGAATTAGGTAATAATATTAAATTGGAATTAGTGGAGTCTCCAACAGATTGCAAGGTGTCATAATGTTGAGTAACCACAATCAATGCAGATGCTTCTTGAGAATTAATACCCACATTATTTAATACATCAACACTGTCTTCAAGGCCTCTTGCAATTTCTCTACGTTGGTCAGCGATACCCAACCCTTGTAATCGCTTACTTTCTGCTTCAGCTTTCGCTCTTTCAATAATTAATATTCGTTGTGCATCTCCTTCGTGTTGCGCAGCAACTTTTTCTCTTTCAGCAGCATTAATGCGGTTCATTGCAATTTTTACCAATTGGTCAGGATCAATATCCGTTACCAAAGCTTTTACAATGTCATACCCATAATTTAACATCGCTTCTTTTAATTCTCTTTGAATCGCAACCGCTATTTCTTCTTTTTTAACAAACACATCGTCCAATATCATTTTCGGCACTTCGGCACGAACAACATCAAATATAAAAGCTGTAATTTGTTCGTGAGGGTTTTGTAATTTATAGAACGCATTATATACGTCTTCTCTTTTTATTTGAAACTGAACTGAAATTTTTAAATGAACAAAAACATCATCTTTTGTTTTTGTTTCAACAATAACATCTAGTTGTTGTATACGTAAATTTACTCGCCCAGCGATTTTATCAACAAAAGGAATCTTCATATTAATTCCCGCGCCATAATCTCTAGAAAACTTTCCAAACCGTTCAACAATAGCAATGGTTTGTTGCTTTACTATAAAAAAAGAAGCAAGCAATAAAATAAATAGTCCAATAATAACAATAGGCAATCCAATATAACTCATAATAATTTTTTTTAGATTAAAAATCAATGTTGAAGATACGAAAAAAGCTTGTTTTTATTGCTTTTAAAACTTCCTTAATTTAGAATGCGATAAGGTTAAAGAAAATAGCTCTTTAATTGTCTTAGCTAGAATATTTTCCTTTTAAGATAAAAAAGATATTGTTTTTTTTATTCTACTAATTGTTTCTTCTTTACCAAGAATAGCCGCAATATTAAACACATCTGGCCCTTTCATTTCTCCTACAAGGGAAAGTCTTAAAGGCATCATCACCTTCCCAAATCCAATTTCTTGAACCGTAAGCCATTCCTTTACTTTATTTGAAATTTCATCTGAAGTAAATTCTTCACATTCATTTAAAAGACCCAACACCTCAATCATTATTTCAGAAGTTCCTTCTTTAAATGCTTTTTTTGAAGCTTTTTCATCATAAGCGGTCGGAGCTTCAAAAAAGAAACTTCCTTGCTCCCAAAGATCACTCACGAAAGTTGCGCGTTCTTTTATAGACGCTACTATAATAGAAAGCTTCTTATTGCTAACAATTCCTTTGTCTTCTAATAGTTTTGAAAATAGACTTGTTAAAGCTTCGTTATCTTTTACTTGCAGATAATGATGTTGAAACCATTTTGTTTTTTCTGGATCAAATTTAGCTCCTGCTTTGTTAACCCTACTTAAATCAAAAGCTTTTACCAATTCGTTTAAACTGAATATTTCTTGTTCCGTACCAGGATTCCAACCTAATAAGGCTAGCATATTTATTAGTGCCTCAGGAAAATAACCATCTTCTCTATAACCAGAAAACACTTCACCTTCTTTGGATTTCCACTGAATTGGAAATACAGGGAACCCCATTTTATCACCATCACGCTTACTTAATTTTCCTTTACCAACGGGTTTCATAATTAAAGGTAAATGAGCAAATTCAGGCACCTCCCAACCTAAAGCTTGGTATAAAGCGATGTGTAATGGAACCGAAGGAAGCCATTCCTCACCACGAATTACGTGAGTGATCTCCATAAAGTGATCGTCTACAATATTTGCCAAATGATATGTTGGCATACCATCACTCTTAAACAATACTTTATCATCTAAAAGCTCTTTTTTAAAAGATACTGGGCCTCTTATAATATCTTGTGTTGAAATAACGCTATCTGATCCTTCTTCAGAATTATGCATTTTAAAACGAATCACATAATCGTCCCCATTTTTAATTTTAGTCGCCACTTCTTCCTGAGATAATGAAATAGAGTTGTTTAGTTTTTCTCTATTATGCCAATTATAAATAAAAGTTTTCCCTTTTTCTTCATGATCTTTTCTGTGAAAATTCAATTCCTCAGAAGTATCAAAAGCATAATAAGCATTCCCAGAAGCAATAAGTTGTTCAGCGTATTGACAGTACATGCCTTTTCGTTCACTTTGACGATAAGGACCATATTTTCCTTCTTTCCCAACACCTTCATCAAATGGTATGTTTAGCCAATTTAGCGCCTCTACTATATAGTTTTCCGCCCCTTCCACATACCTGTTTTGGTCGGTATCCTCTATACGTAAAACAAAATCTCCTCCGTATTTTTTAGCAAATAAATAATTAAACAAGGCGGTTCTTATTCCTCCAATATGTAAAGGTCCGGTAGGACTAGGCGCAAAACGAACTCTAACTTTTTTAGGCATGAAATATTTCTTAAAAATGATGCATCAAAGGTACAATACCTACTGAGCTTTTTAAAAGTATAATTTGGTTTAATTTTTGCAACAAAATATTAACAGACAGATTAAAATTAATATAGTATTTTCGATGTTATATTTCTATAGCGATTAAGCAATGAGCAGTTTTTCAATGATCCAGCATAAGCTGGAACAATTTATTAAAAAATACTATACCAGCGAATTAATAAAAGGAACCATTCTTTTTTTTGCTATAGGACTCTTATACCTTATCATTACTTTGCTTGTTGAATATTTTTTATGGCTAAACACCCTGGGAAGAACCATTTTGTTTTGGGCATTTGTATTGGTAGAAACGGCTTTGTTTATTCGATTTATAGCAATACCTTTATTAAAATTATTTAATCTTCAACAAGGAATAACCTATGAAGATGCCTCCAAATTAATTGGAAATCATTTTCCTGAAGTTAGTGATAAGCTTTTAAATGTTATTCAGTTAAATCAAAACCAACGAGAATCTGAACTTTTACTAGCAAGTATAGATCAGAAATCTTCCGATTTACAGCCGATTCCTTTTAAAACAGCTATTAACTTTAAAACGAACAGCAAATACCTTAAATATGCAGCAATCCCCATAATTATATTTTTACTGTTTACGGCATTAGGAGATAAAGATATTTTTTCAAGCAGCTATAAAAGAGTTGTAAATTATGATACCGCCTACGAACCTCCAGCGCCTTTTGTATTTCAGGTTTTAAATAATTCTCTTACTGCTATAGAAAACAAGAGCTATACACTAAAAATTAAAACAGTTGGAGAGTACGTACCAGAAAATACTAGCATTTCTTTTAATGACGAAACCTATTACTTAAAACAAGCTGTTCCCGGAGTTTTTGAATACACTTTTCTACAACCTACAAAGCCAATTGATTTTAATTTTAAAGCAAATCAAGTAAGCTCTAAAGTGTATACGCTGAATATCGTAAAAACACCCTCTTTAGTTAATTTTAAAATGAAATTAGACTATCCATCTTATACAGGAAAAAAGGATGAAATTATAGAAAGTTCAGGAAATGCAATTATACCTCAAGGAACAAAAGTTACTTGGGATATTTCCACTAAAAACACAGAAGAAGTTAATTTAAAAACAAAAGATTCTAGCTATATATTTACTGTAATTAAAGACGCAGAAACCGGTAGTATTAGACCAGATAGAGTTTATAGATACCAAAAAGGAATTTACAATAAGCTAGATTACACAATTACCACTTCCAATAAAAACCTAAAAGAATACGAGAACTTGTCCTTTACTTTAGGGGTAATTAGAGATGAATATCCAGAAATAAAAGTAGCATCGAAACAAGACAGTACCGATAGTCAAAAAATGTATTTTTTAGGAAATGTGTCGGATGATTATGGGCTTACACAATTACAGTTAGTATATTATCCTTCATTAGAAGCAGAGAACAAACAAAGCATACCCTTAAAATTAAACGCCTCAAATTTTGATCAGTTTGTGTATGATTTCCCAGGTAATTTATCACTAAATGACGGAGTGTCTTATGAATATTATTTTCAAGTTTTTGACAACGATGCTATCCATAACTTTAAATCTAGCAAGTCTGCAATTTATTCTTTTAGAAAGTTAACTCAGGACGAAATTGAAAACGAACAGCTTCAAAACCAAGAGAAAACCATTGTAGGGTTGGATAAGTCTTTGGAGAATATGAAGCAACAAGACAAAACCCTGGAAGAGATATCAAAAAATCAAAAAGAAAAAAACGAACTCAACTGGAACGATAAAAAGAAACTTAAAAAATTCCTTAAAAATCAGGAGCAGCAAGAGGAAATGATGAAAAAATTCTCAAAAGAATTAAAAGAGAATCTAGAGAATTTTCAACCAGAAAATAAAGAAAAAGACCCTTTTAAGGAACAATTAAAAGAACGCTTTCAAGAAAATGAAGAGCAGTTAAAGAAAAACGAAAAATTGTTAGAAGCGCTTGAAAAACTTCAAGATAAAATTGAAAAAGAAGCGCTAACCGATCAATTAGAAAAGCTTTCTAAGCAGAATAAAAATCAAGAAAAAAACCTAGAACAGTTAGTAGAGCTAACAAAACGATATTACGTTACTAAAAAAGCTGAAAAACTCGCAGAAGAATTAAATAAACTCGCAGAAGAACAAGAAAAACTCGCTAATGCTCCTGAAGAAGAAAATACTAAAGAAGCTCAAGAAGAACTAAGCGAAAAGTTTGAAGAATATACAAAGGAAAAAGCAGCGCTTCAAAAAGACAATAAGGACTTAAAAGAACCTATGGATATTCCCGAGGATAAAAAGGGAGAAGAAGAAGTTAAAGAATCACAAGAAAAGGCGAGTGATAATTTAGATAAAGGGGATAAGAAAGAAGCTTCTAAAAGTCAGAAAAAAGCGGCTAAAAAAATGAGGCAAATGGGTCAGCAGATGCAAATGCAAATGGAATCTGGTCAACTAGAAACATTAGATGAAGATTTAGAAATGCTGCGCCAAATATTAGATAATTTAGTGGTTTTCTCTTTTGAGCAAGAAGATTTAATGGGTGAATTTAAGGTCACTGATTACGGAAGCCCTTTATTTGGAAAAAAATTAATCAAACAAAACGACTTAAAACAAAATTTTGAACATGTGGACGATAGTCTTTTTGCATTGTCATTAAGACAGCCAATGCTTGGAGGAAAAATAAACGAATCCTTAACAGATGTTACTTATAATCTAGACAAGAGTTTAGAGCGCTTGGCTGAAAATGAAATTAGAAAAGGAATTTCAAGTCAACAATATACAGTTACTGGTGCCAACGAATTAGCTGTTTTACTAAGCGATATTTTAGGAAGTATGCAAGACCAAATGAGCAGCATAGGGAAAGGAAAGGGCAAAGGAAAAGGCAAAGGCATGGGAAAAGGTGAAGGTGAAGGACAAGGGTTTCAATTGCCGGATATTATAAAAAAACAAGAAGGCCTTAACGAAAAAATGAAAGAAGGTCTTGGTAAAAAAGGCGAAAAAGGAAAAGAGGGCGAAGGAAAAGAAGGTAAAGGTAAAGGTGAAGGCGAGGGTCAGGGAGAAGGTCAAGGTAATCGGTCTGGTGAAAACGGAAAGAATGGAAAGAATGGAAAACAAAAAGGAAAAGAAGGATATGGAAATGAAGAAGACTTAAACGGGAAATTGTTCGAAATTTTTAAAGAACAACACATGCTTCGTCAACAATTACAAGATAAAATAAATCAACTTGGGAATAAAGGAAACGCTGGAGATTTAGTTCGCGAAATGGAAAATATAGAACAACAGTTATTAGAGAAAGGTTTTGATCAAAATACATTAGAGAACATGCAAAACCTTCAGCATGAATTATTAAAATTAGACAAAGCTACTTTTGAACAAGGCAAAGAAATGAAACGGGAGTCTAAAACAAACCGCAAGAGCTTTGAAAATAATGTTCCCACCAGTCCAGAAGATATTAAAAAGTATTTCAACTCCACTGAAATCTTAAATAGAGAGGCACTACCTTTGCATTTAGAATACAAACAAAAAGTGCAAGAATATTTTAAGAATAAAGATGATTGATTTTTTTTCAGAGACCCCATTTAATTTACAAAATTCACAAGAAGTTGCTAGCTGGATATCTGCTATTATCTTAAATGAAAATTTTGAGGAGGGAGAGCTTAGTTATATTTTTTGTGATGATAAATACCTTCATAAATTAAATGTAGAATTTTTAAAGCACGATACGCTAACCGATATTATTAGCTTTGACAATAGTTTAGGAAATCAGATCAACGGCGATATATTTATTTCAGTAGAACGAGTTAAAGAGAATGCTAGTTCGTATAATACCACTTTTGAAAATGAATTACATCGTGTAATTATTCACGGTGTTTTACATTATTGCGGCTATAATGATAAAACTAAAAAAGACGCTGATTTAATGAGAACCAAAGAAGACGCCGCTCTTTCTTTAAGAAATTTTTTATAGTTTGCTGAAAATCAATTTAATACGATTTTAATAAACTGAGTGTAAGTTATTTAACTATATTTGCACGCTCTTGAAAAACCAAGACCATCGTTAATTTTTAAAAATAATGTTCCACGTGAAACATCTATAACTAAATTTTAATTAATTAGTACAGATGATATGTATGACTAAGCATATAAAAGAGTAAAGTCATATAAAACAAATTGAATACTATGTTTCCAAACGAATATGATGTTATAGTTGTTGGTGCTGGACATGCTGGCTCCGAAGCGGCGTCTGCAGCGGCCAATTTAGGGTCAAAAACATTGTTGATTACAATGAACTTACAAAATATCGCACAGATGTCTTGTAATCCTGCTATGGGTGGAATTGCGAAAGGTCAAATTATTCGTGAAATTGATGCATTAGGAGGATATAGCGGAATTGTTTCTGATGAAACGGCTATACAGTTTAAAATGCTAAACAAGTCTAAAGGGCCTGCAATGTGGAGTCCTCGAGTTCAAAGTGACCGTATGCGTTTCTCTGAAACGTGGCGGGATATGATGGAAAAAACTCAAAATCTTGATTTTTATCAAGAAATGGTTTCTGGTCTGTTAATAGAAAACGGAAAAGTTGTTGGAGTTAAAACATCGCTGGGAATTGAAATAAGATCCAAATCGGTTGTATTAACTAACGGTACTTTTTTAAACGGGATTATACATATTGGAGACAAACAATTTGGTGGAGGTAGAGCAGGTGAAAGAGCTTCAACAGG
>Ga0307995_1001333_pt1 | contig 15563 bp, 18 predicted proteins | sample EllFjometagen262_FD_203132 | JGI IMG/M metagenome (GOLD analysis project Ga0307995, IMG submission 203132) | Marine microbial communities from Ellis Fjord, Antarctic Ocean - #262 | ecosystem: Environmental > Aquatic > Marine > Unclassified | place: Southern Ocean | collected 2014-11-02
AAGAATTGTTTACAGCCTGTAATGGTAACAACGATGTATTAGATTTAGTATTAGGCGAAGGCACAGATAAAATGGAAGCCAAGTATGGAAACCTAGTACCAATGCTAGTAAAAGCAATACAAGAACTATCAACAAAGAACGATGCTCTAGCAGCACGTATAACCGCCTTAGAGGCATAACACAGGAGTAAGAAATGGCTAATCAAACAGCAGAAGAAATTGCAGCACACTATGTTGCAATGGGACATTCAGTAGCAGAAGTTAGTAGTGGTAGAGATACTGCTGGTGGTGAAACTGCGGAAGAGTGGACAGCAAGAAAAGCTAGGAATCAAGAACACTTAGTATTACAAAAAGCACAGAAGCACGATGATGATTCATCTTGGTGGGGAAGTGAAAGCATGACAGCAATCGATGCAGCAATAGCTGCTTAATTAAGGAGTAATAAATGTCTAAAAAAACTAAAAAAGAAAAGACAGTTATCTCAGTAAATGATGTAGACCATATTTACGAAGATATGACTGATGAGCAAAAACAAATAATTAACCACATTAACGACTTAGATAGGAAAATTAGCACAAGCCAATTTAACCTAGACCAACTTATGTTTGGTAAGTCAGCTTTTGTAGGTGCTCTTAGTTCGTCTTTAAACGCTGCCTAATGTCTAACAGGCTGCGTAACAATTTAGTAGCAGTATTAATAGTAACAGTTTTTCTTGTGGGGTTTGCTAATGCAGCAGACCCTATAGTTACAGACTCAACTAGCGTAGTTACATCAAATGGCAACATGGTTACAACAGTTAAGTCGCCACCGCCTAGTGCTATATCGCCTAATTTTGGTGGTAGTAATTCAGATTTATGTACAATATCTTCTAGTGGTTCAGTACAAACACAGATACTTGGTGTGTCATTAGGTGCTACATACACAGAAGAAAATTGTTTAAGGTTAAAGAAAGCACAGAAATTATATATGTTTGGAATGAAAGTTGCAGCAGTTAGTGTTATGTGTCAAGACCCTGATGTATGGGCTGCAATGATGTCGGCTGGAACACCTTGCCCTATAGATGGATTAATAGGACAACAAGCTAAAGATGCTTGGGCAGTTAAGACAAGTGAAATACCAATGCCAAAGGATGAACATGAAACAACAGCACAAGAAAAGCGTGATAAGGCACTCAGCATTATGGGTACTGTTGCTGCTGCCTTTATGTTCTTTTAGCTATACATTTGGATACACAAGTAATGTAGCAGTATTTGGTTATCTTTGGCAAATGAATACACCAACACTTGGTGTAAGTGCTGAAACAGGTTTAGATATTAGTGGTGTAATTTATAATTACACAGCAGTAAAAGAAAAAGAAGATGACTTTACAGTTACAGTAGGCAATGAAGATTTAGATGGTGGCTATGTTTGGAAAGATACAGAAGATTGGTCTAACAAATATGGAATGAAATTAAGAAAATTTATACCTATTCCTTACACACCAGTAGAGTCATTTGGAAAAGGAAGTATCGCTACAACAGGTACAGGTAGCGTAGAAGATGCAAGTGTAATTTATATGTACAGATGGGATAATTGTAGAAACGCACAGAACGACCCTAGTTGTCCTAATTATATACCACCCTTACCAGTCATCCCAAAGATAGATATATACGATGTAATGGAAGATGACACGGTTACAGATGCTACGGAGGAAACTGACAGTGATTTATATAAAAAAGAAAAGGACACCAAGCAAAACGACGAGGCCGAAGAAGAGAGGCAGCTATTAGAAATAGCATTAGCGTCTACTTCAAATGCTTTAACTATAGCAAATGCAGTAACACAATCAGCTATATTGCAAAGTATGAATATAGCAACCAATGTAAGTTCTTATTACAATTTTACAATTCCAAGTACAACATACACAGACACAGTGGATTTACAAGGTGGAAATATAGTAGACAATAAAAAAGCTTTAAGAAGTTTAGGACAAGATAAATTAATGAATGAAATGATAGGAGAGCAATACAAATGAATAAATTATTTACAATAGCTTTAGTACTAGGGTTAACTGGGTGTTCTCTATTTGCAAGTAAAGTAGAAGCTGGAACTAATATTAACGGTAATGTAGAATCTAGGTGTACAGTTAATACTGATACAACAGGTTACTATGGAAACCCCAATGCTTATAGCCTGACGACTGTACCTTCAAGCGGTGGACAACTACCCATTGTTCGTATTGATACTTCGCTAGCTGATGCTTACAAGGCACAGATAAGTTATCCTACATCGTTTAGTTCAAGCCCAAGTTTAGGTGATACAACTGTATGGACAGGAGCAGTAACAGTAGTGCAAACATCAACGTCTGATATGTCAGGTTATCAAGCTGCTAGTTCAACAGCAAACAATGGTGCAATGCGAATTTACGCTTTAACAAAAGCAGGAGCAACTTGGTTTAGTATTGCTTCAGTTGCTACTTATGGTGGCGGACAACAAAAAGCATTTCCTGGTGGTTCATATACAGCAGTAGTAGTGGCAGAATGTATCGCCCAGTAATACTTTGGTTGTTGTTATGTAGTAGTGTAGCAGCACATGATATGACACCTACTTATCCAGAGTGGAAAATGTCGTTTATACCAAGTGCTAAGATGGCTACAATGCAATTGTTTAATAAAAGACAAGATGTAGAATGGTATAAGATTGACGTGGTTAATAAAGATTTTGAATTGCTACCCTTTGTTACTAGATACAAAATATTAAATGTACAATATTTGAGTCGTGTAAAATTTGATGTATATATTAGTAATGAATATGTAGATGAAGCAGAATATATATGTACAACATCTAAGCTTAGAAGTAATGATACTTTTAGACCAATTGTAGAATCAAGGATATGCTCAAGGTTCAAATAAAATGGATAGGTTATGTTTTACTTTTGTTTTGCACACAGGTTATAGCAGACAGTAGTTCAATGAGTTTTTCTATACCAAGTATTAGTTCAGTAAGTGGTAATGATAGTATTAGGGCAGGTGATTTAGATTGTAAAAACGCTATAGGCGGTAGTACAAACTTTGAGATTGGTATGACTGGCGTAATTAAAAATGCTGTAATGCCAATTATAGGAAAGAAAGACCCAAATAATCCTCAAGGTAAAGATATAGGTGTGTATGCTAGATTAATAATTCCTTTAGATGCTCCAAAAGAAAGAATAAATTGTAATACTTTGTATCAATTAGAGTTACAACGAAGAAGATTAGAAATAGAAAGACTTAAACAAGAGATAGAATACCTAAGAGTATTACAAAACAATGGTGAATTTGCAAACTAATGGCTGATTTAGAACAATTAATACAAGAAGGCAAAGGTTTATCAAAAAAAAACCTAAGGTTATTTGGTTTAAAACTAAGCGGTAGTAGTGTTTTTGGATTGTTTGCTTTGTTATCTACTATTATTGGTAGTATATATGGTGGATTTCTTATGTATCAGAAGGTTGAAAGCCTTGCTAACTTAGATTTAGGAGCAATAAGTTCTCAAATGGCAAAGACTTCTGCTGAAGTATTAAGAATTGAAGAACATGCAGATGCAATAAAGATAGAATTAAAGAAAGACATGACTGATTTACGCAATAGTCAATGGAATTTAGAGTCTAAAGTAGATGGTAAGCTACAATCAGTTGACACCAAACTTACTAGCTACGATACTAAACTAGATAGATTTGAAATTAAAGTAGAAAAAACAAAAACAGATATGGAAAAAAGGATACAAGAGTCATTAGATAACCCATTAGCAAACTAAGAAGGAACTATGGAAGATAATATAAATAGGATGCAATTACAATTAGACAAACACTCTGGGCAAATAGCAAAGTTGTTTAGTAAAATTGATGACACTAACGGATGTATAGTTAAAATTAATAATTCTTTATTGCAAATTAAATATGGAGTATACGGAGCATTGGGCTTTTATGTAATTACTCAAGTAGGCATTATGGAAGCACTAGGACTAGCACTATGATAGGATATATAATAAATTTAGCACCAATGGAATCTTACTTACTCTTGATGATGTTATCGTGATAGGATTTCTTACAAATATAGCACCAATAGCATTAGGTTTTATTGGTAAATTGTTTGCTTTAAAAAGTCAAGCAGCACAAGAACAACAAAAATTAATGATACAGAATCTACAAGTACGCAATGATTCTATTAATCAAGCAAGAGAGATGGCAACTAAAGAAAGTCCAATGGCTGCTATGAACAGACGAATTATAATTTTAGTTATACTTGCATTAGTAATATTCACTCAAGTAGCACCTGTGTTTTGGGATGTACCAACAGTAATACCCACAGTAATAGAAGGGGCAAGTTTCTTAGGATTGCAATTAACCCCAGATGTGATAGAATATGTTACTGTAGAAGGGATGTTAAAGTTTGATGAAATATTTAGATGGGCAACAATGATAATCGAATTCTACTTTGGAGCACAACTAGCAAAAGGTAGGTAATAAATGAAAAGGGCGATTGTTATACCCGACCAGCATTTTCCGATACATGATGAAAAAGCAGTCAACGTAGTATTAGAAGCAATAGATTTTATTAAACCAGACATATTTATTAATCTGGGTGATGTTGGAGAATGGAGTTCTGTATCTGGACACAAGTACAAACGCAGAAAAAGACCACCATTAGAATACCAACTACCAGAAATAGATGAAGAAATTAAGGCAGTTAACAAACAGATAGATAGGTTTGATAAAGTCTTAGATAAAGTTAAATGTAATACAAGGCATATTCTAGCAGGTAATCACGATGAATGGCTCGATGCATTTGTAGAAGAAAATCCTTATTTAGACCAGTACACATTTAGAAATGCGTGTAAGTGGGATGATAGAGGATATGAGTACCGCAAGTATAATGAAGTATTATCTATTGGTAAGTTGTCTTTTGTACATGGTGCTTATACAGGTGGCAATCATGCTAAGAAACATTTAGATGCTTACGGAACAAATTTAATGTACGGACACGTACATGACGTAGCACGACACTCTGCTACAAGATTGTTAGATGGAAACATAAGTTCATGGGCTATGGGTTGTTTAAAAGATATGTCGGCAGAAAACAACACTTGGCTTAAAGGTAGATTACATAACTGGAATCATGCTTTTGGAATTGTAACTTTTTTTGATAATGGAAATTTTCAAGTAGAAGTTGTAGACATTGTAAAAGGAAAAGCCTCAGTATGGGGAACAATAATTAAAGGATAAATTATGACATATAGAGAATTAATTAATCAAGTATTAATAAGACTTAGAGAAGATACCATTCCTATTAATTGGTCTGGTGCTATTAATGACTCTAGTACAGTATCAGCTTATCATAAAGTTATAGGTGCATTAATTAATGATTCAAAAAGAAGTGTTGAAAGTTATCACGATTGGTTAAATCTTAGAGAAACAGTAAGTTTTAATACTGTTGCTGGTACAAAAAATTATAACTTATCTTCTGGACAAGAGATAAAAATTTTAGATGTTGTAAACAATACTACTGGCATACACTTAAATCAAGTAAGCAAAGTTTATATAAACTCAGTAAAGTATCCTACAGAAAATACTGGTGAGCCTTTGTATTATGCGTTTAATGGCAGTGATGCTTCTAATAATTTAAAAGTAGATTTATCACCAGTTCCTACAACTGTTGACACTTTAGATTTTGAAATTATAAAACATCAAGACTCTTTAACTTCAGCTTCAACAATATTAAAAGTTCCTTTTCAACCAGTTATATTAGGTGCATGGGCTAGAGCAATTGCAGAACGAGGAGAAGATGGTGGTACACAATCTAGTTTAGCTGCTGTAGAAGCAAATGAATCACTTAAACAATCAGTAATTTTAGATAGTGGAAACACTCAATATGAATCAGATTGGTATATTAATTAATGGCTAAACAACTATCATACCAACCTTTATCTAATTTTGGTGTTAATGGATTAAATACGCAAAGTAATCCTAATGCATTAGACCCATCTTATTTAGTGTCTGCTGACAATATAGTTCTTAGAGAGTCTGGACGAATATCATTTAGAAAAGGATTTAAACAAAAAGTAGTTCCTACAGGTACACCTATTGGTTCTATGGTAGAACATACTCAAACAGATGGTACTAATAAAATATTTGCTAGTCATGGAACATCTATATATACAATAGATTTTACTACTCCTAATGCAGCATTTCCAAGTAGTGGTGCTGATGTTAAAAGAACTGTAGCAAACTCAACAAGTGATTGGCAATTTGTAAATTTTAATAATAGATTACATTGTTTTCACGCAGGTGTTTCACCACAAAGATATGATAGTGCTTTAGGTTCTAATGTTAAATGGTCTGCTCATCATAGTTCTGCTACTGCTATTAACCTTGCTGATGCTAGTCAAATAACTGCACCAAACATAGCTATAAATAAAACATACAAAATTACAGCACTTGGTAATACTAATTTCTTTTTAGCTGGTTGTGATACCACTCCAGCAGTAGGTGAAATATTTACATCTGTAACAACAGGTGCTCTTGCTAGAGATGCTTTGTTTAGAGAAGCTAATAAAATGGAAGAAGGTAAGTCATACAAAATTATAGCTTTAGGTAATACTAATTTTAATCTTAATGGAGCTGATAGTAGTCCAGCAGTAGATGAAGTGTTTACAGCAAATGCTATTTTAGGTATTGGTACTGGACTTGTTGTAGAAGTAATTGCTGGAACAACAGGAACAATAATAGAAATTAAAACCAATCCTACGCTTACTACTATAACAGTAGACAGCACATCTGGTTATGCTACAAATGGTAAAATACTTATTGATGATGAAATAATTTCTTATACTGGAATTACATCAACAACATTTACTGGTTGTGGAAGAGGTTCTAGTGGTACTGTAGCAGTATTTCATAATAACAATGATGTAGTATCTTCTGCTACTAAACCAGAAACGGTTGTTGATTTTGACCCTAGTTGTGGTATGGGCTCTTATGGAAAATTGTGGGCAGGTGGAGTTACGGAATCACCAGATATTATTTATTATTCAGTTTTGTTAGATGGCGATGATTGGAATGGTGTAGGCTCTGGTTTTATTGATTTAAAAACTGTATGGGGAACTGACGATATAGTTGCTATAGCAGCTTTCTTTGGTAAGCTAGTAATATTTGGTAAAAATAATATTGTTATTTATGACAATCCACATTCTGGTGGAACACTAGCACTTAATGAAGTTATTAAAGGTGTAGGTTTAGTTAGTAGAGATTCTATACAATCTATTGGTGATGATTTAGTTTTCTTATCTGAAACAGGATTACGTTCTCTTGCTCGTACTACTGAAAAAGACAAACTACCTATGACAGATTTATCTTTACTTATTAAAGATACTTTAATTAGAAATATAGGTCAAAGTAAAAAAGTTAAATCAGTTTATTTAGAAAATGAAGGCATATACATTATGTCATTTGTAGATTTAAACGTACAATATGTTTTTGATTTTAAACATGCTACGCCAGAAGGAACACCACGAATTACTACTTGGTCTTTTGATAATGACAGACAGCCAGCTAGTATGATACAAACAGTTTTGTATAGTGGTTTATTAATTGGACAAAAAGATGGAAGCATTGCAGGCTATGAAGGATATTTTGATACAGATATGTCATTTGTGTCTAGTGCAGTTGTTTTTACTAATAATAGTATTACTGTAAATGTTGCTTCTATATGGATTCCAATGGGAGAAAGTATGGCAGCATCTATACTTAAAAAATTAATATTAGTTTTAGAAGGCGGTTCTGGTGCAGTTTTAGGTTTAAAATGGTATAAAGATTTTAGTATAAATCCTTCGCCTACTACAATTCTTAATTTAACACCAGCTACAACAGGAACAACTTCATTATGGGGTGCAAGTACATCAAGGTATGGAGCTTTAAATGCTGGTGGTGCACATGCAAGTAGTGGACATAATGCTACTCTTCATCCTAGTGCTTCTACTTTTGCTCCTGTGTTTGGATTAGAAGAATATCAAACAGCTTTAACAGGAAGTGCAAAACATTTGAAATTGAATTTATCTATTGTATCAAATGGATATGACACTTCAATTCAAGATTTATCTTTAATATCTTTACAGGGGAAAATACGATGAGTGACTATACATTAGCAGTTAATTGGTCTGGCAAGGATACTTTAGCAGACAGCGATGCAGCTAAAGTAATATCTGGCGGTGATTTTAATTCAGAATTTACAACAGTACGAACAGCAATTAATTCTAAAGCTGATACTAACGGAAAATCAACAGAAAGTTTTGCATTAAATAATGGTACAGTAGCAGGAACTCTTACTGTAACTGGAGTACCTACTATTCCTACTCCTGCAACAGATTCAAACACAACAATAGCAGCTAGTACAGCTATGGTACAGGCAGCAATTGATGCAGATGTAGTAGTTCACGCTGCACTTAGGGCAAGTCAAACAGTCTATGGACATGCTAAGATGCATGTGGCTAGTGGTGATTTGTACATAGTAACTACATAATGTAATGGGTGATTTATATTTTAATGGTACTAAATTAGCTGGCGGAAAGCAAGTTAAGTTTAATGGTACTAATATGGCAAATGTGTACTTTAATGGCACTAAGGTTTGGACGGCATATATACCTTCTTTACAAGCATATACATCAAGTGCTACTTATACTATAGACGATTCTGAAACAAGTATTCAATGGAAGATTTCTGGTGGCGGTGGAGGCGGTGGAGGTAATCAAGCTACTTTAGGTACACAAGCTGGTGGAGCTGGTGGTGCTACAACAATAACTGTTAAAGATTCTAGTGGTAATGTAAGAGCAACATTAGGAACTGCTGCTGGTGGAGCTGGGGGTGGAATTGGTGCGGGTTCTAGTCAAGGTCATACAAAAAATTTTACTATACCAAACGGTTTTACAAACCCACCATGGTCAAGCCTTATTTCAGATGGTGGACAACAAGGCGGTGGTGAAGAAAATAATGTATCAGGTGGTGTTGGTAATAGAGGTGCTTCAGCATCAGGCACTTACACTATTAATAATGATGGTAATGATGCTACGCTCACAATTACTATAGGTTATGCTGGAGCAGCAGGTTTAAGAGGCGAAAATCAACAACCAGAAGCAGGCGTTAGTGGTGCAGCATCGATACTAGGCGTACAAGGTTAATTAATAGGAGATAAAAAAATGCATACATCAGGACACTCAACAGGTTCAGGGATGACTTGGAATGACGGAGTAACAGCAGGAGAAAAAACTGGTTTTGGTTCGGCAAAACAATACAAATACGGCAGACAACAAAATAATGGATTTCGTTTTGGTGGTGGTGGTGGTGGTTCTACTGTAGGTTTTGCTCAAGCTGATTACGAAAGACAAATGGCTTTAATGGATAAAGCTGCTGAAATGTCTGCTGGTTATTCTAGTAAAGGTACTCTTGGTAATGTAGACATAGATTACGAAAACAAGATGATAACGCAAAATCTGTCGCCAGAGTTACAGGCACAGTATGATAGATTACTTGCACGTTCTGGAGCATCACAAGATAGAGTAGACCAAATGGGTAGTAACCCATATGAGATGCAACAATATTTATATGATGCAAACATGCAACTTAAAGCACCAGAACAAGAAGGCATGAGAGATGATACATTGTCAATGCTTGCTGCAAAAGGAATGTTAGGTTCTACAGGTGGCTCTGGTATTTATTCTGGAGTAGAAGAGTCTATACAAAGGTCTAATTCTATGGACTTTAATGACGCTCTTATGCAAAGTCAAGGTCTAATGGACATGGAAAGAGCAAGAGGTTCTGGAGATTTATCAACAGCTATGGCTATGGGTGGTGCTCAAATACCATTTATACAAGCTGGCACTCAACAAGGTAATGCAATTAAAATAGAAAATGTATCTGGCGTTAGTGATGCGTCAGCAAACATTGCAAATTTAATGGGCATACAAGCAGGTTCTAAACAAAAAGGACTTTGGGATGCTATGGGTAGTGGCGGTGGAGGCGGTTTAGGTGGTTTACTAGGTGGCTCATACATTGCTACAGCAGCTACAGATGCATTAGGTGAAGAAGGATTACAAGTATTTGAAGATTGGAGAGATTACATGGGTGTTACTCATCCAACTTTTGTTGCTTCTTTTGGTAGATACAGAGTAACAGCACCTAAGATTGTTGAAGAAATAGATAAGAAAGAAAATTCTAAATCTTTGTATAAAGAAATTTGGGATTCTTACTTGAAACCTATATACAAGATGATTGTAGAAGATAAAGATAATCCTAAAGCACTTAGTGATTATAAAATTATGGTAAGAGAACTTACCAAAAAGTATTTAAGGAGTTAATATGGCTGGTATGTTTGGTAATAAATACGATACAAGGTCTGAAGTTAATCAAGGTATTTCTGATTTTGGTTTTAAAATGGGGCAGATGAGTCAACAAAAATACGCTGGTATGGCTGCTGCTGAAGGAATGATGGGATACATGAGTGGTCTTGGAAGTCCAGACAACGACCCAAGAATGAAAAAACAAGGTGTTCTTGATGAGTTAATGTTAGCACATCCAGACCCTAAAACTCCAGAAGAATTAGAGGCTTTAGCAATGGATTTATCAGCAAGAGGATTTAATGATGAAGCATTTAAAGTAAGAGAAATAATTACAGAAATGAAAGCAGCAGCAGCAGCTAATACTTTAGCAACAACTAAAGCTACGCAACCAACTGCTGATATGTATAAAAATTTAGGTAGTGCTTTATCTTCGCAAGTATTATCAACTGGTTTTTTAAATAAATATTTAACAATTCACGCACCAGAACTTGCAGGAAAATTTGATAAAAAAATTCATGGAACTTACTCTCAATATAAAGCAGAAAGAAAAGCGTATGAAGATGATTTGGCTGGCTTGTTTACTCAATGGTCAAATTCTAAAAAATATGATGGTAGTACAAAAAATGAATTAGCTACTTTAAGAGGAGATGATGCAGGAATGACTGAAGATTTTTTAACATGGTTAGATGCACATGGTAATTCAGAAATGGCTACATATATGCGTGGTGCAATGACAAGTGTTGAGGGTGCTCAGACTGATACTGGTGTTATAATAGTAGATGATAATGTAATAGCAGAAGGCGACCCAACTTTAGAAGCAATTAAAATAAAAGTTCAAAATATACCATCTGCCCAACTTGAATCTAGAATAATAATGTTAAAAAACTTTGGAGCATCAATGTCAAAAGAACAAAAAATAGAATTACAATTATTAGAAAAAAAATTAAACGACCAATCATTTAAAAAAACAACTAATGCTACTGGTGGTGAAATAGCTATAAACGATGCTATGAGTGGTGCTAATAATAGTGATATGTTGGATGTGTTCGCTTAAATATGGCTAGTACATATATTGATGGAATAGGTTTTGTTGCTATTTCTTCTCAAAAAAGCAAAGAAGAAAGTGATGCAACTTTTGATTACTATAGAACTATAGCACCTCAATATAAAAAGCTTGGTGGTTTTAAACAAGGTCTTGATGATGTGCAATCTATAGCATACGAAGGATGGGCAAAACTTAATCGTACAGATGATGAAAATAAAGATGCTTGGATGAAACAAGAAATAGAAGAATGGGGTGGGATGGTAGGTTTTACAGACTCAATGGCTTTAGAAGAATATCATAAACAAATATCAAATTTAAGAGAATTAAATAACCAAGAAAAAGCAGATAGAGAAGCTAATTTAAGTGCAATGGAAAATTTTAAAACAGATATGTACACAGCTTATGATAATGAAGATGGAGATATATCTGATGTGCAACAAAAATATGGATATACTGAGGAAGATTTAGGTGTCTTAGGTGGTTTAAGTCAAATGGGCAAACTAGCTATAGACAATCCATCTTATATGGCAGGTTCAGTTTTTGGTATGGTTGTTAAAGACCCAGAATTATTGTTGTTAGGTTTGTTAAGAATACCTGCTATGGCAGGACAGCTAACAGCTAGAGCAACACAACTTGCAACAATGGCTTTAAAAGTAAAACCTAAATTTGTACAATCATTATCAAAAGGAATACAAAGTCAAAGAAGTAGAGCACTTATTGGTCGTGGTGTTGAAGGTGGAGTATATGGTGGTACGTATGAAGCATTACATGATTTAACATTTAAAGGTCATATTAACGCAGAAAATTTAGAAAGAGGAATTGCTTTAGGAACTTTACTAGGTTCTGCTTTTGGTGGTTTAAGTAAAAATACAGGAGCACAAAGTTGGTTTTTAAATAAACAAACTTCTGCAAATGCAGCAAAAAATATTCAACAATTAAAATATTCATTAAAAGACCCAAATCTTAAATGGCAAAAATCAGAAGGTATAGCTGGTGAAGGCGTGTTAAGTTGGGAAAAAGGTTGGCAACAAAAATTAGCTGACATCAAAGCTGTAAACAAAGGGTTTATATATAACAAAGTAACTGGAAAATATGAACCGCCTGCTGATGCACCCGATGTACCTAAAATAGATGCTACTGGTGAAACTATAGACCCTAATGCAAGTAATTTAAACCCAGAGTTTGTAAATCCAAATCGTCCAAAAGACGCTAAATTACCAAAAGGTTTAACTAATAAAGCAAAAGCTACTTATTGGCAAAACAGAATGATACAATTAGTAAATTATGAAATGGAATTATTAGATACTCCTTCAAACGTTTTATTTGAAACTTATGTATTAGAAGGTTTGTCACCTAAACAAGCTGCAAAAAAAGTAATTGCAAAGACAGAAAAAGATGCATTAGCTCGGCAAAAAAAATTACAATTAAAAAATAAAAAAGGTAAGCGTACTTATACTGATGAAGAGGCTTCTGCAATTTCTGTAAAAGAACAAGCAAAAATATTAGAAACAAGAAACTCAGAATTTTTTAAAAAAAATAATGAAAGAACTCCATCTAAAGGAAATAAATGGGGAACAAGAAGAGAGAAAGAATTAGGCGAAACAATATTTGATAACAATGAAGTAGTTAAAACTTCAAAAGATTTTTCTCATGTATTTAAAGAAAGTTTAGATAAGTTAGGAAATGTAAGCAGCAAACAATATCTAAAAGCTGGGGCTATTGGCGGTGGTATTGGACTTATTGTAGCTGAAGAAGATAAAACATTAGGTGGATTGCTTGGTCTTGCAGGTGGATTAATAATTCGTAAAGGAATAAAACCTCTTAATGTAAGTAAAGCTAAAATTAAATTACGAATGTATCAAGTAATAAACCAAAGCGAAGGAGTAATGAAAACTTTGCAGATGGAGTCTGGAAAAACTGTTGCAGTATTACACAGAGTTTTAAAAGGAAAACATCCAGAATTAAGTTCTTTAGATTTTTTAACGTATATTGAAAATTTTAGTAAAAAAAGTAAAATAATAGATGGAAGAGATTTTGGATTAAAAGGTAGAAACAAATTATCAACAGAAGCAATAAATGCTTTAGATGCTTACAGAGAATTAATGAAAAATTTTGAAAAAGTTGCTAAAGAAGTAGGCGTTTTTGGTGATGGACAATTTATAAATGATTATGTTACTCATATTTTTAGACACAAAAAATTAGCAGATGGAGATATTGCTAATTTTGTTAAGCAATTACAAAATCAAAAAAATCGTTCAAACTTAAATTCAAATTCAACTTACACTAATCCAAGAAAACTAATTGAAGATATAAAAGTTCTTTCTAAAAAATATCCAGATTTAGAAACAGATGTTTTTAAAATATTAGATGCTTATACAAGGTCAATGAGTAAAGCTATAGCTGGAAAAAATATTACTGTTCAATTAGAAAGAACTGCAATGCTTGATGGTAGAAATATGTTTAGTGCAATAATAAATCCTGAAGAGTTTGGTCGTATAGTAAAAGTTGTTGATACTGGTAAACAAAATTTAAAAGATTACGCAATAAATAAACTTGGATATGTTACAAGCAATCATCCTGCATTAAGAGGAAAATTAATACATCCATTAATAAAAAAATCTATTGATGATTTTTATGCACCAGAAATAGGTTCAGAAGGAATAGTTAATAAATTGTTAGTTGTTAATAACGCTATGAAACGACTAGCTATTTCATTTTCTTTTTTTCATGCACAGTCTTTAGTATTTTCTGGAATGTACGCAGGTATGATAGGCGAAGGATTAGCTGCAACATTAAATCCTATGGGTGCAAGAGGTAAAGCTGCTCGTAAAAGATTTGAGTTAGTAAGAAATGTTGCTAAAGGTGGATTTGAAAATTTTGGCAGAGATGCTAATGGAAAACCTATTCTTAAAACAAATGTGCATGGAAGAGAAGCTTCTGGTGAGGTTGTAGGTGCTTCTTTGTTAAAAGAAATGGCAGAGGAAGGGGTAGAAGTTGGTGTTAAAGCTAGTGAATATGTGGACGCTGGTTATAATACTGTTAAAAATTTAATGGAAAGATATGCTCCACCTTTAGATAAAGCACAAACATTTATTGATAAATGGACTTGGGATAAAACTCACGACATAGGCAAGATGTTTGTTTATCTAACTATGAAAGATAGAATGATGCAAGCAAAACCTCGTGGCATTGCAAAAATTATGCCTGTACTTAGTAGGATTCGTGGAAAAGATTTAGGCACATGGAAGCCTATGACCCATGCAGAAGCAAAACAAGCAGCAGCATCTTTTACTAATGATGCTTTTGGTGGCCAAAGACATGCAAAATTAGCAATAGAGTGGCAACAAAAAGCAATAGCAAATGCTGACAATCCTAAAGGTTATTTGTATAATATGATTGCTTTGTGGACTACTCCTTCTGCTGCAAAATTATCTAACTTATTTTTATTTTCACCAGATTGGACAATATCAAATCTTAGAATTGGATTTAGAGGTTTAGGTATGACTAAAGATTTAGTAAGCAAAATACAAAAAGGTCAAAAATTAACTTCTAAAGAAATGGCAGAATGGAATGTGTATATGGGTTACTTAGTTCGTGGTGTTGTTACTACTTCTTTTGTAGCTTACTTAATGCACGAAATGGGATTTGGAGAAGAGAACGAAGAATTTGATTTACAAAATTTTTGGGTAACTGGTAGATTGCCTTTAGGAACAGGTGAAACAATGGTTGTTTCAAAGCAAATAGCAGAGCCAATGCATTGGATAATGCATCCAGCACAAACATTTTTAAACAAAAGTTCTTCATTACCTAAAGTTGGTATGGAATTATTATTAAATAAACAATACATCTCTATGAAAAATGGTGTTTTAATCGGGCCTCAAATGGACAAAACTAATCCGAAAGAAATGGCTACATGGATTTTAAGTAAAGGTACACCTATATCTTTGTCTAAAGCTGTTAAAGCAGTAGTTGACCCAGATGATAATTATGAATTAAAAGATGTAGTTAAACAAACAATGTTTGGAAGTATAGGATTTCCAACTTATGGAACACCAACTAAATAGGAGTTAAAAAATGAACCCAGAATTAAGATTAGAAGAACTAAACAAAACTATGGCAGAGTTACAAGCTGAAATAGCACAAGCTAAAGCTGATATAGCTGCTGCAAAAGC
>Ga0307995_1001334_pt1 | contig 15555 bp, 11 predicted proteins | sample EllFjometagen262_FD_203132 | JGI IMG/M metagenome (GOLD analysis project Ga0307995, IMG submission 203132) | Marine microbial communities from Ellis Fjord, Antarctic Ocean - #262 | ecosystem: Environmental > Aquatic > Marine > Unclassified | place: Southern Ocean | collected 2014-11-02
TTAAAAGCCAGAGCATTTTCGAACATTGAACCCATAACTGTTAAGCTAGAAGTATCCCAGACTCCTATATCTCCATTAAATACTGAAGCAAGATTAAAAATAGCATACATATTCGTTACTTGAGAAGTGTCCCAACTTCCAATTTCTTGATTAAAAGTTGAAGCACCCCAAAACATACGCTGCATATCAGTCACATTAGATGTATCCCAACTGCCAATATCTTGATTGAATGCTGTGGCACCATAAAACATAGAACCCATATTAGTAACTGCTGCGGTATTCCAACTTCCAATATCCTGATTAAATGTTGTTGCTTGTCGAAACATAACTGACATATTAGTAACTGCTGCAGTATTCCAACTTCCAATATCTTGATTGAATGCTATTGCTAGATAAAACATCGCATACATAGTAGTCACACTAGAAGTATTCCAACTTCCAATGTCTTGATCAAATGCATACGCTGAATTAAGCATAGATTCCATACTAGTGACATTCAAAGTATTCCAACTTCCAATATCTTGATTGAATACTGCTGCACCTCGAAAAATATCAGACATATTAGTCACATTAGATGTATCCCAAAAACCAATATCAGAGTTAAAAGAGGTATTATTTAGAAATAAATTACTCATATTTGTAACCAATGTTGTGCATAAATTATAATTCCCGTTCGCAATTTGTGCAGCAATAGTCGAATTATCAACAACAGTATAAACTGTTCCACTTATAGTAGCCGTATCTCCTACACTTGCATTAGCACAATTACAGGTTCCATTACTATCAAAAGAGATTGAGGAGGATGCCGTACTTGATGAAATAATTATTGTACCCGTCACAGTTTGTCCAGTAGTAGATCCTGAAACCGTTAAGCTATAATTAAAAGTACCTGTTGCTGTTCCTGCTGGTGTTCCTGAAATGGTAGCTATGTTATTACTCAAAGCAGCGCTAACTCCAGAGGGTAGGTTCGAAGCACTAATGCTTAATGTAGTTGTACAAATAGAGCTTAATGAGTATTGAATTGGAGTAATAGCTGAAGTGGCTGTTACTGTTTGAGTCTGAGAACCACTGGTTAATGCTATTGTAAATTCTTTACCCCATATTGGTTTGTTGGCATTCGTTAGAGCGGAAGTATTAGCTGCAAAAGCTCCTGGTTCAGATGTAATATTTGGAACACACCAACCTGTTAAATCTTGATTGAATGAACTAGCATAATTAAACATACCAGCCATATTAGCAACATTTGATGTATCCCAGCTTCCTATATTTTGATTAAAATTAGACGCATCTTTAAACATTCCACTTACATCATAAAATTTTGAAGTATTCCAACCTCCAATATCTTGATTAAAGCTAGATGCTCCTTGAAACATTCTATCCGTATTAGTTACATTAGACATATCCCAAAAAGAAATATCGGAATTAAATGAAGTATTATCTACAAACAATTCTGTCATATAAGTAGCTAGAGTAGTGCATAAATTATAATTCCCATTTGCAATCTGTCCTGCAATAGTTGAGTTATCTACTACGGTATATAATGTTCCACTTATAGTCGCTGTATCTCCTACACTTGCATTAGCACAGTTACAGGTTCCATTACTATCAAAAGAGATTGAAGAGGTTGCGGTTGCTGAAATAGTAATTGTACCTGTCACACTTTGACTGGTGGTAGATCCTGAAACCGTTAAGCTATAATTAAAGGTGCCCGTAGCTGTTCCTGCTGGTGTTCCTGAAATGGTAGCTATGTTATTACTTAAAGCAGCGCTAACTCCAGAGGGTAAGTTCGAAGCACTAATGCTTAATGTAGTTGTACAGATAGAACTTACTGTATATTGAATTGGGGTAATAGCTGTTGTCGCTGTTACTGTTTGAGTCAGAGAACCACTGGTTAATGCTATTGTAAACTCTTTCCCCCATAGTGGTTCATTCTCGTTTGTTAGGGGAGAAGAAGATGCAAAATTGGTTGGTTCAGATGTAATATTTGAAACACACCACCCTGAAAGGTCTTGATTGAATGCTGTTGCCTCAAAAAACATAGTTCCCATATTAGTAACTGCTGCAGTATCCCAATTCCCTATGTCTTGATTGAAGATAGTTGCTTTATAAAACATAGCCCTCATATCAGTCACTGCCGTAGTATTCCAAGAGCTTATATCTTGATTAAATGCTATAGTATTATAAATCATAGAATTCATATCAGTAACTGCTGAAGTATCCCAATTCCCTATGTCTTGATTGAATATAGTTGCACTATGAAACATAGCCCCCATATGAGTAACTGCTGCAGTATTCCAATAGCTTATGTCTTGATTAAACGATGTCGCAGTAAAAAACATACCCCTCATATCAGTAACTGCTGCGGTATCCCAACTTCCTATGTCTTGATTGAATGCTGTTGCCTCAGAAAACATAGTTCCCATATTAGTAACTGCTGCAGTATCCCAATTCCCTATGTCTTGATTGAAGATAGTTGCTTTATAAAACGTAGCCCTCATATCAGTCACTGCTGCGGTATCCCAAAAACCAATGTCAGAGTTAAATGAAGTGTTATTCTTAAACAGCTCACTCATATCTGTAACAGGCGTGGTACACAAATTAACATTCCCATTTGCAATCTGCCCAGCAATGGTTGAGTTGTCAACTACAGTATAAACTGTTCCACTTATAGTAGCCGTATCTCCTACACTTGCATTAGCACAATTACAGGTTCCATTACTATCAAAAGAGATTGAGGAGGAGGATGTACTTGCTGCTATGGTAACGATAATAGATCCATCGTAAGAAGAAGATACAGTTCCACTTGAATTAACGGCACTAACCGTATAATTATACGTTCCAGATGATGTCCCTGTTGGTGTTCCTGATATTGTAGCTACATTATTACTAAAGCTCATTGATACTCCAGTAGGTAGTCCTGAGGCGGTAATACTTAATGTGTCTGAACAAGTATAAGTAAACGTCCCCACTACGTTAGTAATCGCAGTTGAGATCGTTACTGTTTGTGATTGTGGTCCAGAAGTTAACGTTCCTGATATCGTACAGGATGATGCAGTGGTAGAACTTACAGCTGCTGCAACAACATTTATAGATCCATTAAAAGATGCTAATGCTGTTCCACTAGAAGCTGTAACAATATAATTATACGTTCCTGATGTTTGTGCAGATGGTGATCCCGATATAGTCGCTAAATTGTTAGTAAGGGACATTGACACTCCACTAGGAAGTCCTGTAGCTGATGCGCTTAATGTGCCTGAACAGGTTGTAGTAAATGTTCCTACGACATTAGTAATTGCTGTTGTAGCTGTTACTGTCTGTGACTGCGGGCCAGAGGTTAATGCCCCTGATATCGTACAGGAAATGGTTGTAGTCGATGCTGTAGTAGATGATGCAGTAGTCGAACTAGCTGTTGTGGCTGATACAGCGGACGCAGCTACTTGACTTACAACACTACTTAATGCTTGTGTTGGTGAAATTCCTGAAGTACCACTTGTAACTGCGGTAGTTGGAGGTGTAAAAGGAGCTGAGTTACTTGAGGTTTTATTACCCCCTGTTAGACCAATTGAATTACTTGCAGTAGCTGAAGGAACACTAGCAGCTGTTGTTGGAGGAGTACTGTTGGGTGGAAGAGTAACCACATTAAAATTTAGTGATGTAGCTGAGGTGAAATTTACATTTGTAAGTACTCCAAAATTACCCATTGCAAAAGTGTTGCTATTCAACGAGTTTAGCTGGGAGTAAATTTGGGTTGTTGCTCCATTTAAAACCATCGTAAATAAAATATCCAATTTAATAGATATTCTCATTGTGATATAACCGTGGGATTTTCCAGTGGCACTTTCTTCTAATTGAAATTCCCAAGTTCCTACAAGATCTCGTGCTGTTTGATAATCAAAGTTTACACCTACTGTTTTATTTCCATCAATAGTTATTTGTATAGGGTTTATCGTATCCACAGAACTGCTATTATCCCAGCTAAAAAAAGCGTGGTCACTACTTGGAACAGCAGTAAGTTTGACAACAGTACCACTATCATAGTCTGTAGATTTACCGGTGCTTACAATTTCTTCTTGGACGGTACCTGCTCCGTTAACATTAACTACAAGAGGGTACTTTCTTTTTTGAAATGATGCGGCTATGTTCTGATCAGAATTAACCGTTATAGTAAGAGGGTTTTCTGTAGATTCAATTCCCATCCACCCTGAAAACACATACTCTTGTTCTGGGGTAGCTGTAATTGTAATAATTGATCCCGTTTCAAAAGATCCTCCAGTGGTACTAACATTTCCTCCTTCAGATGAACTAACTGCAAGATTATAAACAGCTACTGGAGCAGCGTTACTATCCTCCATTACTTCAGTAGAGCAGTCTATTACTAGAAAAAATAATAAATAAAGAATATACTTTTTGATAGAGCTGGTTTTAGGTCACTTAAATATACAAATAATTAGGAATATTTATAACAGTGTACGCTATCGTAAAGAATTATTCTCTGTCGTAACTAAAACTCTCATTTTAGACGTTCCTTTTATCGCATAGGTTCACTACCCTTCAATCCTTTGCTATCATTAGTGTTAAGTACCTATTTTTGCACTTTTTTTGTCTAGGGGTCTAAAATACCTTTACATATATAACCTTTCGCCTCCAGATATATGAATAATTAGAATTTCAAAAAAGAGCAAAAAATGACTAAAAACACTCAAAAATGGTCAAAAAACACTCAAAAAAAATCAAAATGAGTAATTATGTAAAAAGCAATAACGCTTCTGCTGGAAGAGATTTAATTACTAATGGTTCAGAAACTTCTTATCCTATTGGACAAGCTTGGGTTTTTAAAGTAAAAAATATGCAATTAAACGCAATGGTTCAGGCTTTCGGGAAACTCGTAAAATCATACAAATTTGACGGATTTGTTGGAATGGGACAAATAGTTCATGGTTCAGAAAATGGTGAAAGTGTTTATATTTATGGTACGTACTCAGATTTAAACTCAGCATTTAATTTTGGACCACAAAATAAAAATGACGCTGCAGCCTTTGCAGAATTTTTTAAAACACTTGATACTGTAGAATATTCAAAATCATTTACTAGAGTTCTTATAAAAAGCTTTTAATTATTTTTTTGAAATTTAATTTAAAATCTCTTAGTTAATTTTAAGGGATTTTTTTGTACGATATGGTAGAGTAAAAAATAGAGACTTATTTTCGTTTTTTTATGAAAACCATACAATGCTGCCATGGAAGATTATCGATATTTTCTTTAAGCTTAAAACCAGCGGCTTCCATTTCTTTCACAGCTTGTTTTTCAGTCATTTTGTGTATTTTTTTGATAGGAACTTTTGGGTCTTCACCTCTATATTCAATTAAGAATAATTGTCCATTAGATTTCAATGCATCTTTCATGGAGGCTATCATTTCTATTGGAAAATTAAATTCATGATACACGTCAACCATTAAAATTTTATCAACTGAATTTTTAGGTAAATGAACACTTTTTTCACTTCCAAGAATTGTTTCAATATTTATAATTTTTCCAGACTCTTTGGTCTTTTCAATTGACATTAACATTTCATTTTGAATATCTACAGCATACATGAGGCCTTTTTTGGCTAATGGCGCTATTCTAAATACATGATATCCAGAACCAGCTCCAATATCTGCAATAGTATCATTAGATTTGATTCTCATGTTTTTAATCAAAGTAGAAACGTTTTCTTCTTTTTCTCGATCTAATCTTTCTAGCCAACCAATTCCTTCAAATCCCATTACGTAGGCAATTTCTCTTCCCATATACCACTTTCCAATTCCGTTAAAATCTCCTCTTTTAAAAATGTACTTTTTATCTGCACTGAGCTCTTGTCCCAAACATTCATTTGACAATAGTAAAGTAGTAAGCAAGAATAAAAGAATATTAAATTTTTTCATGATTTTAAATTTAACTCTATTATTAGTAAAGTTTGGAAATAAACAGCAGAATACAAAGTTAAAACACAATAGCCCTTAAATTCTTATCCTAATCACTTTAGTAGCGTTTTCTTTTAAACCACAGTCAACCTTCTTCAGTAATTTTTGATGTTATGGTTTTAGAAGTTTATTATTAAGTGGAATTTAAGAAAACTGATCTGTCTTCTTAACTTTGATAACTGTGTTATTACCCTAAATGAACTTTTTATCAAATCTTTTATATTCTGAAAATATTTTCCCAGAATAAACACCAACAAACCTGTCTAGGGTAGTTGTGATTAAACCACAGGCATATCTTCTTTAGTAAGTTCTGGGATTTGTTATATTTGAGTATTATTATTTAAAATAAAGTTTATTGTCATGAACCAAAATAAAGAAGAAAGAGTAATTAGATTTATAGTATCTGTTTTTTTATTACCTGCTCCATTTATTTATCAAAATAATCCATTTGCAATTACACAATCTCTTATTGGTGGAATTTTGTTGTTCAATGCATTTTTAGGAATGTGTATTATCTATAGATTCTTTGGTGCAAACACTTATAAAGTATAAAATAACAGGTATATCATTTTTATAAATATTAAAAGCTACTTATGTTCCAGACTAAAAATCATAAAATACAAACCAATAAATCACCACGGTGTCTTCAATTTGCATTATTTATAATACCCATTCTTTTTTTTAATTGTAATCCATCAAAAGAATTCAAAAGTAAAGATTTATGGCCAGCTATAGTGCCTTTACCCTTAGACTCTTCTATTGAAGCTCAAATTGACGAAATACTCCCTAAACTTACTTTAAAACAAAAAGTAGGACAAGTAATTCAGGCCGATACTGGTTCTGTAACTCCTGAAGAAGTAAAAGAATATCGATTGGGCTCTGTATTGAGTGGAGGAAACTCTGCTCCGGGTCCATTGCCATATGCTGACTCAAAAAAGTGGCTTGAAATGGCTGACAAATACTACAATGCCTCAATCGATAATGAGGGTGTTGAAATAGCTATCCCTATTATTTGGGGAATTGATGCTGTGCACGGGCATGCAAATTTAAAGGGTGCTATCATTTTCCCGCATAACGTTGGTTTAGGTGCAATGAATAACCCTGATTTAATTGAAAAAATTGCAGGTATTACTGCACATGAATTAACTATATCCGGACATGATTGGACTTTTGCTCCTACCCTTGCAATACCTCAGGATTTGAGATGGGGAAGAAGTTATGAAGGGTTTTCTGAAAACTCTGATATTGTGCAGTCTTATGGAGATCGTATTGTAATCGGTTTACAAGGAAAGTTTGGTGCAGCTGATTTTATGGGTGATGGAAAAGTAATTTCAAGTGCTAAACATTTCTTATCTGATGGTGCAACCCAAAACGGAGTAGATCAAGGGGATGCTTTGATTAGTGAAGAAGAGCTGAGTAATGTTCATGCTGCAGGATATTACAGTGCCATTCCTGCTGGTGTACAAACAGTTATGGCTTCATTTTCAAGTTGGCAAGGGAGAAAACTTCACGGTGATAAAGAATTACTAACCGATGTATTAAAAGGAAAAATGGGCTTTAATGGATTTGTAATTGGTGACTGGAATGGTCATGGCCAAGTACCAGGATGTACTAATACAGATTGTGCACAATCGTTAAATGCAGGGTTGGATATGTATATGGCACCAGATAGCTGGAAAGGATTGTACGCAAATACTTTGCAACAGGTAAAGGACGGAATTATTCCTATGGAACGATTAGACGATGCAGTTCGTCGTATTATTAGAGTAAAACTCGCATCAGGTATTTTTAAAAAAGGGGTACCAAGTAGCAGGAAAAATGCTGGTAACGAAAACTTTTTGGGATTACCCGAAAACAGATCTATCGCAAGACAAGCAGTCAGAGAATCCATGGTAATGCTTAAAAACAACAATCAAGTATTACCTATTAATGCTTCTAAAACAATACTAGTCGTTGGAGATGGTGCTGAAAGTATTTCTAAGGCTAGTGGTGGATGGACACTTTCTTGGCAGGGAACTGGACATACCAACGATGAATTTCCAAACGGAGAATCTATATTACAAGGCATTGAAGAAGTAGTTAATCAAGCTGGTGGTACAGTAATTTTCTCTCCAAATGGTGATACTTCAATAAAAGCTGATATTGTGATTGCTGTATATGGAGAAGATCCTTACGCAGAATTTCAAGGAGATCTTGAGAACTTAGATTTTGTTCCTAATGGATTTGACGCCAACAAATTAGCTGCCTATAAAAATAAAGGAATTCCTGTAGTTTCAATATTCCTATCGGGACGTCCAATGTGGACGAATCCAGAGATTAATAATTCTGATGCATTTGTTGCCGCATGGTTACCTGGAAGTGAAGGTGGTGGGATTTCTGATCTATTATTCCGGAAAGATCCATCATATGATTTTATGGGGCGATTGTCTTTTACATGGCCATCCAGCGCCGTGGTTTCAGAGAAAAATAAAGCTCTATTTAAATTAGGGTATGGACTTAATTACGCTAATACAGAAAATATTGATGTGTTATCTGAAGAATCAGGACTTGAGAATAGCGCAGTAGTCTCATCAGGAAAATTCTTCAACATAGGGGCTGCAGTTCCTCCATGGGGCTTGTGGCTTAGTTCTGGAGATTTAATTAAGCAAATAGCAAGCTTCCCAACATCTGTCGGAGGACTTATAGTAAGTAAAACAGATCATATGGCACAAGAAGATGCATTACGAATTAATTGGACTAAATCCGATGGAGATTATTTTCGTATTTCTTCAGAGAAACCAAATGATATGGTTCGTCAATCAAATGGTGCAATGAAATTAGCTTTTACTGCGAAAACATTTACTGGTTCTGATGCCGTTTTACAAATTGGCCAATGCGATTACGATGGTAGCTGTGATAAAACATTAGATATCAAAATAAGTGGAGATTGGAAAGAGTATAGAATTAGTTTAACCTCTTTTGAAGAATTAGGAATAGACATGTCCAAAATAACTTCTGCATTAATTATTAAAGCAAAAAAAGGTGTTGATGTCGGATTAGGTAATGTGCGTTTAGAATAAGGTCATTAAATGAGATTTGTATAAAAATTAGAAATTCTCATATCTACTAAAGATGAAACACCTTTCGTTTAAAAAAAAGCCAATAAAGTTTATTGATATAAAATCATTATTGCGAAATCTTAAAGAATTTTTAGATTTTGTTGGTTTTTAGTTTCCCATTATTATTGGTATATATTTGCAACAAACTAAAAATCATACTTTGGGATAATTGATCCATGTGGATCTATCTTGGCATTTCCTAAAATTTTCTTCATTCGATTAAAAAATTTTTTATTTTTTATGTGTTCAATTTCTTCTGCAATATCATGTACCTCATCTAAACTAAATTGCATTTTTTCCACCAAATAGAGCTCAATTAAACGGTGCTTTGCAATTATTTTTAAAGCATCCTGCCTACCGTTTTTTGTCAAAATAATTGGCTTGTAGGGTCTACTTTCTATCAAATTCATAAAAACTAATTTTTTGATCATATTAGATACTGTAGACTTACTAACATTAAAATGTTTTGAAAGAAATGTAACACTAGTTTTTTGAGATTTTTCTTCCATCTTATAAACAACCTTTAAATAATTTTCTTTTTCAATAGTATTTTGCATGTAAAAATATTTTGCAGTATTAAACTAATTAATGTATTTGTAAATAAATAAAAAATATGACAATTCGTTCGTTTATTTTATTTTTTCTTATTCAAATAGGCTCTGCAGAAGAACTTTCTGATAAGGGATAGATTTTTTTTAATGGGCAACCCTTATAAGATGTTTCTATACTTTTAAGAAGTTCAAAGTCTTTCCATTTCAAGTATTGAAAACCAACAGATGCATATTCATAATTATTCCGCCAACCTGAATTAAATCCTTTGAGAGGATTCTTGTCTTGACCTTAGTTTTTGAAGTATTTATGTTCTAATAAAATACTTCTTCTGATATACTATAATTTAATGCTGAATCTTTTTCACATGAATAAATAATAATAATTACCAAAAAACTTACCAAACAGTTTTTTTGTTTTAAGTTGATATATAGTTTATAAAATCTATAGTTAATATCGAATAATACTCCACCACCTGTAAAGTTTTGGACCAATTATAAACATTGATACTGCTAAGAAATAACCCGCTATCATATCTACAAAATAATGGTATCTTAAATATAGTGTTGAAATAAATAAAGAAATAGCAAAAGGCAAAAACAATAACCCGAAAGATTTTTTATACTTGAATGCAAACAATAGAATCAATAGGATGATTCCATTATGTAAACTCGGAAAACAATCCCTACGTGTAAAAGCAGAGATTTGATAATCCATTAAAAAAGAAATTTGATTAGAAACAGAACTTCCTGTTAAGGATGTCTCAAACAAATGTGACAAGGTGAATTTTGGTCCAACTGCAGGAAAAATCACATAACCAATATAACCAATATAAAATGTAAGAATTATAGAAACTGTTGTTTCACGAAAAGCAGTCATGTTACCTTTAACATACAACATGAGGGGAAAAAAGAGAACATATATTAAAAACATTCCATATGAAAAATACATAAAGTCTGTCAAATTGGGTGTAATAAATTGCTCAAGATATAAAGCGGGTTGTATACCTAAGATATATTCATCCCATGCGATTAAAGAAGCATCAACATCATTAGGATTAACCAAATGAACCATATCATGCATGTTTGTATAAATAGAAATGCAAAATGCAAAAGGAAGAGTTTCTCGAAGAAAATTAAGCAGGGTGCTAATCCAACGTCCAATTTTAGAATTTTGAAGTGAATTTAAATCTTTCAACTTGATGATAGCTAAAAACAAAAAAAACACTAACAATGTAATAATAAATCGATCAATATTAGAGGCTCTAAAGCCTTCTCTGTCACTAAAAATAATTAGAAAAAAAAGCATTGGAATCAGCAAAACTATTGCCATAAACTCTTCCAAACGAAGTCTAAAAATAAATTTTATAATTTTATTTTTCATTTCTAATAATTAGTATTACAAATTAAGCTATAAATCAAATGATATCTTTTAATGATAAAATTTGATTAATTTAATAAACCGAACTTATTTTCATAAAAATTTACTGTGGTATTTGTCTTTTTAAATAATAAATTGTAAATCTTTTAAAATACATTATGAATAAACCGAAATATTCGTTTATCAAAAATACTAATTACGCTCTATCAGGATTAAAAGATATGATTCTAACAGAAAAGTCTTTTAGGATAGAACTTATCCTGTTTTTAATTTTAAATTGTATTGTTTTTTTTTTACCCTTCAAATTTAACTATAAAATTATACTATCACTATCTCTTTTTATACCTCTTTTTTCGGAAATTATCAATAGTGCAATTGAAAGAGTGGTAGATTTATATTCAACTGAATATAATGAACTCGCAAAAAAGGCTAAAGATATTGGGGCGTTTTTAGTTTTCTTAAGCTTTGTGGTTACAATAATTATATGGATTGTTATTTTAACTATAAATTTAAATAGCCTTAGGGAGATCCTTTAAAGTTTAAGTAAAATTTTATTTGATCTATTCTTCAATAAAATAATATTATTAAATAATTAATAGAAGTTTTAATTCATTTTATATATTTATAAGAATGGATAATAAATTATATGAATTATAACAAAATAATTTTGTGGTCTGTGATTGTCGCTTTTGGAGGATTTATCTTTGGATTTGACACAGCAGTTATTTCAGGAGCTGAACAAGAAATTCAAAATCTTTGGAATTTAAGCGACACTATGATTGGTCAAACAGTTGCCATGGCTTTATATGGAACTATTATAGGTGCGCTTCTTGGTGGCTTTCCATCGGAAGCTTTTGGAAGAAAAAAAACATTATTAATCGTCGCAATTCTATTTCTTATTTCTGCGATTGGTTCAGCATTATCTCCAGAAGTTTATTCTTTAATGTTTTTTAGATTTATTGGTGGTCTCGCCGTTGGAGCATCATCAGTAGTTGCACCCATGTATATTTCAGAAATATCCCCTACAAATAAAAGAGGTCAACTTACCGCACTTTTTCAATTCAATATAGTTATGGGTATTTTAATCTCCTATCTGTCAAATTATTTTATTGGTGGCGCTAGTGACGGAAATTGGAGGATAATGTTAGGTATCGAAATAATCCCAGCTGCTCTATTCCTATTTCTGATTTTATTTGTTCCTCGAAGTCCAAGATGGTTGATTTTAAAAAAAGGATTAATTGAAGAAGCAAAATATGTTTTAAAAGAAATAGATCCCAGTGAAGTTGAAAATAATATTGCTTTAATTCAATTAAGTAAAGAAAATGGTGAGTCAGCAGGTGGGCTTAAAGAGTTTTTTTCTGGCAAATTTAATCTTCCTATTTCACTTGCTTTTTTAATTGCCTTTTTTAATCAGCTTTCTGGAATTAACGCTATAATTTACTATTCTCCAAGAATTTTTGCAGAAACTGGAATGGGAGAAAGTGCTTCACTCTTGTCATCTGTTGGAGTTGGATTCATAAATTTAATAGCAACACTTATCGGTATATTTTTAATTGATCGAATGGGACGAAAATTCTTGATGTACGTTTGTTCTTTCGGCTATATTATATCTCTAGGTTTTATATCGTTGACTTTCTATACTGGATTTGGTGAAGGAACTTTATTAATTCCTGTTTTAATATTTGCCTTTATAGCTTCTCATGCAGTCGGACAAGGAGCTGTAATTTGGGTTTTTATCTCAGAAATATTTCCTAATAATGTTCGTTCCTATGGAAATTCCCTTGGAAGTGGTACACACTGGGTATTTGCTGCTTTTATTGCTGCAGTTTTTCCTTTTGTTACAAGTACTTTAGGTGGAGGAATTACCTTTGCAATTTTTGCCTTTATAATGATATTTCAACTACTTTTCGTTTGGAAAATGATGCCCGAAACTAAAAATAAATCTTTGGAAGAATTAGAAAAAATAATGATTAAAGCAAAATAAATAATGAATCAAAGGTTTAAAAATAAAGTGGTTTTAGTTAGTGGCACAAGTTCTGGAATTGGTGAAAAAGTCGCTATAACATTTGCCGAACAAGGAGCTAAAGTAATTTTATCATCAAGGAATGCGGATTTAAACGAGAACTTAGTCCGAAAAATAAAAAAAAGTGGCGGTAAAGCTCTATTTATAAAAGCTGATTTTAGTAAACCTAGTGATGTTCAAAATGTGATTAAAGAAGGAGTTAAACATTTTGGTAGTCTAGATATTGCAGTAAATAACGCAGGTATTGAAGGAACCCCTGGCGTTAAAACTGCAGATTACGATGAATCTGTATGGGATGATGTTATCGCTATTAATCTTAAAGGAGTTTGGATTTCAATGAAATATCAAATTCCAGAAATGCAAAAAAGAGGAAAAGGAGTGATTATTAATGTTTCGTCTCTGGCTGGTCTTCAAGCTGGAGGTGCTGGAATTGGATATCATGCATCAAAATTTGGAGTTGTGGGTATGACAAAAGCAACCGCACTGGAATATGCAGAAGAAAACATCAGAGTAAATGCAGTTTGTCCTGCTGTAATTGAAACACCGATGGCCGACAGAGCTTTTGATACTGAAAAAAAGTTAAAAAATGCAATTGCAATGCACCCTTTAGGACGCTTGGGAACGGCAAAAGAGGTCGCAAATGCAATCTGTTGGCTAGCCTCGGATGAAGCCTCTTTTGTTACTGGAACAGCATTAGCCATTGATGGTGGTGCAAACTTATAGATTATGATGTCAGTTACTGGTAAAGTAATCTCTGGATATGGAGTAGCTTCTGGAAAAGGAAAAGATGATAGATATCCAAACGGAACATTAAAACTGCAAATACCGTTTTTCAAAGAAAAAGGACTTGACCTAAGTGATTTTTTTATTGGGACAATTAATCTCGATATATCTCCTTATCAATTCACAGTAAAAAAATATAAATATTATTTCAAGGAAATTAATTGGTCAATATATATACCCCCAGAAAATTTTTATTTTTTCGATGTTCAATTAATATTTAAAGAAAGTCTTTATAAAGGACTGATCTATATGCCTGACCCTAAAACAAAATCTGATCATCATCAAATCAGTAACCTATTTGAATTACTCATGCCTAAAATTAAAGGAATAAAACAAGGGGAAAATGTTATTTTAAAACTAAGAAAAGATGACTTTAACTTTATAATAAAAAGTCCATAAATTCTAGAAAATAATGTTCAGTTGTTATTAAAGAAATCCTACTTAATAATTTAGTAAAAGTTAAACTAACAGGTGGGTATTATTTAGGAAATATTTGGATACGTGATGGGAGAAAATATAGTTAGATTATTATTTAACTATATTAAAATATTATAGCTTTTTTTTTATTTTATTCATAAGAAAAATCTATTCTATCCGTTTATATTCATTTTAACAGTATTTCTGATTTATACAACTGTTCTACTAAATACGAAAATAACACCAACTTAAAATATAACTCAAACTAACCTATCCAGTGGTTTTTTCTTTTAAACCAAAGGCATATCGTTTCTGGTAAGTCTAGATTGATTATATTCGTTTTAAACACAAAACTATTAGCAATGAAAAATATATATTTCACCTTATTAATGATTCCAATAATAGGATACTCACAAATCTCAATTAGTGGAGTAGTCAAAGATAAAGAAACTGGAACATTAATCGAAAATGCTATAGTTACTCTTAAGCCGACTAATTTATCTGGAGCTGGATATTATTCAGGAAAAAAAACTATAAAAAATGGTGCATTTAAATTAAGTACTAATTTCAATTACCCTATTCAACTTATTGCAACTAAAAAGGGCTGTAAGACCAAAAAGATTAAAGTTAAAAAAGGGGATAGTTATGTTGAGATCATAATAAAATGTGATTCAGAATCAATACAAAAAATCATAAAAGAACAAACTTTAGATACTGATAATGATGGTGTTCTTGACAGAGACGACAAATGTATTGATCTAGCAGGAGAAATTGATAATAATGGTTGTCCTTGGCCAGATAATGATAACGATGGAGTTAAAAACGCGGAAGATTCTTGTGTCGATGAAGCTGGTCCCCTAGAAAATAAAGGTTGTCCTTGGGCAGACGATGATGAAGATGGTGTTCCAAACAAGGATGATAATTGTATTGATGAAGCTGGTCCAAAGGAAAATAATGGATGTCCTACTGAGCCTATTGATTTTATAAAATTCATAAAGAGTGATATGAATAAATTTTTATTCTCTACCGATAGTAGTAAATTAAATTCAGGTAATAAAATAACTCTTGAAATGGTTAAAGAACTTTTAGGTAAATATCCTAAAACTTCGATTACTATTGAGGGACATGCCTCAAGTGATGGGAGTTCTAATTATAATCAGAAACTGTCTGTACAACGTGCAATTATAATAAAAGAATACTTAATTTCTAAAAGTATTGATGCACAAAGATTAAATATTAAAGGTTACGGAGAAAGTCAATTAATTGGTGATAACAATACTGTTAAAGGAAGAGCTGATAGTAGACGTGCTAATCTTAAAATAGATCTTTAATGAATAAATAC
>Ga0307995_1001338_pt1 | contig 15531 bp, 16 predicted proteins | sample EllFjometagen262_FD_203132 | JGI IMG/M metagenome (GOLD analysis project Ga0307995, IMG submission 203132) | Marine microbial communities from Ellis Fjord, Antarctic Ocean - #262 | ecosystem: Environmental > Aquatic > Marine > Unclassified | place: Southern Ocean | collected 2014-11-02
GACGCTCTTCCGATTCTATAAAAAAGATCACATTAATGATCAACAAGTGCTTAACGGTATCTGTTATATTTCGCATCAATTTAATTTTTGTTCTATCTCTACCTTTTCTAGAGAAATAAATATCTGTTGATTGAATGGAGAGACTATAGTTTCTTTACAACCAAAAAAGTCATCTAATAAACGTTGTTGCTCTTCTGCTTTTAATAAATCTCCTGATTTAATTGCTAAGCTTTTCGCCAATAGTTTTGAAACACGGTCAGCATGGCTAAAATGATGATCATTAAAAGAATTTTCACTTAATATATTTTCGATAATATTTTCAATTTCACCTATCGGACAATCCTCAGGAGCTCCAGTCAATTCAATTAATTGTTTGGACTTTAATTCAAATTGAAAACCTAAGGAATCTAAAATTTCTTCTGAATGTTCGAGCTGTATTTGTTGATTTGGATTTAACAGTATTTCTTTTGGGAAAAGCAATTGCTGACTTACGCCTTTTTTTGTTGTTATTTCTTTTAAAAAGCGTTCATAAAGAACGCGCTGATGTGCACGGTTTTGATCAATCAAAAGCATACTTGTTCGAAGAGGACATACGATATACTTTAAAAAAAGCTGAAAAACTCGAGTGGTTTGGGGAATTGCCACTAAGGGACCTAAGGATTTAGACACTGGATTAGACTCAATTTTTAATTCGGAATAAAGATCCTCCCATTGCTCTTTTTTAGGCTTAGGTAAACTAGAGTTTTCGATAAAGGGATTAAAGCTTGAGTCAACTTCAATAAGTGGAGGTGAAGGAGTTTCATCCTTAAAGGAATAGGGGACTTCTAATGTCTGATTATGCTCAAAATCTAAAGTAGGTGTAACCTGAAAAATACCTAGACTATGTTTTATGGAAGAACGTAATATTGCATACAAACTTTGTTCATCTTCAAACTTTACTTCTGTTTTTGTTGGATGAATATTTATATCAATAGTTTTAGGATCCAGATCGAGGTATAAAAAATAACTTGGATGATATCCTGGTCTTAATAAACCTTCAAACGCAGCACTTACTGCATGATGTAAAAAAGGACTTCTAATAAATCGATTGTTTACGAAAAAAAACTGTTGCCCTCTCGTCTTTTTTGCATGACTTGGTTTGAGAATAAATCCTTTCAATTTTGTTAGTGTAGTTATTTCTTCAACAGGTACTATTAAATCATCTAACTTATTTCCGAAAATACCTAAAATACGTTTTCGTAAATTAGAACTAGGAAGATCAAAAAGTTCATTACCATTATTATAAAACAAAAACCTTATCTCTGGATGCGCTAGTCCTATTCGCTGAAATTCATCAATTACGTGTCGTAACTCTACATTATCTGATTTTAAAAAATTTCTTCGAGCGGGAATGTTATAAAATAAACTTTTTACAGCTATAGATGTTCCTGTAGGCTGGGTAGAAAAATTTTGATCTATGACTTTACTTCCTTCAATTTTAACACAATGGGATACTTCATCTTTAGATGTACGGGTGTGGATTTCAATATGAGTAATTGCTGCAATTGAAGCAAGGGCTTCTCCACGAAAACCTTTAGTGGTAAGCGCAAATAAATCTTCAGCAATATTAATTTTAGATGTAGCGTGACGTTCAAAAGCAAGATGAATATCCTTACTATTGATTCCTAAACCATCGTCAATAACTTGTATAAGGGTTTTTCCAGAGTCTTTAATTATTAATTGTATTATTTTAGCATTTGCATCAACCGCATTTTCCAAAAGCTCTTTCACAACCGAAGCAGGACGTTGTATCACTTCTCCTGCTGCAATTTGATTAGCAACATGATCTGGTAAAAGTGTTATTCGTTTTTTCATCAAAAAGTTACGGTGAAAATATTCAAGTCAAAGTCTAAAATGTATAAGCTTAAAAACACAAGTACTAGAACAATAATAATCAAACGGAGTGAGATAGATTTATTCTTTCGAGTACGCATTTGAATTCGAGCTTCTTTCCATTGTTGACCAAAATCATTACTATTAAAGTTATCACGGTACTTTGAGAACTTAGAATCAAATTCATAAATATTACCATCTTCTTTACCCTTATAATATCGTGGGGTATAATTATACCTCCTGTTTTTGCGTAGCTTGAACAAGTTTGAATTCGACATAAATCAAAGGTACAAGAAAGCTGTAAATTTTGAAACTCTGAATGCTTAAACTTGCTTCTAAATTAAGGAACTTGACGTAGTTTTGCTATATGTAGTGCAGCTACTGCTGCTTCTAGGCCCTTATTTCCGTATTTCCCTCCGCTTCTATCGCTAGCTTGCTGAAGGTTATTATCGGTCAGTACGCAAAAAATTACTGGAACTTCAAAATGAACATTAAGGTCTTTAATTCCTTGAGAAACTGCGTTACAGACAAAATCAAAATGCTTAGTTTCTCCCTGGATAACACTTCCGATTGCTATAACCACATCTGGATTATAAGATTGTGCTTTTTTAGAACCATAAATCAATTCAAAACTACCTGGAACATTCCAGATTTTGATATTTGATTTTTGAACACCATGTTTTAATAATGTTTTAAAAACACCTTCAGAAAGTGATTGTGTAATTTGCTTATTCCATTGTGAAACAACTAAGTGTATAATAAAAGAACTTCCGTCTGGAACAGAATAATCAGAGTAAGCGGAAAAATCACTTAACGCTGTTGCCATTTATTGAGATAAAGTTTCTAACCTACCTATTTGGACTTCTACTAATTGAGCTTCATTAGATTTTGGGAATTCCTTTTCTATACGTTTTAAAAATGAAAGCGACTGACCTACTTTACCAATATCAGCACCTATCATAGCTGCTTTATATAAATATTTAGGTGTTGTATATAAGTTGTCATTAATCTTAGAAGCTTTAAGATACCAATCGTAAGAGTCTTCCATCTTTCCTAATTGAGCAAAAGCATCTCCAATGGCTCCATGAGAAAGAGCACTTAGTAAAACATCATCTGCGGAAAACTGCTCTAAATAAAAAATCGCATTCTCATAGTCTTTGAGGTTAAGATAGGACATACCAGCGCTATAAGTTGCCAGTTTAGCCGCTGAAGTGCCCTTATAATTATCTATAATATCTAGAAATCCATACTTTCCCTCTCCTCCATTGAGGGCACGTGTAAATAATGAATCAGAATCTACACTGTTTACCGCTAATTCAAAATAATACTGTGCTTGATTTAATTCACTTACCGCCTCCTTTTCTTTGGGCTCAACAATGAGGTTTTCATATCCCAAATAGCCAAGAACACCAATGGCAACAAATCCAATAGCACCCAAAATAAAATTTTGGTATTTAACAACCCACTCTTCAGTCTTGGAAGCAGTTGTATCTAAAGTTTTAAATACTTCAGCAGTCGTGCTTTCTATATTAGCCTCTGTTTCTTTACTGGTAGTTATAGATTTTTTTGCACCTCTTTTTTTATATGTTGCCATGTTCGATTTATTAAGCGCACAAAATTAGTCTTTTTATTCTAATTCAAAAAGCGCTTCAATAGCTTCTAACTTATTATTTTTGTTAAATATGTATTTAAAACAATTATCAATTACTAATTATAAGAACATAAGTTCAGAAACTTTTGATTTTAATCCAAAAATCAATTGCTTTATTGGAAACAATGGAGTTGGCAAGTCAAATATTCTTGACGCAATATACCACTTGGCATTAGGAAAAAGCTACTTTAATCCTGTGGCCTCTCAGAACATTAAAATAGGTACTGAGTTTTTTGCAATTGAGGGACGTTATAAAAAGCAAGACAGAGAAGAAAAAATTATTTGTAGTCTTAAAAAAGGTCAAAAAAAAATAGTGAAACGAAATGGAAAAGAATATCAAAAATTGGCAGATCATATTGGACTAATTCCAACCGTAATTATTTCTCCAGCAGATCGTGATTTAATTTCCGAAGGGAGTAGTACACGAAGAAAATTTATAGACGGAGCTATTGGTCAAACCGATCCTTTGTTTCTAAAATACCTTATTGAATATAATAAAATTCTTTCTCAACGAAATGCATTGTTAAAGTTTTTTGCATTAAATCACACCTATGATAAAGAAACCATTGGAGTGTATAACGATCAGCTCATAGCAAGAAGTGCTCCTATTTATAATGCTAGAAAAATGTTTATGAAGGGATTTCTTCCTGTTTTTAACTCACGTTATCAAGATATATGCGGAAAAGAAGAACACGTTAATTTACTCTATGAGAGTCAATTAAATAATGATACTCACGGAAAATTACTTGAAGCAAGTATTTCAAAAGACAAAGCTATTCAATTCACAACTACAGGAGTTCACAAAGATGAGATTCACTTTCTTTTAGATGAACAGCCAATAAAGAAATATGGAAGCCAAGGACAACAAAAAACATTTTTAGTTGCACTTAAATTTGCTCAATTTGATTTTCTTAAAATGCAAACTGGTAATCCCCCAGTTCTTCTTTTAGATGATGCTTTTGATAAGTTAGATGAGCAGAGAGTTTCCCATATTATTAACCTTATTGACCAAAATGACTTTGGACAAATTTTTATTACAGATACTCACGAAGAAAGGACATTAAATGCACTAAAAAACACTCAATCAGGCTATGAACTCTTTAAATTATAAAAAAAATATTGCCCTTTGTTTAGGACTATTTATAATGCTTCTTCAAAGCTGTATTTCAGATAAGCTTCCTAATATAAATCATTTAAAGGGTTACTGGAAAATTGACTTTATCACTGAACAGGGGGAGATTTTTAAGCCAAAATCAAGCGCACTATTGTTCGACCATTACTCTATCTTTAAAAAACAAGGTGAATTAAACAAAGTATCCTCTGCAATTGGCTATAAGTTTGAAACCTCATTAGATGCTAACTCTTTTACGATAGTAACAAGAAAAAAGTACTACTTTTTGAAATTCAAGACCCCTTGGGATGAATGGTCAAAAAAAATTAGTTATTTAGATAGCCATAAGCTTATCATAGAAAATGATAAAAGAACTTTTCATTACAAACGCCCTGTTTTTATAAAATTTGAAAATGAGTAAATCAGAAAATAATTTTTATCCAAAAACTATAAAGGATATTCTTAAGGATATTGTATCACAGAAATCTCTTAAAAAAGGAGTAGAAAATGTTCGGATTTGTAATGCCTGGGGAGAAGTAATGGGTGAAAACATCATTCAATACACAGGTGATATTCATTTCGCATATAATAATCTATATGTAAGTTTGAGTTCAGCACCATTAAAAATGGAACTTACTTATAAGCTAGAAACAATTGTAAAAAGACTTAACTCACATTTAGGAAGTGTTGTTATTAAAAAAATAATTCTACGTTAGAAAATTTCTCTAGAAGCAAAATGAAAAGCAGCTTCAATAGTAGCATTTTCATCACTATCCGATCCATGTACAGCATTTTCTCCCATCGAGGTAGCATATGATTTTCGAATCGTTCCTTCTGCTGATTCCTTAGGATTAGTAGCTCCTATGAGTGTTCTAAAATCACTAACTGCATTTTCTTTTTCTAAAACTGCAGCTATTATAGGGCCTCGAGTCATAAATGCAATTAATTCTCTAAAAAATGGACGCTTGTTATGGACAGCATAAAAATGTTCTGCATCGCTTAATGATAATTTAGTCAATTTTAATGCTTTGATTTTAAAACCAGCTGAAGTAACCTTTTCAAGTATATTTCCGATATATCTGTTTTCAACAGCATCGGGTTTAATCATCATTAAAGTAGTATTTTCCATTTTTTTTATTTCGTGTAAAATTAGTAAATGTATTTTAAAGGCTTTGATCAAAAGCCTCAAATATTTTAAAAAACATCTAGAGTTAATAAACAACTAAAGTGAAAATAGTATCTTTGTCAAGTATGGATAAGCAATTTATAACTAATTTAAAATTAAGTCTTAATTCTGCACAGAAAGTAGTCATTATACCGCATAAAAATCCTGACGGTGATGCACTAGGAAGTGCTTTGGCATGGATGCACTTTTTACTAGAAAAAAATCATGAGGCTATAATAATATCACCAAATGATTATCCTGATTTTTTAAAATGGTTGCCTGGGGAAAACAGCATTCTAAAATACACAATATACCCAAAAGAAGTTAGGAAAAAACTCGAAGAAGCTACTTTAATTTTTACATTAGATTTTAATGTCCTATCACGATGTGGAGATTTAGAGCCGTTAGTTAAGAAATCCAGTGCACATAAAATAATGATCGACCATCATGAAAACCCTGGTTCATACGCTTTTTTGAAATATTCAGATCCTAAAATGAGCTCTACCTGTGAGATGATTTATCACTTAATAAACTCATTAGACAAAAATTTATTTTTACCTAAAATTGCGCAATGCCTTTATACTGGTATTATGACAGACACTGGCTCTTTCAGATATCCTGCTACAACTTCTGCCACACATCGAGCTATTGCACATCTTGTTGAAGAAGGAGCAGATGGAGATCAAATCCATCAAAAAATTTATGATAGCTCTTCCTTTAGTCGATTAAAACTTTTGGGGATTACTCTTTCCAATATGACACAAATCAAAGATTTACCAATTGTATATCTGACTCTTTCTCAAGAAGAGTTAAATAGCTGTGGTTACAAAAAAGGAGATACAGAGGGGTTTGTAAATTATGGATTAAGTCTAGACGGAATCACATTTTCTTGTATCATGATTGAAAATGAAAGCGATGGAATCATAAAGATGTCATTTCGTTCTCAAGGAGACTTTTCTGTCAATGACTTTGCTAGGACTTTTTTTAATGGTGGTGGTCATCACAATGCTGCAGGAGGGATGTCTGAACTTAGTTTACAAGAAACTATTTTGCAATTTCAACAAGCCATAAAGGAAATTAAAAATAAATTTTAAAATGAAAAAGCTAATAGCTATTTTATTATTATGTAATTATTCTTGTTCAGAAATTATACCAAGACATCCCCTAAATAAAAAAAAAGTTACTTTTCTAAATCAATCAGCACATCGCAATAAAAAATTATTTACTCATGAAGAGCAAGAACTAAGAGAAGCAGCAAGTAGAGATAGCCTATTAAATTTCAACTCAACAGAAGCAGGGTTTTTGTACGCATACAAAAAACAAGTTAATAAATCTTTAGACACACCTCAAAAAGGAGAACTTGTTAGATTTCAATATCAAATTGAAGATTTAAATAATAAGGTCATCTACGATAAAAATATGTTGGGCATTGTTGAATACTCAATAGATCAAGAAGATCTTTTACCTGGATTGAGAGAAGGTCTTCGAATAATGAAAACTGGTGAAGTTGTAGTTTTTCTTTTTCCTTCCTATCTTTGTTACGGATATCAGGGCGATGGTGAAAAAATTAGTGCTAACCAACCCTTGCGCTTTACTATTGAAAGACTATCAAATATTAAAAATAATTTATAAAACCACCTCATCTAATGAAAAAAATTTTTATTCCCCTTTTTATTGTATCATTATTAATTGGATGTAAATCTAAACATCCTGATCTAGAGGAAGGCCTTTATGCAGAAATTAATACAAATAAAGGATCTATAATTGTCAACTTAGAGTATAAAAAGACCCCAGTAACAGTAGCGAATTTCATTTCGCTGAGTGAAGGAAAAAACACTTTAGTTAGTGAGGAATTTAAATCAAAAAAATATTATGATGGCTTAAAATTTCATAGAGTGCTTCCTGATTTCATGATTCAAGGTGGTGATCCAACAGGAACGGGATCAGGAGGACCTGGATATAAATTTGATGATGAGTTTACGGATTTAGCACATAATGGCCCAGGAATATTGTCTATGGCAAATTCTGGTCCGGTAACAAATGGTAGTCAGTTCTTTATCACACATAAAGCTACTCCATGGCTAGATGGTAAGCATACTGTTTTCGGAAAAGTTATAGAAGGACAAGAAGTAGTTGACAGTATAGCTCAAAATGATTTGATCGAGAAAGTAATTATCATACGAAAAGGAAAAGATGCCAAAAAATTTAATGCTTCTTCTGTTTTTGAAAATTCTTTTCAACAAAAAATTATAATAGCTAAAGAAAAAGAGGCTAAACAAGTAATAATAAGAGAAAGAAATGTTGCGAAATTTGAAATCCTTAAAAAGGATGCAATTTTATCAAAATCAGGACTTCAACATATTGTTACATCTAAAGGAAATGGAGTAGCTGTAAAATCAACTGATAAAGCAAAAGTACATTATGCAGTATACTTTGTTGACGGAACATTGCTAGAAACTAGTAAATCTGACCTCGCAATTGCAAACAACATTCTTAATAAACATCGAATGAGCGCAGGTCAATATTTACCTCTCGATGCTCAAGTAGGTCAAGATGGTCGTATGATTGAGGGGTTTAAAGAAGGACTTCGTCTTCTAAAGCAAGGAGATAAAGCCACTCTTTTCCTACCCTACTCTATAGCTTATGGTGCTAATGAAACTCAAGGAATTCCACCTAAATCTGACTTAATTTTTGAAGTTGAAGTAGTTAGTGTATATTAATAATACCGATAAAATCATATTAGATTGACCTTCTTTGACAACATTCATGAACAAAATATGTTTTATTCTTATTGGTTTACTTCCCATACAATGGATTACTTTAGGTTGGATTCGGAATCATCCTGAATGGATTGAAATATATTACAGTGAAAGGTTATATACTTTTATATATAATTCTCATAAATTCTTTTTTAAAAATGTTTCTTTTTCATTTGGTGATGTTTTATATGGACTTGCTCTTTTAACTATTATCCTTGGTATCGTTCGATACATCAAAAAAAGAAAAATAAATGTTAAATCATTTTTAAAAAATGGATTGGCAATCATTTCTTTTATCAGCTTAGTTTTTTATCTAAGCTGGGGATTAAACTACCATCGTTTACCCCTTCATGAAACCTTAAACTACAGTTCAAAATATAATGAAGAAGAACTTACTAATACTTTTCAAAAATTAATAGAGATCAGCAACTCCCTTCATCAAAGTCTTAGTGGTATTGATAGTTTAGCGGTTCAAATTCCCTATTCTAAAAAGGAATTGCTTGAGATGATTGAAAAGGATTTTAGCTTTAAACCAAAAAAATTTAACGTAAAACCTTATTTAAAAAGCTCTATTTGGAGTACTCTTCTAAGTTATATGGGATATGCAGGCTACTTAAACCCATTTACCCTTGAATCGCAAATAAATAATCGTATTCCAAAAATAAGTTATATAACCACAGCCTCACACGAAATGGCCCATCAATTGGGTATTGCTTCAGAAAGTGAAGCTAATTTTATTGCTTTTTATACTTCTCTAAACCATTCCGACCCTTTTATTCAATTTGCTGGTTCTAGTCTTGCACTTCGTTATTGTTACGCAGAGCTTTATAAGGTAAACCCTGCATTAGCAATAAAAAGCATGGCTAAATTACGCCCTGGGATTTTGAAAAACTTTCAACAACTCTCAATGTTTTGGAAGAAATTTCAAAACCCATTTGAACCATACCTTAAAAAAGGTTATGATTCTTATTTAAAAGCTAATGGTCAGACTAATGGAATTCAGAGTTATAATGATATGGTTGGATTAGTTATTGCTTACTTTGAAGTAGGAGAATTTCATCTTGATAATTAATTTTATTTTTCTTCATAGACGTCTTATTTTAAAATAACTTGCAAATGTGAAACACATATCAAGCATTAATAATCCTGAACTAAAACTTTTAAGATTACTTTTTCAGAAAAGTCGTGAACGAAAAAAACAACAACGATTTGTTATTGAAGGCGAAAGAGAAATACTAAAAGCGATTCGAGGAGAATATAAATTTGAATCTGTTTATATCTGTAAGGGAAGTGAAACACACTTTTCATCTTTACTGAGTAGTATGTTATCAACTAAAATCAATCTTGTAGAACCTTCAGTTTTTGATCAATTAGGGATACGTTCAGGATCAGAAAAAATAATAGCAGTAGCTCAAAGCAAAATACATGAATTAAAGGATTTAAATATTAGTCGAAAATCACTAATTCTAGTGGTTGAAGCCCCTGAAAAACCAGGTAACATAGGAGCTCTTTATCGAACTGCTGCTGCTGCCAAGATGGATGCAGTCATCATAGCCAATCCAAAAACTGATTTTTATAACCCAAATAGCATTAGATCTAGTTTAGGAAGTATCTTTTTATTGCCAACCGCCATAGCTCCTTCCTATAAAGTTATTTCTTTTTTAAAAGAAAAGAAATTTGATATTGCTACTGCTGCCATAAATAAAAATGCAATTCGTTACGATCTATTTGACTACAAAACTCCATGTGCACTTGTCATGGGAACTGAAAGTTCAGGATTGGATGATTTGTGGATGAAGAGTACTAACCAACACTTAATTATTCCAATGGATAAAACCATAGATTCTTTAAACTTATCTGTTTCAGCAGGAATTTTGATGTATGAAGCAAAAAGGAAAAACAATCTAATTGAATAGGCCATGATTTTTTTTATCTTTAAGGCACAATGATTGTTGATCCAGAAATAGAAAATAAAAAAATTGCAAAGCAGTATAAAGAATTACTGCGAATTAGCTACCAAACTCTGAGCAATTCAGATAAAAAAATGATTCGCTTAGCTTTTGACACTGCTGTTGAAGCTCATAGTAATCAGAGAAGAAAATCCGGTGAGGCTTATATTTTTCACCCTATAAGTGTTGCCAAAATCGTTGCTCAGCAAATTGGCTTAGATGCTACTTCTATTTCAGCTGCCCTTCTTCATGATGTTGTAGAAGATACCAAATATTCACTTCAAGATATTGAGCGATTAATGGGTAATACGGTTGCAAAAATCGTTAATGGTCTTACTAAAATTTCTAATCTCAAAAAGGATAAAAACATTTCTCTTCAAGCTGAAAACTTTAGAAAAATGTTGTTAACCTTGAATGATGATGTACGTGTTATTATAATTAAAATTGCTGATCGTTTGCACAATATGCAAACAATGGATGTAATGCCAGAATATAAACAAATAAAAATAGCATCTGAAACCTTATACATTTATGCTCCGCTAGCACATCGCATTGGTCTTTATAATGTAAAGAATGAGCTGGAAGATTTGAGTTTAAAATACACTGAACCTCAACGTTATAAATCTATAAAAGATAAGGTTGAAGAAAGTAAAGAAGCGCAAGAAATCTACATCAAATCCTTTTCAAAATTTCTTTCACAAGAATTAAGTAAAGAAAGATTAAAATATACCATAAAAGGAAGAAGCAAATCCATTTATTCAATCCATAAAAAAATGCAGATACAAAATATTCCTTTCGAAAAGGTCTATGATAAGTTTGCCATTAGGGTTGTTTATGAAGGCTCTAAAAACAAAGAAAAATTCTTGGCATGGAAAATCTATTCCATCGTAACTGATCATTTCACACCAAATCCAACTAGATTACGTGATTGGATTTCAGCTCCTAAATCCACAGGGTACGAAGCATTACATATAACAGTAATGGGACCCCTAAATAAATGGATAGAAATACAAATTAGATCAGATCGTATGCATGAAATTGCTGAAAAAGGATACGCAGCACACTATAAGTATAAACAAGATGATCGAAAAGAAATTGGAATTGAAAGCTGGCTCAACCGCCTTCAAGAGGTGTTAGAGAATAATACAGGAAATGCAGTTGATTTTGTCGAAGATTTTAAGTTAAATCTTTATGCTGAAGAAATATTTGTATTTACACCGAAAGGTGATTTGAAATCCTTACCTCAAGGAGCAACAGCATTAGATTTTGCTTTTGCAATTCATACTGATATAGGTAAAAAAACACGAGGTATTCATGTAAATGACAAGCTGGTTCCTTTAAGTGAAATTTTACAGAGTGGTGATCAAATTGATGTTATTACATCGGAAAATATAAAACCTTCTAAAAATTGGTTAGATTTTGTAGTTACTTCTAAGGCGAGATCTATTATTAAATCTTCTTTAAATGAGGAAAAAAAAGAAAGAGCTGAAGAAGGGAAAGAAATTTTAAGAAGAAAATTAAAACAGCTTAAAATTAAATCTAACGATAAAACAATTAATCAAATGCTCTTGTTTTTTGAATTTCAAAATAGTCAAGATTTATATTACCGAGTTGCAATTGGAACTTTAGACAATAAACAATTAAAAAAATTTGCAAGTGAATATCATAATAGTTTGCTCAATTTCTTTAAAAAAAGAATTCGATCAAAGAGTTCTTTGATAAAAAAAGAAGCTAATGTGATTACTGAAAAATTTGATAAACTTATTTTTGGTAAAGAAAAAAAAAAATTAACTTATACATTTGTAACCTGTTGTAAACCCATTCCAGGTGATTCTATTTTTGGATTCATAACAGTAAATCAAGGAATCAAAGTACACCATAAAGAATGCCCTAATGCATTGGCTTTGCAATCAAATTTCGCTAATCAAATATTAACAGCTAAATGGATTGATTCTTCTTCTGAAGAATATACCGCTATACTGAAACTAACAGGTATTGATGAAAAAGGTTTAGTAAATGAGGTAACAAAAATGATCTCAAACAATTTGAATGTTAATATACATAAAATAAACTTCGATTCAGAGGATCATTTTTTCACGGGAATCATACATGTAAGCGTTCCTAATAAAAATATTTTAAATAAGTTGGTTCAAAATCTGTCTAAATTAAAGGGCATTGATAAAATTGTTCGTGAATAACCCATTATAACTATCTTTGTAATCAAATGGTTAAAGAAAAAACAAATCAAGAAGTAGTAAAAGATGTTTTTATAAACTTCTTAGATCAACATGGGCACCGGAAAACACCGGAAAGATTCGCTATCCTTTTTGAAATCTATGATAATAAAGAGCATTTTGATATTGAATCACTTTATGTTAAAATGAAAAACAAAAACTATAGAGTAAGTAGGGCAACACTTTATAACACAATTGAACTGCTTTTAGATTGCGGATTAGTTAGAAAGCACCAATTTGGGAAAAATCAAGCCCAGTATGAAAAATCATATTTCGACCATCAACACGACCATATTATTCTTACAGATTCAGGAGAAGTGAAAGAATTTTGTGATCCAAGAATACAACAAATAAAAAAAACAATAGAAGAAGTTTTTGATGTCGATATTCACAAACATTCTTTATATTTTTATGGTACTAAAAAAAAATCCTAAAAAATGTCGGTAGATTTACTACTTGGCCTCCAATGGGGCGATGAAGGAAAAGGAAAAATAGTTGATGTTTTAACAACATCATATGATGTTATTGCACGATTTCAAGGTGGACCTAATGCTGGTCACACTCTAGAGTTCGAAGGAAACAAACATGTGCTTCATACGATACCATCTGGTATTTTCCATCCTAAAGCAGTAAATCTTATTGGAAATGGAGTTGTTATTGATCCTGTAATTTTCAATAAAGAAATTGAAAATTTAAAGCCTTATAATCTGAATTTTAATCAGAAATTATTGATCTCAAAAAAGGCTCATTTAATTCTCCCAACTCATCGACTACTTGATGCTGCCTCAGAAGCTTCAAAGGGAAAAGCAAAGATTGGATCAACCTTAAAAGGAATTGGCCCTACTTATATGGATAAAACAGGTAGAAATGGAATTCGTGTCGGTGATATTCTTGCAACTAATTGGGAAGAGAAATACCAGCGTTTGACTCAAAAACATTTGGATATGCTTAAGGGATATGAAGCATCAGTAGAATATGATCTTAAAAGCCTTGAATCTGAATTTTTTTTAAGTATTGCTGAATTAAGAAAATTTGAACTAGTGGATAGCGAGCAGTACCTTTTTGAAGCCCAAAAAGCAGGTAAAAAAATCCTTGCTGAAGGTGCACAGGGATCATTATTAGATATAGATTTTGGAACTTATCCATTTGTTACATCTTCAACAACGACTGCAGCAGGAGCATGCACAGGGCTAGGTGTAGCTCCCAATAAGATTAAAGAAGTGTTTGGTATTTTTAAGGCTTACACAACACGCGTAGGAGGTGGCCCTTTTCCTACTGAACTTTTTGATGATGATGGAGAAACTATGGGACGAGTTGGAAACGAATTTGGAGCAACCACAGGTCGATCAAGAAGATGTGGTTGGATTGATCTCGTAGCCTTAAAATATACCATTCATATTAATGGGGTCACTCAATTGATGATGATGAAGGGAGATGTGTTATCTGGATTTAAAAAAATCAAGGTGTGCACTGCCTATCAAACTAATAATGGGAAAATGGATTATCTTCCCTATGATATTGCAAACTCAGGAATCAGACCCATATATGAAGAATTACCGGGATGGAAAGAAGATTTAACAAAGATGACAGATATCTCAGAATTTCCTAAAAACTTTAAAGACTACATAGGCTATCTTGAAAAAGTATTGGAGACACCAATTAAAATTGTTTCTGTAGGCCCAGACAGAAAACAAACTATCTTTAGATAAAATCAGCATACATTATGCGGCTTTGGATTCGTCTTTTATTAATTTTTAGCATTACATTCAATTCAATTAATGCTCAAGATCCAAAAATAATTGAAATTATAGAGGCTGGTGGATCAACTCAGGATCAAAGCTTATTTCCAGGTGCTAACATACTTTTCAAATCAACTAAAAAAAGAGTGAAACTATTTCATGAAGGAGCATTTATAGTTTCTGACAAAGCCTACTTCTATGCTAAAGAAAACTATTTCAAAGCAATGGGGAACGTTGTTTTCACTCAAGGTGATAGCTTGAAAATGACCTGTAAAACTATTGAATATGACGGAAAAACTAAAACTGCTATAGCAATAGGAAATGTACACCTTAAGAGGCCAGATATGACTTTAGAAACTGAAAAATTGAATCTGGATAGGACTAATGATAAAGCATTTTATAATACACTGGGAGTTATTATAGATAGTTCAAGTACTCTAACCAGTAATAGAGGCACTTATTTTATAAATCTAAAAAAATATCAGTTTATATCAAAAGTTACGATAAATAACCCAAAATATACAGTGATCTCAGAACAGTTAGATTATTTTACAGAATTAAATCAAGCCTATTTATATGGTAATTCTAAAATCAAAGGAGAATCATATACAATATTGTGTGAACGTGGATTTTATGATCTAGAACGTGAAAAAGGTGTTTTTAAGAAAAATGCTACTCTATATTATGATAATAAAATAATTAAAGGCGATAGTTTATATTTTGAAAGTGAACGAAATTATGCAGCAGCGACTAAAAATGTTAGTATTGTAGATTCATTAAATAATTCAATCATAATAGGTCATTATGGTGAAATATTTAAAGAAAAAGATTCTGCTATAATTACAAGAAGAGCAATGGCAATTAATATTGTGGATCAAGATTCCCTTTTTATTCACGCGGATACTCTAGTTTTAACTGGTCCTAATGAAAAAAAAATCTTGCGAGGGTATTATGATGTTCGCATTTTAAAAAGTGATATTAGAGGACGTTCCGATTCTTTATATTTAGATGAATCAATAGGATTGACTAAACTTTTAAACAAACCACTAAC
>Ga0307995_1001341_pt1 | contig 15484 bp, 14 predicted proteins | sample EllFjometagen262_FD_203132 | JGI IMG/M metagenome (GOLD analysis project Ga0307995, IMG submission 203132) | Marine microbial communities from Ellis Fjord, Antarctic Ocean - #262 | ecosystem: Environmental > Aquatic > Marine > Unclassified | place: Southern Ocean | collected 2014-11-02
ACATCCATACCAGTAGTTGTGGTTGCAAACTTAATTGCACCATCATAATAAAGACTTACTGCACCACCTGAATTAAACTTAGCAGATGCTATTGTGCCAGCAACATTGTTGAACTCTGTTTCATTAGAATGAATCTTTAGATTTCCAATTCCTGCATCTTTAATATAACTATCTGCGCCATCGTGGTATATAGATAAATCAGCACCAGTGCCGAAGTATGCTTTGACTCCATCTACGTGTTTAGTATTACCAGTAAGATCACCACCTGATAGTGGCAACTTAGACGTATCATCAGCAGATATAACATTACCAACACTGATAGATACATTTGTACCTGCTGTATAAGTTGTGTTTCCTGTGTTAACATAGTTAGTAGGGTCAATAGTTCCAGCAGAGGCTGATGTCCAATCTATGTGTTCGTTTGCTACAAAACCTGATAGAGTATCGTGATTAAGTCCTGATATTGCTGAAGTGAGTTCAGTATCAGTTGCCATTGCATTTTGAATTTCTACTAATGTATCAAAGGCCGCTGATGCGCCACCAACTAAAGCATCAACTTTTAATTGTGCCCTTGCATCTGCTCTAGCATTTGTATAATAAAGATTTGTGCCTTCTGCTAAATTAGTTGTTGATTTAGTTCCTAGTCTTGTATCAAAATCTGTATTGAATGTTGTATAAATTGTATCTGTAGATGATATAACATTAGAACCATTTATAGTTACATTAGTTCCTCCTGTGTATGTTGTATTAGTATAATTACCTGCATGTATATTTGTTGCACCTTGGTCTGTTGTCCAATCAATGTGTTCGTTTGCTACAAAACCAGTTAAAAGGTCATGATTCCAATCTGTGTTTACATATGTTGTATCAATATCGTTAGCCCATGCTAAGTCGCCAGCACCATCAGTCTTCATTACTTGATTTGCTGTACCATCTGCCGCTGGAAATTTATAAATTAGACTTCCAGAATTATCAAGTAACCAAAGTCTCGCATCTGTGGCTGAACCAACTGCTATAGAAAGTTCATTTGTGCCAGAGGCATTACCAGTAAAAATAAGAGGAATATCAGTCGTAGTTGTTGCTGCCTGATATCCTGTTCCATCTATTGTAATTGTTGTTAATCCAGAAATTATAGAAGAACCAGTAGGACTGTCATATACCGCAGTTCCCACTACTTCACCTGTTATTAATCCTGTTGTAAACTCTAAATCACCCAATGCAAAAATATCATTCGTAGATGATGTTACCGAAAATCCCTCAGAAGTTAAGATGAATCCAGGTTCTGAAAATGATTCAGTGCCCCATTCAAAAATTGCTGTTTGGGCTGATGCCGCTATTACATCAATAACATCTCCCGCACTCACATCGTGTGTCCAGAAAACAATCTTATAACTTGAGCCTCCTAAACTAGCAACCGTAACGTGTTCTTTATCAATATAAAAACCGTTAGAATCTCTAAGTTGGATTGTAGAACCAGATAGTGTACTTGCTGATGATACTGTCATTTCTCCATAAGCATATTGCTTGAAGTAAATATCAGCATCATCTGAATTAAATGGTGTTTGGTCGCCTGTAGTTGTTGGTAATGATACATTCGTTGGCAATGTAAATGTATATTCGGCTGTTGGCGGAGCATAAACAACAACCATGTTGTTTTGTTCTGCTGAATCTCCTATATCTCTCCAGACGAAATTACTAGATCCTGCCGCGGCACCAAAATAAGTTAGTGATATATCGCCCTCAAATCCTAAAGTAGTTATATCAGCACTTGTAAGAGTTATGTAACTACTTACAGCATTTGCGACATCGGGATTATCTGTATTGACTGTGACTGTTGTATTAGATAAATTTGTATCTGATGACGAAACGACCGTTCCACTTGTTGTTGTTGGAGTTAATGTTGTTGTTAACTTAACTGTAGGATCTGTTGTACTAAGGTCGAATGTATTTAAATCTAAGTTTCCACCCAATTGAGGGGTTGTATCTTCTACGATGTTGTTTATCGAAACTGCTTGTGTCCGTGCGTCTGTGTGATATAAATTTGTTGTACCTTCTGATAAATCATCTGTATCTTTGGCAGTGAATGCTGTGTTGAAATCTGATTGACTAAAACTTTCTCCTGGAACAAAGTTAGTACCATTCCATATAATAGTTTGATTAGTTGTTGGTGCTACTGTCGTAGTGTCAACATCATTTAATGCGTCTATACTGTGATTGGCAAGACTGCTCGTAGTAGTAGGGGTGCCCGTAAAATTAGTATAATCTAAGTAGTATGAACCCGTTTGTCCATCTAATGTTTCTATAAAATTAGCATCTGCTTGTAGTTGGGCATATCGTGTGTCTACTCTAGCCTGTGTATAATAAAGGTTAGTGCCTTCTGATAAATCAGTTGTTGAGTGATTAGCAATATTAGAAACTGTGCCAGTTACTGTACCTGTTACTGCACCAGTTATAGTTGTAGCGGTTAGGGTTGTAAATGTACCAGCCGCTGGAGAACTAGAACCAATTACTGTGCCATCAATTGTTCCAGCATCAATATCAACTGTTGTAAATGAACCTGCCGCTGGCGTTGTTGCACCAACTGTACCATTATGTGCGCCTGTTATATTACCTTCAAATGTGCCTGCTACAAAACTTTCTGAGCCTACTGTCCATTTGTCAGATGTTTCATTCCATGTTAAAAATTTGTTATCAGAACTACCACGACCAATTTCTATACCAACATCTTCAGTTGGAGAACCCGTCAGGTCGCCGTTAAGTAAAATCTTTGGGTCAGCAAAACTTGTTTGAAGTGAGTTGACTGTAGTCGTATCACCAGTTACAATCAAATTACCTTCAATTTGAATTGTACCGTTTTTTGATCTGATTACTCCAGCACTTGCGCCGTTATCTAAAACTAATGTTTCGCCTTGGAGTAATAGTTTGTCCCCAAATTTAATTTGTCTTGCCATTATATTATCCCAAAAAATACTAATAAATTATATATTAATAGTATTTATCTTTATCGTTACAATCAGGCAATAAAAAAGCCACCCGAAGGTGGCTTTCTATATTCAATTTATATAATAATATATTATACGAATGAAAGGTTTGACATTGCGATTTTTGAAACGTAATCAGCCGCATTACCAAGTGATGATGCAGTGTTATTAAGTTCAACATAACCATAACGAGTCATAAATGATACAACTGGCTCGAAAGTTGACGGATCAACTACTACGCCTGATGACATTAATGGAACGTATGGGCAATAGAACGCAGCCGCGTCAATTTCGCCTGAACCTTTATAGCCAAGAAGTACTGGTGTAGCATCGTTGGCATAAGTGTTTACGTAAATACGCATAGTACCGTTTAGAGTACCAACAAACTTAGTGTTTGTAGGTGCTTCAAAAGTACCTTCAGTAGTACGAGCAAATGCTGATGTAGTTGCTGACTGTAGCACAGTAAGTGCCGCAGGTGATACAACTGCCCAGTTTGCCGCGCCTCTACGAGTGCGTTGTGCAATTAAGTTTGCTTCTCTGTTCATCAAAGTTGCAAGTGCCGCATGTTCGTCACCAACAAAAGTTGGAGTACCTGTAACAGCGTTCTGGTCAAAAGACGCAGTACCTGTAGCAAGGTTACCTAATGATGTTAAGATTTCCTGGTCGATTTCAGCAGTGATTTCCATAGCAAGTGCTGCCATGATTTCTGCTTCAACGTCCAAACCGTGCATTGAATTAGCATCTTGTGCCGCTTCAAAAGTCCAACGAGCAGAAAGTTTACGAGTTTTCGCTTCAACAGTTTGCTTTAGAACTTGGATAGACATTTTGTTACCGCCGTCACCTTCCATTGATGCTGTTGCTGCCGGAGCCGCTGAACCATCGCCTGAATATGAGTTAGCAATATCAAAAGGTGAAAGTGCTTCAGAACCAGCAGTTGCACCGCCAGTAGTTTCCGCATATCTAACACGTAGTGAGTGAATTTGTCCAACTGGACCAGTCATTGGCTGTACGCCGATGATTTCGTTCGCAATTACTGTTGGCATTACACGTCTAATGATTGGTAAGATAACTTTGTTTAAAGTAGCCATATTACCAGCCGTTGTAGATCCTGCAGCCGAACTTTCTGTAAGTGCTTGTTTTGTATTTTCTAATACTGTAGACATTACGTCACGTTTGTTACCATCTAGACCATCTAGAAGTGTTTCACGTGTAGTGTCCCAGTTATTTCCTTCGAAAAGATTTTCCATCTTTTTCTCCTTTATCTGGTATTAATTATTTAAGTCCTGCTAATTTTCTTAACTGGATTATATTGGCATCGCTACTCTGTGACTTTGGTGCTGAAGTAATTACTTCTTCGCCTCTATCGCCAGTGTGTTCTGTTACTTTGCCTTCTGTTAACGTTTGCTTTGCCTCAGTTGAGACTTTCTCATTTAAAACTGCAGGTAAATATTTCTTAAATGCTGTCTTTAAATTAGTTGTTTTTACTGTTTCAAGTAAATCAACCATTACGCTACGCTTTTCTTTGCCTAGAGGTGATAAAAGACTTTCCATGACTTCTTTACGGTCCATTCTGTCTTCTAATACTTTCTGTGCAGTTTCGGCGCTTGTTATGGCTTCATCTTTTGCAGTAATTGTTTCTTCTAACTTCGCAATCTTAGTAGCAGATTCACCTAATTTCTTAGTAATCTTAGCAACTTCAGTACCTTCACTTAATTGTGAAGTCATGAATTCGCCTGCGAATGTTTCAAAAATCTTACGGCCAAACTCGTTTTCTTTAGCCGATTGGATATCTTCTTTAAGAACAGCCAATTCAGAACGTAAAGCATTATTGATAGTCTTTTCGACCAATTCTGCTGAACGTTTAATAAATGCGTTCTTAGTTTTGGTAAAGATTTCTTTACCGTCTGCTACCATGCGTACTTTAGTTTCCACTAAGTCACGCTTGTCATTGTGAAACTCTGAGAGTTCACGTGAAAGTTGTTTAACAACGAATTCTTTAGTTCGACCTAAATGTTCGTTAACTTTCGCACGATCCGCTCGAAGTTCTTTCACTTCTGACGCTAATTGAGAAGTAATGAATTTCTCAAGGAGAGATGCATGTGAAGAAATTGCTTTCTTATATGCAACACGTTCTGCGATTAGTTGTTCGCGGTCAGTTTTAAACTCTTCCATTTCAGTTTTAATCGCAGTATTAAGCATGTTATCCATTGCTTCTACAATTACTGATTTGTCGTGTTCAAACTTCTGTGCGAATTCTTCACGCAACTCGGCCGTTATCTCTTCTCTTGCTTCATTTATTTGTGCTTCCCAAGCCTCTGATATTTGAACTGAAACTTCTTCGCTCAAAACATCAGACTCAAGAAGACCAGCAAGGATTTCATTTGTTGCCATTGTTGGTTCTCCTTCTTCTATTAAAGTTTAAGTTCTCTAATGAACTTAACTATTTCTTTTGACAAGTACTTTTGTGCGGACTTGTCGTGTTGAACATTCTGTGCTAACTTCCATGTGTCGTAGCCGCCATTCATGTTCATTAATCCTTCGTATATTGCTTTTGGATATGCTTCCGGGGCACTTGGTTGTGCCACGATATCAACTGTAATAATCTCATAATTACTCACATTACCATTGTTATCAACTTCACCAGAACCACGAGATGAGACACCTAAAGTGGCGCCAGACTCGATTAGTGTTCTAATAATGTTGCCCATTGGTGTAGGAACAATTTTAAGTTTACCAAAGCCATTTGGACCATCCATCCACATGTTTTCAATTATATGTGACACTCGGTCAACGTTGACTGTCAATTCAGGTGGGTGATCGCACTCGCCTAACACTGGAAATCCATCCTTGATTCTTCCTTGGACGTTTTCTACTGCTTTAGCAATTTCTTTCACCGGGTATACTCGTTGGTTAGCATTTTTAACGTTACCTTGAACGAAAATGCCTTCCATAAACATACTCTTGTTACCCTCTTCGCCTTCAACGATTCGTGATGTTACATTTGCTTGATTATGTGTTAATCTCTCAATAAGAACGGTCATCAATTATCTCCAAATATAATATTTACTTAGGCTTTACTTGCCTTTAGGTTTAACTACTGCTGTTGCTGAACCGCCAGATGTATTACCATCTTTTTGTCCAACTGGTGCGGCTTTACTTTCGTCAGCGCCACCGTCTTTTGCTACTGGTGAATCTTTTTCACCGTCAGCGCCAGGCTTAGCAGAAACTGGAATAGTATATTCTTCCAATTTTTCTTCTTCTTCTTCGTCTAAATCTTCAGTTGAAGCCTCTTCTACTGTTTCTTCGTCAGTAGATTCAATAACTTCTTCTGCTTCTTCAAATTCTTCTACTGCTTCTTCCATTTCTGGCTCTTCAATATCTAAATCGATTTCGCTTTCCATGTCAGCCATTTCTTCGTCTTCGTCTGTAGCATCGTCTTCTTCACCAGACATAATTTTTTCAAATTCTGCTTCTAGGTCTGCTAATGCTGATTCTAAGTCTTCTACTCTGTCTTCAATTTCTTCTTCAGGTGCTTCTTCATCACTCATTTCTAAGTCATCAAGAGCCTCATCATCTGAAATATCTTCATCGTCAAAGATTTCTTCGTTTTCAATTTCATTTGAATCTTCTTCAATATCATCTGATAAAGTTTCTGATTCTTCAATTTCCTCAAGTTCTTCTTCTACAACTGTGTCGCTTTCGTTAAGAGAATCCTCGTGGATTTGTCGTGCTTGTTCAACTACAAAGTCATGTAAAAGCGATTCCGCTTTTGACGTTTCCTCATTGATTAACAATTCTAGCACTTGTTCTAGTGTACTTCTTGACATTATAAGTCTCCTTAATAAATCATTTTCATAGCCACTACAATTGCGGCGGGGTTATAGAAACGAACATACAAATGTCACATAATATGACATAAAGTGTGTTTCATACATAGTTATTTATAGGGATTATGCTCGTATATAGGGAATATACGATAAAATGAGCAATTTTTGAAGGTTTTGCTGGTAACCTAAGATATTTAGTAAATTTTCTTATTTGTAAAGACTATACTTAATCGTCAAATATTATAACTCTAATTCGCCACCACCACCCGATGATGCGTCAGCAGGACCATATTGTTGCTTAACTTGGCCCGCTTCAGAGGCTTTTTGATATTTTCTATATTCTCTTATCTTTCTTAATTTAGAAAGATGTGCAAGAGTCAAACGAGTTTTACGAGTATCGTCAAGGTCGATACTCATAAATGCATCCTCTTCTGGAGAATAGTTTTCGTTTATTTCTATATATTTCATATTAATACTTAACTATTTTCAAACAAATGTTTATGCTTCAGGATCATTACTACCAACAAAAGTGTCCATGCGTGTTGTTAATCCCCTTGGAACCAGTCTATCTTCAGTTACTACAGTCCATCCAGCCGCAACAAAGTCTGGAGTTCCAGTTTCTGCCTGAAAATCAACCCAACGTGCATCTGTCCAATTACGAGTAATAATTACTGTTGCACCATCTTCTGAAAGTTCGTGATCTTGTATTAGTAATCCCGCCTGTTCACTGGCTTCGAAAAAATCGACTTGGGTTGATGTGTCTACCTCTGAGCCCATTTGCGTTAATAGTGCTTCTACCGTATCGTGCGTAGTACCACTTGTGTCAGTGATAGTTATTGTTTGTACTTGTGCCATTTTACTTCTCCTTGAATGAATTTATTATGGGGATATTTAGTTCTCCCGTCTTAATGTATTTATGCATTTTCGTCAGAATCGGTGTCTGTAGTTTCATTTTCAGCACCAGATATGACAGAACCTTCTTCATCTGCAACATCTAAGTCATCAAAGTCTTCGGCACCTGCATCAAAATCTCCACCACTAGGTCCAGGAGATGCTCCTACGCCTTTAAGTTGGTCTTCGCTTTGTGCTAGAGGGTCATCAAGATTACGTTCTTCTTTCCATAGTGATGCGTTTTCTAAGACTTCTTCTTCAGATAGTCCTAAGAAACGTTTCATTGCGAAACGTTTACTGATGTAATCTGCGCCTTCAATACTCGTAAATACGTTCATTGCTACCTGGTCTACTTCTGCTTGACGATACTTACCAAAGTTCTGAACAACATTAAATGATAAGTCAAATGAACTGCTTTCAATCAAAACACCACGATGTTTTAAGAACATCTTAAATTCTTTATCTAGTTCTTCAACAATAAGTTGTTGCAGTCTTTCACAATATTTTGTGAATCTAAACTCCTGAATCATTGCTGTGCCAGTTCTACCATCGTTAAATGCTGAACCGTTGCTGTCCATTCCACCCAAATAACTTGGTGGGACTCGCAAACCTCTTAGTAGTTTATCATTGAAGAATTTCAAGTCATCAATTTCACCTAAGTTTTCACCACCTGGCAATGTTTCAACTTTAGAACCACGACTATCGGCTGTTTGAGCAAAGAAATAATCTTCCATAATAGAAAGTGGATTGTATGCACTATCAACAACGTTAGCACCACCACCTGTTTTAGATGGGATTCTTCGTTGATGAATTTCATTCTTAATACGTTCTAAGTGTTGACGTGCTTTATGAGTTGGCATATCACCAACATCAATATAAAATACTCTACGTTCTGGCGCTCTTTGAACACGATAGATAATGATAGAGTCTTCTAGTAATTCTTTTTGTTTGTATACTTTAAATACAGGTTCAAGCATACTTGTGCCGAAAGGCCAGTATTGGTCAATGCCTTCACTTAGAGATACGTGAATAACGTGCTTGGCATCAACCGCAGTTGTAGTGACATCATTTGCAAAACGCCCTCCACCTTCTGCTCCGCCAGAACCAAAACCTTGTTGCATACCAGCAGTCTGTGTTGGAATACCCATGTGTTGTTGGCCAGTCTGTGATAACTTCACACTATCAGCAGTAATATTGAGACTTTGCATATTGATATCTAAATCTCTGATGTAATATGCTTCGATTTTCTTACCCTTGCCTTCGTTTACAACAACTTTTTCTACTTTTGCTGGATTTACCCAATACAATTTATATGTTTCTGGGTCTCTTACGAATAATTGGTCACCATATTTGACTGTATTTCTAAAAATTCTAAAAATACGTTTGTTCATTTGATTCATTGAACACCATTGGCGCAATGATTTCTGAAGAACTTCGTTTTCAGTAAATGATGGATCATCATTAAATTGAATATTGAATGGTAATTTTGTACTTTCATTAAACAACGTAGAAAATTCAGCAATCGTATCTAATGCCGCATTAACCTCTGAATCCATATCCATTTGGTCATATTGTCCATATCTCTGGGCTCTATTTGGTTGACCCATATAAACTTCTGGGAGCCAACTGCTATATTTAGAACTAGATGCATTGCCTTCGGCACTACTAGAGTCCGATGCTCGGCGTGGAACGCCGTCGTATGTTTTAAAGTACTTTTTCCAAGTCATAATTTTATCCTAATTCTATTTATAATAACATATTCCATATTCATTGTCAACCCTATATCTGTATATTTAATTGGTGATTTGATTTTTCAATTGTGCTGAGAGTGTATTCAATGAAGTCAACACGGCTCTCATGTCTATCACCTGTTGTGCCATGGTCTGATCATCTGATCTACTACCGTCATCTGATTTGATTTTATTAAAAACGTCCATCATCTCTATACCTAAGTCTTTTATTTGTAACTGGCTTCGGTTAAAGTTTTTGGTGGCATCCTCCGAATTCATGTCCTTTATGTTTAACTTGCCCAAGTTGCCGAGTTTGGTCTCTGCGTTTCCTAAAAATATTTTCGAACTTTCAATGAAGTCATCGTTGGAACCCGATTCTGTTTGGTTTAATCCGAGTTCTTGTCTGAAGCCAATAATACCTGTTTTCTCTTGGTAATCATCCATGCCCAACAACGCATCCATCATTTTTTGATTTGTTGTCCCTGGTGTTAGCGTGTTCATAATCCACGTCATGACATCTGTTCCCGCTTCACCTAAGCCTGTGCCAACATTGGTAAACATGGCAAATACTGGTTTCAGTGCTATCATGCTGTCCGCTGCCGCGTTGGCAAAGTCTCTATGTGATACTGTTAGTTTTTCTAGGTTTGTTGTAAAACTTTCCATATAGGTAGTAAATGCACTCTCACTTAGTATCTGTGCCTTTCGTTGTTGTTCTTGTTTTTGTTGGGCTGCGGTATCTTCACGGAAGCCTCCACCTTGTGCTTGTCCTTTATCTGCGTCACCAAAATTTTGAGCCGCTGTAATAATTGAACCAACCATGGCGGCTAATTGTTTATCAGACAATAATTGCACTCGAACACCACCTTGTGATGCCATCTCTGTGAGTTGGTCAGCAAATTTTGGAAACTGGTCGGCTAGTGCTGCCGAAAATGATTCTGATGTGCCGCCTTCGAGTTCCTGTGCCATTTTCTCAACAAACTGTAGAACTTCACGTCCAACACTAGTTCCAGCCATTTGTTGATACTCTGCTGTCTGAAGAAATTGTGCTGAGCCACCAGCAGATAATCTTGCCGCTAGTGTTTCTGCCATTGGATTTCCCTGTGCCTTTGCTCCCATAGATAAGAATCCGTTTTCTATTGCCTTTCTTTGCTCTTCTGGAAGAGTTGATAATAGTGCTACATCCTCGGCTTTCAAAGAATTCTTCATTAGTTCAGCGGCATCTGTCATTGAAATTTTTAATATATTCGAGGTCATTTCGACATTAGTCATAAAGTCGCTCATGCCCGAATAAAGTTCATCATCTGACCTATTTTGGAGTTGTCCTGAAATTCGTAATGAATCTAAGTAGTCTCCAGACATTTTGGAAACTTGAGAAAAATTCATAGTATATCTTCTCATCAAATCCATGCCGCCATCGCCAGTGTCTGCATTTGCTATTTTTTGTGAAAACTTCATCGCACTCTTTACTCCAACGACCCCAACCACTTTAGAAAAGTGTTGAACAAAATCAGATGCTTCTGCAAAAGTAAAGCCAGCCTCTGAAATTACATTTGATATGTTAATAAAACCTTGTTCTGTCTTTTTTACCGATGCTAGTAACCCTGCTTGGCGCAGTTCGGATACCATTGCATATCGTTCGTTATATCCTTCTTGAGTTGCTGAAGCCGAGACTGTAGATAGTGTCATAAGTCCGGCTGCAAATGCGGCGGTACGTTGAAGAAGTTTTTCATGCCTAGACATTGATGCTGATGCATTTGCGCCTGCATTTGCCGCAGAGTCAGAAAAACCTTGACTTAATAAATCCCTATAAGTTGCTTCTCTTTTTTGAGCAGAGCGGGTTTCGTTTTGAGTATCTGACCTCAAACCTACTAGCGCCGCGAGAACTGCCCTACCACTATCTACTATTCCTCTATCAGTTGATGCTTTTTTTGTATCTCTAGCACCCGCTTGGTCAGCCGCTGTCGCAGTGGTTTGGCGAGTTTGTTTGATTTCCGCGCCTAATTTAGCCAAATGTGCCGCAGAAGTTTTTTCACCATTTGCAATCTTATGTAAAAATCGCAACATCTGATTGTTATCTGCTTTAAACTTTGTGCAATTGCCGACTGTGTGCCTTCTTTGGCCCAGTCTGCTAGTCCCCCTGCCGCACCCGTTATATATACATTTTGTTCATCTGTTGCCATCGATTTTCTCTATTTGTTAAATTTCAAAACTTCGTAGTTATTATTAAAGATAAATATCAGTAAGACCATTATATTCATACTTAATTGTCCTACTAATTAACTCATACTGTATTTATCAAAGGAAATAAAATGAACGCTGAATCTAATCCATTATCCAAATATTTTCGTAAACCATCGATTTACGTACAAATTCCCACTGGAGGAAGATTTAATCCAGAAATTCCTAAAACTATACTTGATGAAATTCCTATACTTCCGATGACTGCAATTGACGAGATATCAATGCAGAATCCAGATGAACTTCTTAATGGCGAAGCATTAATGAATCTTATTTCAAGTTGTGTTCCGTCCATTCCTAATCCTAGAAATCTTTGTAACATAGATGCAGACTTGTTATATCTAGCAATCAAATACGCAACATATGGCAAAACAATCACACATCTACACACCTGTACTGAATGTAAAGAACAAGCAGAGTATAACATAGATATAAACAATGTTCTTGATAAATTTCCAGATATAGATGAAGTTACGCCAGTTGAGTACGAAGATTTAAAAATTTACATAATCCCACCAAGAGTCGAAAGTTTAACAAGACTGGCATTAATTGAGGTAGAACAACAACGTATTCTACAGGCTATCCAAGAAACGGCAGAAGCGGAAGTAACCGAAATGGAACTAGCAAAGCAGTTTGCAATTAGTTTCAGAAAAATATCAAAACAAAATGTGGACCTTTTAATTAGTGCAATAGACAGAATTGAAACACCAGATGAAGTTGTCACAGACGAAAATATCATTATAGAATTTATGAACAATGTGCCAGCGACAGTTATCACAGAAGTAAATAAAAGAGTGGCAGAAGTAAATAAAAAACCAGAAGACTTAACAACTTTTGAATTTGCATGTGAGGCATGCGAACACAAAGATACAATAAAATTCGAGATGAATCCCGTAAATTTTTCCTAGGCTGGTTAAAGACTGCCAGCGGCGAGGAAATAGTAGAAAAACAAGAGTCTTATCATAAAAATCTAGAAAATCTACACAAAAATCTGTATAAACTATCTTGGTATATGCGTGGCGGAGTGAGTATATCTGAACTCCATCAGATGCCAGCAGACCACCTCAAATACTTAAATGAGATAGTAAATGATAACTTTGAGATGAGCAAACAGGCGGGAACACCTATTTTATAAAAAAAGTTATAAAAAGGGTTGACAACGTTATTTCTTTATGTTAGTATGGTATTCATAACTAATATAAATCGATTCAAATAATTCTCAAATCTAATACAAATCCCCATCCCGATACAAAATCTAAAGATATTATGGCTAATAACAAATCTAATACGGCAATACATAGTGGAACTGTTAGTCGGGCTGCCGACTCGGGATTGAGGGCGTATATCATACATACGTTCGGACAAGTTGGGTAAACACCGACACTGCTTCTCGTTAACCACAAAAACTGTTTGTATAAAAACATTCGTTACTCTAAAGGTAATGAATGACTAGTATTTACCGTGTAGGAATACACAAACCGCTGGTAGGTTAAAAACACTACCAACTTTGATAATATTTTATTCTATGTGAATTATTCAAAGTGCCGTTGAGTCGAAAGACGCAATACTAAGTTACGAGGGAATCGTCAACCGACCTCGCCATTGCTAGTGGCTAACTTAGACATAGAATCTGATGAACGTAACAAGTATCAGCAATTGCCCGGTGGATGGGCAATTGTGTCTTCCAAACTAACAAGCAGTTTATAATATAGATATATAATTATATGGAAGAAATAAATATCAATGAAATGTTCTTTGAGTGAAACGAAAAGAAATTTCTGAAGATATTAGGTCTTTAGACCTATTAAGATATTAACAATGAGATAATAATGAGTAATTGGACATATAATAATATAGTTGTGAATGATTTGCCTGATGATGTTGAGGGATTTGTATATGTGATTACGAATCTTGTGGATAATAGAAAATACATCGGAAAGAAGTTAGCGAGATTTAAAACCACTAAACCACCTCTTAAAGGAAGAAAGAACAAAAGACGTGGTACTAAAGAAAGTGATTGGAGAACCTATTGGGGTTCGTCTGACCATTTGAATGCCGATGTAAAAAAATTAGGTCCAGATAAGTTTACACGTGAAATAATCCACTACTGTCCGAGTAGAGGTATATTAAGTTATATGGAAGCAAAAGAACAGTTTGACCGTAAAGTGTTAGAAACAGATGAATACTATAATGGTATCATTAATGTAAGAGTTGGAAGTTCAAAGATTCTTCAAGAACATTTACAGAGTCTTAAGACAAAAATATAGGCCTCAACAACCACTGATAGATTCCTATCATATCAATACACAAGAAAAATATATTCTGCACAAGTAATGGCTTGTCTTTTAACGTTGCAAATACGTAGATTGCTATGATGTGTCCCGTTGCAAATAATGGAAATGCATACTTAGACTCTGGTATATTGATAGATATCAATACGCCTGCACAGACAAACATGCCCGTTCCAATCCATTTCATCTTTTCAATGTAGTTCATTTGAAGTCTCTTCTCTCAATAGTATGATGTATTTAGACAAAAGAAAACCCAATACCATTTCTGAATATCGGGTTTCCGGTCTTGCTCCTTTTTGTGCTTTTTTGGATGGTACGTTAAGGTCTAACCCATCAGTCCTCTCCGTAGAGAGTAAAAACAAATGTCAGTGTCGATGAGAGAGGTTTAGAGGAGACAAAGACATCCGTTCATTATTAAATAATAACACACTCAAAATCAAAAGTCAAGCGTTTTACTATTTTTATTTCAATTTAATTGTCTTAGATATGTATTCCATCCCTGGCAACAATCTCACTTCATTTGAACAATTTAAATTGTTTTAAATATAAGATATGTCTTTGCAATTCTGCAATACATATTTGGGTACAGTCTGTACCATAGTTTTATTTATCTTTTTTTAACTACTACTATTTCTATTTGATACCAGATACCGTAAATCTATTAAAAACATTAAGTTTTAACGTATTACTGTACTTTATTTCACTGAGGGGGTATTTATTTTTGAAATTCTCTAGTGATTTACAATTGTTTATGTGGTCATCAATAACCAGATTGTTACTTTGTATGACAAGTCGAGTTCCTGGCTTGACTCTATTGTACCAATCTGTAGTCATATGTTCGCAACTAAGATTAATGATAGTATCGAACTCATGTTCACGACCAAATTCATCAATGTTCATACTTTGATGTCCTAGGTAGTTTTTAAACGTGTAATTGAATCTACCACTTATTTCTTTGCATCTCGTGTCCATATCAACTTCTTCGAAATTTATATTGGGATATTTTTCAATCAATACACGAGTAAGAAAGCCTAGCCATGAGCCGATATACAAAACTTTTTTTGCATTACCGCCGACTGCATCAAAGGCTAGACTTGCTTGTTTTTTACTTTCAATCTGATTTGTATGGAACGCATCCCGTATTTCTTCAATAGTGAGATGTTTCGCAATCTCTCCATCGTAAAGCATATCTAAGAACTTTGGGATGTAACTTTCTATACAATTCATTTTGTTTTACATATTGTTCTTTTTGTCTTGGATTTCTGCTCTACGTACCTTTGTAAGTTTTCCAATATCACCTAGTGCTTTTCTGGCACGAGCCGCAGATGCTTTGACACCTTTCTCTTCGAACTTAGCAGATTCTGCCAGATATGTTTCCATTGCTTCTATAATTTGTGTATTTGTACTCATTTTTTACTCCGTTTTATACATGGCGCTTTCCTCTTCATGAGAAAAACTTGTGAAACCATTTTCTTTTATTACATTAAGGACACTTTCTACTCGCCCTTGTAATTCGTCTCTGTGTG